>Ga0315289_10001808_pt1 | contig 33287 bp, 18 predicted proteins | sample YL17G11_40_MG_FD_203452 | JGI IMG/M metagenome (GOLD analysis project Ga0315289, IMG submission 203452) | Sediment microbial communities from Yellowstone Lake, YNP, Wyoming, USA - YL17G11_40 | ecosystem: Environmental > Aquatic > Freshwater > Lake > Sediment | place: USA: Wyoming | collected... | reverse complement strand
GCAGCAGCAGGAAGGAGCCGCGATTATCGCTCTTGACTTCACGGCCGGTCGCCGGCAGTGCAAGGCCGACAGGGCGGCCCTCGCAAGGGCTCGGGAGATAGCCATGTCGGCCGGGGCGGCCATCAGGGACGCACTCACGACACGGAGGACCCAGGGTCTGGCGGAGCGCCGCAGAGGGGAGAGTTGGCAGCCGAAACGAGTCGTACGGCGCGGCCGAACGTTGACTGGGACGAGGCGGGAGGTAGTGCAATGGCGAATCAAGACAGCAGTCCGTGGCATGTGCTGGACGAACTGGCGGCCAGGATACGTACTCGGCGCCAGGAAGCCGAGCGCACCGGCGATACGGGCATCGTGGTCCGATTGCGTGCGATGGAGGCTGTGCTCGAGACGAAACTGATCGCGCTCTCTTGTCCTGATGCTGTGGTTATCGCAGGCGACGCGGCCCGCGCCGCCCACGAGGGACAAGGGGAGCCGGAATGGTATGCTGGCGCGTTCGCACAGCGAAGCCATTCGGTTGAGGGCCGCACAGAACTCAATACGGCCGTGCGCCTCCTCAGATCGGCCAACCTGTGGCCGTGGTAGCGGGGCGCAGGACAATGTGAGCTGCAAGGGGGGACGGGACAAGCAGCTTGAGACTTAACGGTGGGCCGGTGCCCTGAAGCAGGAAAGGCGCCGGGAGGGGGCGGGTCAGCCGGCGGAAGTCAAAGGTGGGTTGCCGCAGGCTGAAGGACGCAAAGGGGGAGCTGTACCGGGCGAGGAGCACCTCAAGCGTGCTCCTCGCCGCGTTTTGTGTGCCGGGCGTGTTCGACGGCGTGGAGGTGAGAGTCCTCCATCCAGCTCGGCAGGAGCGTGCGCAAGCTTGGCATCCCGCCCGTTCTGGATTGCCTTATCCAGCGGCCATGCCATGGCCCTTTCCTGGCATTTTTCAGATGTTTCAGGACCCTACGGAGGCAATGCAGGCCATGCTCAGAGATCTCGGAAACGGGGTAGAGGGGTGCAAGTTCTCTGTTGTCAAAGAGCTGCGTTAACAACGGGTTCGTCTTGCAGAGAAGAACGCGTTTTCAGCCGATGCCTGCTCGCTCGCCCCGAGGTTCGGGCGCGGGGTCCGCTTGAGGCGGAGCGGGCAGGCAATTGTGCCTATTTCACGCACGAACGCGAAAAAGCCGTGCCAAAAGTGGTCGTTTCTGACGAGAGAAGGACCTGCGGAGGCCTTACGAAGGCTCCGTGGGACCTCCGCAAAAAACTTTTCTGGCGCAAGTGATTTGCTCCCAACGAATTGCGCGAAGTTAGGTTCGTTTCGCAGAAAACTCTCTCTACCACAACGGCACGACGCCCGGCAACCAAACATACATAAACACGGCCTCACATGCACGGCCCCGAACGCGGGATTCGCGCGTGGTCTGAAGGGGGGATTTGTCGTCTCGCCCGGCGCGAAACGCAACCCTCCCCTACGGAATGCCTCTATCCACACCTGGGGTGCCTCGGGCGACCGCTCCCCCCGATGGCGAGCCACGGCGTTCGCAGCGCAGCCTCGCGCCGCCCTGCGAGTCGCCGAATGCCAGTCGGGCGGGCGTCTTTGTTGCGGCGCTCTTCCTTCCCCTTGCCGCGCTTTCCTGCAACTTACTCGTCCTTGGAATAGAAGTCAAGGCAAAAGTGAAGTGTGAAGGGTGAAGTACAAACCGTTTCGGTCCGCCTGAGGCGGAGCAAGTAAAGTCGGCGGACAAGCTTCAGCGCGTCCGCCCCGCCGCGCAGAGGGCGGGCAAGCTCAGACGGCCAAGGAGAAAGGAACGGGAGACGGGGACTCACCACCCATTAGGTCCGCTCTCTTCGAGCCTGAGCCTCCCTTCGGGTCTGAGCCTCAGGGTCGAAGACAGGGTCGAGGACAGGGCCGAAGGCAGGGCAGGCACCCTCGGGGCGCCACACGACACGCGACCCCGCAACCGCCTCGATATTGCCGTCGGGCCCAAGGGGTAAGCGGGGTACATGCACTAATTTGGGTATTGAAAGCAAGTTCGGTGACGATTATACTCCTGTGCGGGAGGACAGAGTCAGGCCTTCGTCTGAGGAGGCTGGCGGAAGAGGCCGGCTGGTTACTCGGGGAGAGATAAGTATGGCGTCCCAATACTGTTGTGCCTCTGGTGCGGCGTCCGGCAGGACGGTGTACTCTCTCCCTGTTTACTTACCCCGTGGAAGTTCGAAATGTCGGACCGGGGTTCGCTTTTCTCTCCGAAAACGCTTGACACGTGCCCGCCGACTGGCTATCGTGTGCGTTGGCGCATGAGGGGCGCCTCCTGGTCTGCGGGAAGAACTGCGTTCACCCTTACTGCCTTACTGAGTGCCGAACGCTTCCTTTCGGCCTGTGATAGCAGACCCTCAGGCGTATGTGAAAGGAGGCGTCGTATGACTCCCTCCATCTCTCCCCAGCCTGACCTGAAGCAGATCAAGCGTCAGGCCAAAGAACTTGTCAAGGCGCAGCAAGCAGGCGACCAAAGCGTCTGCCCCAAACTGCGGCTCATTCCACGCCTCTCGGACATGACGGACGAGGAGATCTTGTCCGCGGGCGTAAGCCTACAGGAGGCCCAGCACGCGCTCGCGAAGGACTACGGATTCCGCACGTGGGCCGAGCTAAAGTACCACGTCGAAGTGACGACGGGTCAACCAACATCCGTCCGCGACGCTTCGCGTACCAGGCTCCTCGAAAGGGTGACAATTCGGCCAATGACGCGGGAAGACATCCCCGCGCTGCGTCGGTTCGACGACGAGCTGACCCCAACCCTTGACGTGGTCAATGCACAATATCCGCCAGACGGGCATTCGACAGTACCGGGCGGACCGTGGGCCGACGATGCGGAGCTTACCGACCATTTCAAGAAGTACCAGCGCCACGGTGGGACGATCCTTCTGGCAGAAGACCGCGGACGCGTTGTCGGGTTCGTGGACCTGTGGCCGGCGGACGAGCCCGAGCCGTTCGGCCCGAGCCTGGACGCCGAATGCATTGACTACTTCCGAAAGTACTATCTGGCCGGGCTGGAGACACGGCTTCTGGCTGAAGCGGAGAGAGTTGCCAGGGCTGCCGAACTGCCGGCGTTGGACATCGGGACCAACACCTGCAGCGCCGAGTATGTTTCGCTGCGCCGTTTCGGGCTCCGGGTCTTCTATGAGTACGACGACGTCGTGTGCCGTTGCCGACCCCCGTGCGCCGCTCGCCCGCGGAGAACCGTGCTGACTCCTGAGACCGCGGATCTGAGCGGCCTTATCAGAGCTAACCACTGGTCCCCCACGGACTTTACGTTCCGCGGCGATGAGGAGCCGACCTACCTTGCCGAACTGCGCTGGGCCGATCGACGAGCGATAGTCGAGCTGTGGCACTACGTTCCCGGCCGGCAGAACGCGTCAGTGCCCCCTAATCCGCCCAACAAGTCCGAACTCTTCGTCCCGGCGGCGGCTCTGAACTCGACGGCATTCATGAGCGAGATCCTGGCCGAGTGTGCTGCTGTGGCAGGCGAGTTGGGCGCTGAGGAGATCGCACTGCCGTGCCCGAGCAACCTTGACCTTGCCCCAGGCAAGCTCGAGGTCATCGAGCGGCGGTTCGCCTTCGCCTGGCTGCGAAAGCGCCTCTGACGCTGACATCCCTCGGCAGGTAGGTCTCGTGGCGCGCGTTCAGCGGAGACACAACCGAGTCAACGCTTTGAAGGCGTGCGGGTTCGTCCTGCTGTCCATTATCCTTTGGCCCCTGAGCTACTGGGTATTCAAGCTCCTGGTAATCATCCCCTGCTTCCTGTGGGGCTGGTCGGTCTCGGCCAAAGTGACCTCGGCCATTGCCTGGGCCTGTCTCGCGCTCCTTGCTGTTGAGGGGGCCCGGTACGGACGCGTCTTCGACATCGCGTCAGGGTCCGGCATGTGGTATATGCGAAGCTTGACCGGAACTGAGCAGGAAGCTTTGGTTACGGGGGGCATCTACGGTTGCTCCTGGCTTGCTTCTCAGGCCGTGTTCTCGGCTCCGCGTTCGACCGTTGACGCCATCAATGCTTTCCGTGCCATTGTCTTGTTCAGCCCGGAAGAACTTGCTGAAGCTGAGCGTGTCTTTGCGGACCTGGCGCCAAAGCGAAGATGGGTTCCGCTGACTGAATACAAAGACCATGGAGCCGTCGTTTTCAAGCTGTACAAGCTCGGCCTCATCATGAGCCGCTTCGAGGGCGGCGTGGCGGAGATCAAGGTCCCGCCCCGATTCCTTGAGCCGCCCGAGATTGCGCCGAAGTAACTGCCAGCTACGGGCGCTATCGGAACAGGCAGTCACATTTTCAATGACCTTTGTGGCGCTGCAGAAAACCCAGGACATACTCGACCACTCGGTGTCAGCGCTTCAAGGGGCCGAGGAACGTATCTATTGACTTGCTGAAGGGCCGGGGCTATGCTCACCCGGCCAGTGGAGGGTCCCGCGGGAACTTCGGTGCAGAGGATTCTGAAGAACTATGAATTCGCGCGAGAGGGTGCATAGGGCGATCAATTTCCAAAGGCCGGACCGCATTCCCATTGATCTGGGGGGATCGCGGGCTAGCAGCATCAACGCTGTCCTTTACAACAAGCTCAAGAAGCACCTGGGCATCACGACCCCGACGAAGGCCCACGGCACCCTTGACGTGCTGGCCCAGGTGGAACCGGAAATGATGGATCGTTTCCGCCTCGACGTGCTGCCCGTGGAGGCCGCCTTGTGCGCCTGGGATGACATGGACTACTCCGCTGGAGTGTGCCACCGCCTCTACGGCGGCACGGACATCTGGTTCCCCCCCGGGACGAACATCACACACGAGCGGGATGGCAGCTACCTCATGCGTGACGCCCGCGGCGAGCCCTACGCGCGCATGCCGGCAGACGGGTTCTACTTCGACTTCATCAGGCCCACGATGGGCGGCGGTCCTATTGATCCGACCAAGTTCAAGCCGAGCCACACGGTGGACGAGGAGACGCTGGACGCCTTTGCGCGCCGGGCCAGGTACCTTTACGAGTCAACGGACAAGGCCCTGCTCGGGTGGGGCTCGGGCGTGTCGTTCCTGGGGTTGTCATTTTTGCTATCGGACAACATCACACAGGGGAGTTTGGACGAGTGGCTGTGCATGCTCATGGCGGAGAAGCGCACCGCCCATGACATGATGGCCCGCAGCATCGAGGCTGCAATTGACCGGACCAAGCTCTTTCACCAGGCGGCGGGGGATTGCATCGAGATTTGGGGAGTGGCGAGCGACGATGCCGGCACGCAGCGGTCGGGCTTGATCGCGCCGGACCTCTTCGCCGAGATGATCGCCCCGCACTACAAGCGGCTGTGCGATTGGATCCACACCAACACGAAGTGGAAGACTTTTCTCCATTCCTGCGGCTCGATTCACGATTACATCGGCCCCTGGATAGAGGCCGGCATTGATATCATCAACCCGGTGCAGATTTCTGCTGCCAACATGGAGCCGGAGCGGCTCATGCGCGAGTTCGGCGGGCGCGTGGTGTTCTGGGGCGGCGGGTGCGAGACGCAGCACGTGCTGCCGCTTTCGTCGCCGGCCGAGATTCGCGAGCACGTGCGCGAGAACGTCCGAGCCTTCGGCGGCGGCCAGGGCGGGTTCGTTTTCAGCCAGGTGCACAACATCCAGCCAAACGTGCCGGTGGAGAACGTCATTGCGATGCTCGATGCGGCCTGGGAGTACGGCACGAGATCGCCGGGCGGCGCGAGACCGGCGTGAGTGCCGCTGTGTCGCCGGGCTTGCGGCGAGTTGCGCCGCCGGAAAGCAATCCCAATTTGTGCGGCGGCAATAGCTTCAGGATGGCATTCTGAAGGAAAGGGAGCGATGAACGCAATCAAGCTAAGCGAAGTAGGGACCTGGGCGCCTGATTCTGCGGCCATGCCGGTCGTCACGAGGACAAGAAGCGGCCGGTTCCTCATTAAGGCCAATGGCACGCGGACGTGCTGCGGCGGATGGCAGTTCGTCTTCAGCGGCATCCGGGCTGGGGAAGGATATCGCATTCGCGCAAGCGTCCGGCATGAGGGTCTCGACAACCCAAGAGACTGCTTGCAGGCCATTGCGTACTGGGACAAGTGGGATCGCTCTCAACCTTACTCGGGCAGTACGCCATGGAATTATCTGCTCCCAGTGGCGATGTCTCAAAGGCTGATGAACTTTGAGTGCGCTTGCAGGGCGCCAGATGGAGCAAGGCGCCTCACAGTGCGGTACATCTTCAGGTGGGCGACGAGAGGTGCGTCCAACTGGAGCGCCCCCGACGTGGAGGTGGCCGCACTTCCGCACAGAAAGCCGGTCAGGGCCTGCGTCGTTAATGCCACCCGGCAGACGCAGGAGCGCATCCGGATTCACCGCTTTTCGGACGGCCTCGGCCTGCCCGACGACGTGGCGGGAGCGGTGGACTTGTGGGCCAGCCTGGCGCGCGCGGCCTGCCGGAAGAAGCCCCAGCTCATTGTGATGCCCGAGTTAGTGATCCGCGGCGGGCAGCGTTTGCAGGGAGCCGTAGAGGTGCCTGGGCCGGCGACTGCGCCCTTTGAAGGGATTGCACGTGACCACAACGTGCATCTGGTCGTGGGCATGCAGGAGAGGAACCGAGACGCCATTTACAACAGCGCAGTGCTTTTCTCGCCGTCCCGAGGTGTGCACGGCGTCTATCGGAAGGTGCATCTGGCCACCGGAGAGGATCTGTCGGGCGTGCGGCCCGGCGATTCGTTCCCGATCTTCGATACGGCTGTCGGCCGCATCGGCTGCCTCATCTGCATGGACACGACCCTGTGCGAGTCGGCGCGCCTCAACGCGCTGAACGGCGCTGAGTTCATATGCTTTCCCATCATGGGGGACCTTCGGGCTGACCGCTACTCAATAGGGCAACCGGTGTTCAACGAAAGCCGCTGGAAAGCCATCATGCGCACGCGGGCCATTGACAATCAGGTCTGCATGGTTGTGGCAAGGAACGATGTCCAAGGGAGCTGCATAATCAGTCGCAAAGGCGACATCTTAGCATGGAATGAGGGCGACCAGGAGATCATCGAGGCCACAGTGCCGATGGAAGACGGGTATTATGTCTTCAACGGCGGCGACTTCCGCGAGATCACTTACATGCTGCGGCGGCCCCACCTCTACGGCATTTACTCGGACCCATCCTGCCTGGGTCCACTCGGGGCAAGTAAGGAAGTCAAGGATAGCTCCGGCGACGCTTAGCGTGTCTTGAGGAGGGTTCGGCATCCCCGCCGGAGTACCGGCGAGCGCGAGCGGAAGCGTGAGAAGGCGCATTTGACGCGCCTCTGCCGGACGTGTATAAGTGCTCCAGGGCGCCTCAACACCACCGGTTGTGCTGTGCGAAAGGCCCTCCGCCAGAAGCTCCCTCAGCGTTACGGCCGCGCCCTCGCGCGGCAACTCCTCCAGCAGAGCAAGGGAAGAACATGAAGAGCGTTGTGGACTTCGAGGCACTTGGCCGATTCGTGGCGGTTCCGGAAGCGGCGCGTCGGTTGCTCAGCAAGCCGGAGAAGGAGATTCACTTTGCCCTCAGCCTCAAGACGAGCGACTACGAGCTGTTAGAGGGCAACTGCTACGTTGTCTACCACTGCACGGCGCGCGGACCGGCCAAGGGCGGGCTGCGCATGAGTGCAGACGCGACGCTGGACGAGACGAGACGGCTGGCCGAGCTGATGAGCCTGAAGACGGCGCTGGCGGGCATTCCTTTCGGCGGCGCAAAATCGTGCCTTTCGATAGACCCGTCCGGGCTCAACCGGTTTGAGAAGACCGCCGTCATCAAGGAATATGTGCATGTGCTGCGGCTGGAGCTGGAGCACGGCAATTACGTCCCGGCCCCCGACATGGGGACAGGGCCCACAGATATGGCGGTCATATTCGGAGAGACGCACATTGCGGAGTCGGTGACCGGCAAGCCGCCGGGGGTCGGCGGCCTGCCAGGGCGTCTGGAGGCGACCGGCCGCAGTGTCAGCAAGTCTGCGCTCTTGGCGTTGGACAGGCTGTTGCGCAAGCCGAGCCGCGGCGCGACCGCCGCCGTGCAGGGCTACGGCAATGTCGGCAGCCACGCGGCCGTCTTCCTGAGCGAGGCCGGCGTGAAAGTGGTCGCTGCCTGTGACATCGCAGGCGGCGTTTACAACCCCGACGGCCTTGACACGCAGGCGCTCAAGGACCATGTGGCCAAAGAAGGCAGGGCCGAAGGATTCCCGGAAGGCGACCAAATCACCAACGCGGAATTGCTGGCCCTCGACGTGGACGTGCTACTGCCATGCGCCCGCGAGGACGTGGTCACGGCAGCGAACGCCGGTGCCGTGCGTGCGGCACTCATAGTCGAAGGCGCCAACGGCCCTACGACGCCCGACGCTGAGGCCATCCTGTCGGAGAAGGGCGTGGTGGTGGTGCCGGACATCCTTGCGAATGCCGGCGGCGTGATCGCCTCCTACGTGGAATGGCGAAAGGCGAAGAGCGGCGCCCTTACTACGAAAGAAGAGACGTTTGAGCTCATTGACGATAGGATCGGCAAGGCCTTCGACGACATGATGCGTATATCCGAGGACAAGGGCTGTTCTCCGAGGATGGCGTCGTTCGTCATCGCTGTCGAGGAGCTCGTACAAGCGTTGCGCGACCGCGCGTGGATCTGAGCTCGATGCAGCAGCGCCGCGCTTCATGCCTGACCTTTTACGGGACAGCCGCGGGTCAAATGGAAACAGTATCGGAACGAGCTCGCGAGATTCCTGTCATACATCAGGCTGACGTCTGCGTGGTGGGCGGCGGTTGCACTGGTGTCTTTGCGGCTGTGCGGGCGGCTCGTCTGGGTGCAAGGGTCGCCATTGTTGAGAACAACGGGTTCTTCGGCGGCGTGGCCACTGCAGGACTTGTGAACATCTGGCACTCCTTGCACGATGATCGGGGCGACCGACAGGTCATTGGCGGCCTGACGCAGGAAGTGATCGAACGCCTGAGCAGACGGGACGCGGTGTCTCACCAAGATTCGAGAGGCGCTGCGTATGTGCTCAACACCGAAGAACTCAAGCTCGAACTGGATGAGCTCGTCCGTGAAGCCGCAGTGCGGCCGTTCCTCCATGCGCGCTTCGTTGCGCCAGTAATGCAGGAACGGCAACTGGATGCGATCGTCATTGAGGACAAGACGGGGCGGCGTGCAATCGGGGCGCGGTATTTCGTTGATGCTACGGGGGACGGCGATCTGGTCGAGCGGATGGGCCTGGCAACGTACAAGCTGGGCGATCCGCAGCCGCCCACTGCATGCGCGGTCCTGGAGGGCCTTGCGAAGGTGTCGGCCGCGCACCAGGGCTTCGACCTTGGCGAAGAGGTGTTCAACCCGTCATATCCGGAAGCCCTCCGCGACGGATTCTTGTGGTCATCGCACCTGACAGGCTCAGATGACCTCATCATGGTCGCGGGAACGCGCGTGAACAACGCTGACTGCTCGGATGCAGACCGGCTCACGCAGGCGGAGATGGAAGCGCGCCGACAGGTTCGCGTCATGCTCGACATACTGCGCAAGAACGTCAAACGGGGCAATGAGGTGTTCCTCAGGGGGCTGCCCGCATACATCGGCATAAGGGAGACGCGACACGCTCGGTGCCTGCACACCCTCACTGAAACCGAACTGCTCGAAGGCGAACGTTTTGAGGACGCGATCGCCAATGGAACGTACCGCGTTGACATCCATCACAGCGACAGGCCCGGATTGACATTCCGCTACCTGGACGGACGCGAGGAGTATGTCGCACCGGGCAAGCCGACGGTCCAAAGCCGATGGCGTGCCGTAGGGCGAGAGTGTGCAACCTTCTACCAGATTCCATATCGTTCTCTCATCCCGGAGCAGGCGGCTAACGTCCTTGTGGCCGGCCGCCTCGTAGACGCTGATAGGGGCGCCTACGGCGCGATCCGTGTCATGGTGAACTGCAATCAGACGGGCGAGGCCGCAGGAGTCGCTTGCTTCCTTGCGCTGCAGAACGGTCTCGACGTCAAGGATGTGCCGGCCAACCGCCTTCGCAGCGTGCTGCGCGACGGAGGCTCGATCATGCTGTAGGGCTGCGGCTCAGCTTCGGTCTGAGTCGGCATTCTATTCAGTCCTCGCGAAGAGCGGCAGAGGGCCGTTGGTGCCTCTGATCCGGCGACTGTGCTGCACTGAATGTGTCCTCGAGCTGAGAAAAGGGGAGTGAGATGGCCAAAAGCAAGCGTCCTTTTGAGGTCAAGGACATCTTCAGGTACCGAGCGTTGAGCGCCGTTGCGGTGACGCGAGACGGCCGCTTGGCAGCGTTCGCAGCTGCACAGCCGGACCTGAAGGAGAACAAAGGCACGAGCGAAATCTGGGCCTGGTCCAGGGAGCGCGGTGCGTGGCAAGTGACGTTCGGCGGCGAGGCCGGCCAGCCGCAGTTCTCGCCCCGGGGAGACCGCCTGGCCTTCGTGTCGAATCGCGGCGGCGGCAAGCCTCAGCTCTACGTCATGGGCGCCAGACTCTCGGAGGGGCGCAAAGTCACGAGCTTCGAGCACGGCGTGGTCAAATTTGTTTGGAGCCCCGACGGCAGGCGGCTTGCCGTGGTGGCGCAACCTGACAGGACGCCCGAACAAAAGGAGAAGGACGAGCAGAAGCGCGACTGGTGGGCGGTGGGCGCCGATGAGCGCCGCCGGGCGGTGTGGGTCATCAATGCTGACGGGCGGGGCGAGCCGCACAAGGTTTCGGCGGAGGACGAGCACGTCAGTAGTGTCGCCTGGACTCCTGACGGGAGGAGACTCGTCTACACTGCCTGTCCCGTTGCGAGCATCAACTCCCAGTGGTACGGGTCAAACCTGAGAGTTGCCGACGCACGCGGCAGGAGACGGAAGACTGTATGCCCTGTGCGGGGGCACCAGATGGAGTCGCCCATCCACGTCTCGCCGGACGGCGAGAGCGTGCTCCTCAGCGAGGCCCGCGACCAGCGGGACCTGTTCCACGACGTGGCGAAAGTGATTTACCTGAAGTCTGGCGACAAGCGCCCGGTTCACCCGCGCACCGACCTCCGCAGCATCATGCCTCAGTGGCTGCCTGACGGGCGGGTTTTCTTCGAGGCGGGCGTTCGAACAAGGAATGGACTCTTCATCTGTGAAGCCGGGGGAAGGCCGCGGCTGCTTGAGACGGGCTCAGCAGTTGCCTCTCAGGCTGTCGTGGCGGGGGAGGCCTGCCTGGCATTCCACGTGGGCTCGGCACCCCAGGAGCCCGACGAGGTGTACGTGCGACCGTTAGACGGTTCGGGAGAGCCGGCTAAGTTGACGGATGTCAATCGCGCGGTGGAGGCGATCACACTGGCCCATTCTCAGGTCGTCACCTGGAAGAACGACGGCATGGAGATCGAGGGCATCCTCTACCTGCCCACGAAAGCCGGCTCACGAAAGCCGTACCCGTTAGTCCTGATGCCGCACGGCGGACCGTACAGCGTCTCAACGGCCAGCTACGTCAACGCCGTAGTGCCGAATATCTTCTGCGCGGCCGGTTACGCATGTCTGCAGCCGAACTTCCGCGGAAGCACCGGCTACGGCCGGCTGTTTACTCGTAAGATCGTGGGGGACTGGGGGGACGGCCCCTTCCGGGACATCATGGCGGGCGTTGACGCCCTGATCCGGCGCGGCGTTATTGACGGCAAACGCATGGCCGTTTTCGGCAGCAGCTACGGCGGCTACGTGACAGCCTGGACTATCGGCCACACCACGCGCTTCAAGTGTGCGGTCGCCGCCGCCGCGGTGACCGACAACGTGAGCATGTGGGGCACGACAGACATACCCGATTTCATGTTCCGCAGCAGTGGGAAAGCCAGGATCGCCTTTACAGACGACTACTGGCGTGACCAGTCGCCACTGTCTCACGTGGACAAGGTCAAGACGCCGACCCTTGTCATCACCGGCGAAGAGGACGTCCGCGTGCCACCCAGCCAGTCACACGAGTTTTACAGGGCGCTCAAAGCGCAGGGGGTGGACACGAGGCTTCTTCTCTATCCGCGCGAGCCGCACGGCATTGTAGAGCCGCGCCACCGCCAGCACTACCTGGAAACGGTCCTCTCGTACATCAACGGCCATGTCATGGGAAAGCGCTGAGAGTCCCGAGGCGCCGGTGGCCGACGTGCCGGCAGGCCGTCAGATGCGACAGGGAGACCTACGGCGTGTGCGCACCGAATACTCTCGCCCGTGGCCAGCCGTCTCCCAGTGAAGGGCACCGGCAGCTACCGAGCTTTCCATCGCTATGCCGCGGGAGAGCCGGCACGTTGATGAAGGCCGACCGGCGTCATATACTCAGCCGCTCATGCTGCTATATCTGGGAGGGATATGATGCGTCCTGTATCTGAGTGTTCCGGGATTGTGGTGTGTGGTTTCGTGGCCTTTGTTTGCTGTGTGCTGCGTCAGGCGACTGGTCAGGAGGGCGTGGGCATGGTGCTGCCGGCGGGCGTGAGGGCGGTCTGGGACCTTGATAAGGCGTACCGGGAGAGTACTCCCACGCGCGAGCGCGTCTGCATTAACGGCCTTTGGCGCTGGCAGCCGGCCAGGGAGGCCGCCGAGGAGGTGCCCGCGGGCGATTGGGGGTTCTTCAAGGTGCCGGGACCATGGCCGAGGTCCGCTCAGGGAGGGGAGCAGACGCTCTACGCCCATCCTGCCTGGGCCCGTGAGGACCTGAGACAGGTCAACACGGCCTGGTACCAGCGCGAAATCCAGATACCCCAAGGCTGGGGCGGCCGGCGAATCGTAGTGTCGGCCAACTACCTCAATTCCTATGCGGTTGTCTACCTTGACGGTAGGAAGCTGGGCGAGCTATACTTCCCCGGGGGCGAGCTGGACATCACTTCGGCGTGCCGGCCCAACGCCCACCACGTGCTCTCGCTGCGGGTGGTTGCGATGCCGCTCGCGTCGGTGGTGATGTCATATGGCCAGACCGACGAGGGCACGCTGGTGAAGGGAGGTGTCCCACGGCGCGGCCTCTGCGGCGACGTGTTCCTGGTCAGCACGCCGGCGGGTGCCCGCATCGAGGACGTCAGGGCTGTTACCTCCGTCCGCGAATGGCAGGTCACGCTCGACACCGCGCTGCAGCTCGATCCCGGCGTGAGTTACGGGCTTCGTGCCCGCATCCTGGACGGGGGGCGGGAAGTCAAGACGCTCGCGAGCCGGGGATTTGCGGCCGCGGATTTGAAGGATGGTCGCTTTGCATTCAGCGCTCCCTGGCAGCCCGACAAGCTGTGGGACCTCCATGCCCCGCAGAACATTTATTCCGTGGAGCTTTCGCTCCTGGACTCGGGGGGAGGGATACTGGATGCGTATGAACCCATACGGTTCGGCTTCCGCGAGTTCTGGATCGAGGGACGTGACTTTTTCCTGAACGGCAAGCGTGTCTTCTGCCCCGTCGTGCCGTTTGAGAACGCCAACAGCGGGCTCTATCAGGCCAGCTATGACGGAGCGCGCGAGACGTTCATCAGTCTCAGGAACATGGGCATCAATACCGCCTTCACGCATTATTACGGCTGTCAGCCGGGCGTGCACTCGGCTTTGGATGAAGTTCTGAGGGCCGCCGACGACGTTGGGATGCTGATTTCGCTTTCGCAGCCGCATTTCTCCAATTACGACTGGGAAGCTCCAGATGCGGCCGAAACGAATAGCTATGCCAGACATGCTGCGTTTTACGTGCGCGTTGCTCAAGACCATCCTTCTGTCGTGATGTACTCCACCAGTCACAACGCGACCGGCTACTCCGAAGATATGAACCCCGATCAGATCGGTGACGCAACCGGAAAGCGCGATACTCCTTGGTCACAGAACAACACGAAACGCGCGCTGATGGCCGAGGCCATCCTGAGGCATCTCGATAGCACTCGCGTCATCTATCACCACTCGTCCGGCAATCTGAGCCAGATGTACACCAGCAACTTCTACCTGAACTTCGTCCCCATCCAGGAGCGCTCCGATTGGTTCGAACGCTGGTCGAAGGAGGGCGTGTTGCCTGCCTTCTTGGTCGAGTACGGCCCTCCGCTGCCGCCGACGTGGACCATGTACAGGGGGTGGTACAAAGGAAAGAGGGAGTACCTCAGCGCCAACGTGCCCTGGGAACTGTGCACCGCGGAATGGGGCGCTCAGTTCCTGGGCGACCGCGCTTTCGACCTGACCGAGAAGGAGAAGGACAACCTGCGCTTCGAGGCGGAGCAGTTCCGCGCGGGCAGGACTTGGCAGCGTTACGCCTATCCGCACGAGTTCAACTCCAGCAGCTTCGACGTGCCCAACCGGTGTGACGTGCAGGCCATGTACATCAAGGACAACTGGCGCGCGTACCGCACCTGGGGCCTCTCCGGCCCCAGCGCCTGGTCCTTCGACCGTTTCTTTATTATCCCTCCGGGCTTTACTGCCAGAGACAGACGAACCGAAGCGGGCTGGAACGACCTTCAGAAGCCTGGCTACAGCGTAGACTTCATTCCGGGCCGCCCGAGACTGTCGGACTGGGTACCCAACAGCGCCGGCGAGGCGTTTCTCCGCAACAACCAGCCGGTGCTGGCCTACATCGGCGGGAAGGCCACGCGCTTCACCACCAAGGACCACAACTTCCTGGCCGGCGAGGCCGTCGAGAAACAGATTATCATCGTCAACAACACTCGCCAGACCGTCTCCTGCGATTGCTCATGGTCTCTGGCCTTGCCGCAGGCAGAGGGGGGAAAAACGAAGGTTACTGTTGAGACCGGCGACATCGAACGAATCCCGCTCCGCTTCATACTGCCCGACGGCTTGGCCCCGGGGACCTACCCGCTCAAGATGCGAGTCGAGCCCAGCGTGGGCCAGCTTCAGGAGGACAGCTTCGATATCCACGTGCTACCTCCGCGCTTGGAGGTCGGGCTCCGGAGTAAGGTCGCCCTGTTCGATCCCAAGGGCGAGACTGCCTCCCTGCTGCGTGAAATCGGCGTTCAGAGCACGCCTGTCCAGGCCCATGCCGATCTGGGAGCGTACGACGTCCTTATCGTTGGCAAGGGCGCCCTGACACCGGACGGCCCGGCGCCGGACATCCGCCGTACGGCGGACGGCCTGAAGGTGGTCATGTTCGAGCAGACCTCGGAGGTGCTGGAGAAGCGGTTCGGCTTTCGCGTTCAGGAGTACGGCCTCCGGCAGGTGTTCAGACGTGTGCCCGACCATCCCCTCCTTGACGGCCTGGGCGATGAGAACCTTCGCGACTGGCGCGGCGAGGCCACTATCATGGCCCCGCGGCTCGAGTACGAGATGTGGCGGCAGCACGGGCCGGCGATCATGCGCTCGGGCATCAGGGTCACGCGGCCCTGGCGCTGTGGCTGCTGGGGAAATGTGGGCTCCGTGCTGATCGAGAAGCCAGCACGTGGCGACTTCCTTCCCATCGTGGACGGTGGCTTCAGCCTCCAGTACAGCCCCCTCATGGTCTACCGCGAAGGGAAGGGCGTTGTGGTCTTCTGTCAGATGGACGTGACCGGCCGGTCGGAGGCGGACCCTGCCGGAATGCGCATCGCAGCCAATGTCCTGAACTATGTCTCGGCGTTCACCCCTGCCGTGAGACGCAGCTTGTTCTATGTCGGCGAGGCCGCCGGGAGGGAACATCTGAAGGAGGCGGGTATTGCAGTTCATGATTTCGTAGCGGGGACGCCGAGCGCTCGCGCCGTGCTCGTCGTGGGCCCGGGCGATAGCGAGAATCTGGCTCCCCATGCCGACGCCGTACGGAAATGGCTTGACGCCGGCGGCTATCTGCTCTCGCTTTCTCTAAGTGGCCAGGAAGCCAGCGCGTTTCTGCCCTTCAGGGTCGAGACTACGAAGTCCGAGCACATCTGCACGACCTTCGCTGCCCCGGGGCGGCACTCCTTGCTGGCCGGCGTCGGCCCTGCCGATGTGCACAACCGCGACCCAAGGCAGGCTGATCTGGTCTCGGCCGGCCCCGAAGTGGTGGGCAACGGCGTGCTGGCTGTGGGCGGTGAGGGCAAAGTCGTCCTTTGCCAGCTTGCGCCCTGGCAATTCGACGTCGGACGCCAGAACACCAAGCGGACCTTCCGGCGGACGAGCTTCACGCTGACGCGGATACTCTCCAACATGGGCGTGCCCAGCGCGACGCCCATTCTTGAGCGGTTCTCCAGGCCCGCGGGCGCCACTGAGCAGCGCTGGCTTGACGGCCTCTACGCCGACGTGCCGGAGGAGTGGGACGACCCCTATCGGTACTTCCGGTGGTAGGCGTGGCCTGGGCGGGGGCCGGCACGTTGACGAAGGCCGGCCGGCGTCATATACTCAGCCGCCCATGTTGCTATATTTGGGAGGCATGCGATGCGTCCTGTATCTCGGTGTTCAGGGATTGTGGTGTGTGGGTTGGTGGCCCTTGTTTGCTGTGTGCTGCGTCAAGCGACCGGTCAGGAGGGCGTGAGCATGGTGCTGCCGGCGGGCGTGAGGGCGGTTTGGGACCTTGATAAGGCGTACCGCGAGAAGACTCCCACGCGCGAGCGCGCCTGCATTAACGGCCTTTGGCGCTGGCAACCGGCTAAGGCGGCAGGTGACGTCGTGCCTACCGACGGGTGGGGCTACTTCAAGGTCCCCGGATGCTGGCCTGGGATCGGCGACTACATGCAGAAGGACTACCAGACGCTCTACGCCCATCCGAGCTGGAAGGACGAGAGGCTGGCGGCCGTCACTGCGGCCTGGTACGAGCGTGAGATCGCGGTTCCCGCGGAATGGACCGGCCGTCGCATCACCGTCCACGCCGAGTACGTGAATTCCTTTGCCACCGTGTATGTTGACGGCAGAAAGGCCGGCGAGATACGGTTCCCGTGGGGCGAGGTGGATCTCACGTCGGCGTGCCCGCCGGGCAGCAAGCACGTCCTGAGCATCCTTGTTGTGGCCATGCCCCTTAGGGGCGTCATGCTCTCCTACAGCGACACCGCCGGGGCCAAGGAGGTGAGGGGCACCGTGGCGCGGCGTGGCCTGTGCGGGGACGTTTACCTGGTGGGGACGCCTCAAGGCGCGCGCATCGCCGACGTGAAGGTGGACACGTCGGTGCGCAAGTGGGAGATAACGTTCGGCGCCGCGCTTCAAGACCTGGCGGCTGAGGGCCAGTATGCGCTTCGTGCGCAGGTCATGGACAAGGACCGCAGCGTCGGCGAGTTTATGAGCAAGCCTTTCAAAGGGAGTGACCTCACGGGCGGCCGCATTGCATTCGCAGAAAAATGGAAGCCCGAGAAGCTCTGGGATACCCATACGCCCCAGAACATGTACCAGGTCAACCTTTCACTGGTGGATGGCGGAGGGAAGGTCTTGGACGCCGCCCTGCCCGTGCGCTTCGGGTTCCGGGAACTCTGGATTAACGGCCGGGACTTTTACCTGAACGGCACGCGCATCTTCCTCAGTTCTGTCCCCCTGGACAACGCCCAGGTGGGGGCCGCGTGGGCGAACTACGAGGGCGCGAAGGAGAGCATTGAGCGGCTCAAGAGCTTCGGGATTAACTTCGTCTACACGCATAACTACGGCTGCGAGCCCGGCGCTCATCTGAGCTTCGAGGAGATACTGAGGGCTGCGGACGATGAGGGGATGCTCATATCGTTTTCGCAGCCTCATTTCGGCCAGTACGACTGGAAGGCGCCCGACGCCGACCAGAACAACGGCTACGCGCGCCACGCGGAATTCTACGTACGGGTCGCTCAGAACCATCCGTCGGTCATTTTCTACTCCATGAGCCACAACGCGACCGGGCCCGAAGAGTCAATGAACCCGGACATGATAGACGGCATCCAAGACATCCGCGGTCCGTGGTCTGCGAACAACGCCAAGATCGCGGTGCGGGCGGAAGCGATTGTCAAACCGATGGATCCGGGCCGCATCATCTACCATCACTCTTCCGGCAACCTCAGTTCGATGCACACGGCCAATTTCTATGCAAACTTCGCCCCGATCCAGGAGATGTCCGACTGGCTCGAGCACTGGGCAACCAAAGGCGTGAAACCTGTTTTTCTGTGCGAGTACGGCGTGCCGATATTCTGGGATTGGATGATGTACCGGGGCTGGTACAAGGGAAGCCGAACCTTTGGGAGCGCCCAGGTGCCGTGGGAGCTCTGCATTGCGGAGTGGGATTCGCAGTTCTTCGGGGACCAGGCCTTCAAGATAACCGAGTTGGAGAAGGAATGCCTGCGCTGGGAGGCCAAGCAGTTCCGGGCCGGCGCCCTCTGGCATCGCTGGGATTACCCTCGCAATGCAGTCTCGTCGAGCGACTTCGAAGCACGGAACGCCATAATCGGCATGTACTTCACGGACAACCTGCGCGCTTTCCGCACATGGGGGATGTCGGCGGTTTGCCCGTGGGATCACGGCAGCTACTGGAAGCTGCGCGATGGCGTGAACAAGGACCGCAAAGGAGTCAAGGTTGACTGGGACAGGCTGCAGCGCCCGGGGCTGAGCCCGGACTACATGGAGGCGCCATTCGAGTGGATGAACCTGGCCTACGAACGTTCGGACTGGATTCCGACGGCTGCGGCGCAGGCTTTGATCCGCAACAACATGCCGCTGCTTGCCTACATCGGCGGGAAGGCCGCGGCCTTCACGAGCAAGGACCACAATTTCTACCAGGGCGAAACGGTCGAGAAGCAGCTCATCGTCATCAACAACTCGCGCCAGACGGTGACGTGCAATTGCAGTTGGTCACTGGCACTTCCTGAGCCGGCAAGTGGCAGAAAAGAAGTGAGCGTCGAGACGGGCCAGCAGGCGCGCGTGCCCCTCAGCTTTGCCCTGCCTGCCAACACCAAGCCCGGCAAGTATGAACTGAGCGCGACCTTCGAGTTCAGAAAAGGCGACCCGCAGAAGGATTCCTTTGCGATTGACGTCCTGCCGCGGCCGGCTGCTCTCCAGGGGGCCGCCAAGATTGCGCTCTTCGACCCCAAGGGGGAGACCGGCAAGCTGCTGGGTGCGCTGGGGATCCAGAGCCAGCCTGTGGACGCGAACGCCGACCTCTCGGCGTACGACACCCTCATCGTGGGCAAGGCTGCCCTGACGCTGAACGGCCCCGCGCCTGACATCGGGCGCGTGCGCAACGGCCTGAAGGTGATCGTGTTCGAACAGACCTCGGAGGCGCTGGAGAAGCGGCTCGGGTTTCGCACGGAGGAGTACGGCCTGAGGTGGGTCTTCAAGCGCGTGCCAGATCATCCGCTCCTGGCGGGCATCACCCAGGAGAACCTCTGGAACTGGCGCGGCGACGCGACGATCCTCCCGCCGCGCCTGAAGTACGAACTGAGCCCCGCCTTCAACTACCAGCCGGCGGTCAAGTGGTGCGACATCCCTGTCACGCGGGCCTGGCGGTGCGGCAATCGCGGCAATGTGGCTTCCGTCATCATCGAGAAGCCGGCGCGCGGCAATTTCATGCCCATCCTCGACGGCGGCTATAGCATCCAGTACACCCCTCTCATGGAGCACCATGAAGGCAACGGCATGGTGTTGTTCTGCCAGATGGACGTGACCGGACGGACTGAGGCCGACCCGGCGGCGGAGGCGCTGGTTCGCAATATGCTGGCATATGCGTCGGCGTGGAAGCCGTCTCCGGTCCGGAAGGCGCTCTACGTGGGCGATCCGGCCGGGAAGAGCCATCTCGAACACGCAGGCTTCGGTGCGGGCACCTACGAGGGCGGTACGCTCTCCGCCGATCAGGTTCTCGTTGTGGGACCGGGCGGGGGCCGGCAGCTTGCCGGCAGCGCAGGGGCCATCGCTGACTTCCTGAAGGCGGGCGGAAGCATCCTGGCCGTCGGGCTGGAGGAGCAGGACGCGAACGCGTTCCTACCGACAAAGGTAGGCATGAGGAAAGTAGAGCATATTGCCGCCTACTTCGCGCCGTTCGGAAAGGAGTCCCTGCTGGCAGGTGTGAGCCCGGCGGACGTGCATAACCGGGACCCGCGCGACCTGCCCCTCGTCTCGGCCGGCGCCACGGTCATCGGCGATGGCGTCCTGGCCAAGGCCGAGAACGCCAACGTCATCTTCTGTCAGCTCCTGCCCTGGCAGTTCGACGCCGGGAAGTGGAACACTAAACGGACCTACCGCCGGACCTCTTTCCTCCTGACGCGGCTGCTGGCCAACATGGGAGCGGCCGGGTCAACGCCCGTCCTGGACCGGTTCCACAGCCCGGTGGACACGACCGGGGCGGAGAAGCGGTGGTTGGACGGCTTCTACCTGGATACGCCGGAGGAGCGGGACGATCCCTACCGATTCTTCTGCTGGTAGGCGCCGCTACTGGCGCAACGGGCAGAAGCCGGCTGGCAATCGCTACGCGCGGCATACTGACATTAGGTGGGAAACCATAGCTGAGGAAAAGTCACCATGGCAGGTGGTCAGGCGGCGGACTACGTTATCAGGCGGGCGCAGATGCCCGACCGCGACGAATTGGTGAGCGTCCTGAACGCTGCATTCTCGCGAGACGGGGCGCGCCCGGTCGATTTCCTGAAGTTCCTCCCGCACCTGTTCCAGCCGGAGCGGATTGGAGACCACTTCTTGCGGCTTCAGAACGGGAGGATCGTCGGCTGCGTCGGCCTGTATCCCTATGAACATCGGGTCGGGGGCGTGTCGTTCCGCGCGGCAGGAGTGGGACAGGTCGGCACCTTGACAGAGGCGCGCGGCAGCGGCGTGATGACGTCGCTCTTGAGGGCAGCCTGTCGCGAAGCAGACGCCGCCGGGTACGAGTTCTGCTGGCTCGGCGGCGACAGGGTCCGCTATGGGCGCTTCGGGTGGGCGACCGGCGGCCTGAAGATGTGCTTTAACTTCCATGAGCGCTACCTGCCTGATCCGCCGCCCGAGGCCAGAGTTCGCCCGTTGGATCCTGAGCGCGACCTCGAGATTGTCCGCGAGTATCTGGCAGACGAGCCGGACACGGTCGTGGTGGAGGCCGGTGAGCTCAACGCGATACTCCGATGTGGGACCACGGGCGGTTGGGTGTTGGGCGACGCTTTCATCGCCCATCGTCGCGGCGGCCATAACGTGTATCTCGGAAGCGGAACGCCTGAGGAGATCGCGTCATTGCTCTCACACCACTTGCGTTGGTCGAAGGCTCAGCCTGAGGGGAGCCGGGGGGTGACCGTCGAGTGTGCGGCAGCACCTTCGGCACTGATGAGGACATGCCAGGGGCACTACGCCAGCATGTCCATCGTCCCCTCGGGGATGTTCCGCGTGGGCCGGCTCAAGTCCTGCCTCGATAAAGCCTGCCAAGTGGCGCAGGCGAGGGTCACCTGCGGTTCGGGTAGAGTCTCGCTGACGAATTCGGAGTCCGGAGAAACGGTCACGGTCATGTGCCGCAACGGGCGCCTATCTGCTGAAGAGGGAGGCCGCGAAGACACCTATAGCTTGGACAGGCGGGAGTTGTCGGAGGTATGCTTTGGGCTCTGTCCGCTCGAGCTGCACCTGCCGGGCCTGCCGGAGGATTCGTTTCTCAGGCGGGTTCTGCCGCTGCGTGCGCACTGGTCGCGGTTCTTCGGCGTTTAGGGCTCACCGTTGTGTCTGCTTGCCTCGACCGCTGGCGGGTGCGCGGGCCAGGCTGACTTGCGCGCAGCCTGGCGCCAGCCTGCCCTTCGCCCGCCGTGGAGATACTGTTAGATCCACATGGGCGCGGCTTGAGGTTTTGCACCGTGACAAGCAGTCCGAGGTAAGCCAACCCGGGTAGATGACGCAAGCACAACCAAACCCAAGGGGAGAACAATGAGCGCACTTCCAACAAGGCCGCTGGGCCGAACGAGCCATCGGGTCAGCGTGTTTGCCCTCGGAGGCGTCACGTATAACTCGCATGAGGACGCCCACGCGACGGCGGTCGTGCACAGGGCGCTTGATCTGGGGGTCAACTACATTGACACCGCACACACCTACACGGACAGCGAGCGCAAGATCGGCCTTGTCATGTCCGAGCGCCGGAACGAGGTCTACCTGGCCACTAAGAGCAACAGGCGCGACCACGACGGCATGGCAGAGGCCATTGAAGAGAGTTTGACGCGACTCCGCACGGACAGGATAGACTGCGTTCAGATACATGACCTGGGGGATGAACGAGAACTGGCGGAGATCACCGGGGCGAAAGGGGCGCTGAAGGCCATCGAGCAGTTCCGTCGGCAAGGCTCCGTACGATTTGTTGGCGTTACGGGGCACCGGAATCCCGAAATCCTGGCAAAGGCTCTCCAGGAGTACTCCTTCGATACGCTTCTGGTTGCGCTCGGTGCCATGCATGCCGCAGTGCGGCCGTTCTACGAGGTGGTCATGCCGGCGGCGCAGCAGCGTGGCGTCGCCGTGCTGGGCATGAAAGTGATGGCCCACGGATGGCTCGCTCCCCGGGCCGCGCACGCGGTGCGGTTCGTGCTCGGTTTGCCCGGTGTCTCGGCTGCTGTCGTCGGGGTAGACAACATTGAGGAACTGGAGCAGAACGTGAAGGCTGCGCGCGACATCCGGCCACTCGGCGACGCCGAGCTTGGAGACCTGCTGCAGACGGCGCGCGAGAAGTACCACGAAAGGCCCCATGAAGCATGGTTCATTCACAAGTAACAGCGCCGGCCGTGGCGCACCAGAAGCATTGGCGCCGCCACGACTTGTGCCCGCCTGGCCTCCTCAGGATGGCAAGATCAACGTGCTGTAGTTCAGGCGCGCCCGTTTCATTCGTGGCGATAGCGCCCTTCCCTGCCGGTCGCGTCGCGCCAGTATTCACTATACTTCCTTATTGACACCCACGATGGCCGGTGGTATGCTCAGAGCGCGCGCTGGGAAGGGCTCTCGCTTCGGCACTGCAAGGTATTGAGCGAGACCGGTTCTGACCCCGTGCAGAAGTCACCGGTGACGCGACAGGTAGGCATATGCGCTGGAATCGCTTGTGGGCTGTTGCCCTAATAGGGCTTATTGCGGTTGCGGGCAGTTCAGCGCCGACTCGTGACGACCAAGACGGCGGCGGCCCGCCTCGGCTTGTGCCGAGCGGGGTCGAGATCCGGGCAGAGCGCCGTCCCTTCGTTCCCACCTTCAGGCTGCCCGGCGAGATTCGGTCCACGCGCCGGCACGACGTGGTCAGCCACCCCAGCTACTGGATGGCTATCACATGGATGGCACTCGAAGGCGCTTCGGTATCCGAGGGCGAGTTAGTTGCTGACGTGTTCAATGACACTCCGGACCGCCGGGTGCTGGAGCGCAACTGGGACATAAGGCGCGGAGAGACCTCGCGAGCCACTGTCTGGGAGCGGTCTGAGCTGGCGCGGATCGAAGGGGAGCATAAGGTTCGTGCCGCCGAGATAGAGCTGCAGTTAGCGGAGCTTCGGCTGCATACGATCGAGCGTGGGCCGGCCCCCGAGGACGTACGCCTGGCCGAGATCGCACGGGACCGATGCAGACTCGAGGCCGAGGCCGCTGCGAAAGCGTTGGAGAGGGCCCGGCAACTCGCCGGGGAGCAGGATGTCTCCGCAGAGACTTTGCGGGAGGCAGAGAGCAAGCAGCGTCTGGCTGTGGCGCAGCTTCACAAGGCCGAGGCCGACCTGCGCGTGCTGAGGAACGGGCCGACCGAGCCGGAACGGCAGGCTGCGCGTGCTGAAGCAGCGCTTGCCGCCCTCAACGCTCAGGGGGCGAGGGGATCGGAAGCAGCCGCTCAGGAGAAGCGAAAAGCGGACCTTGCCAAAGCGGAGGAAGGGATAAAGCGGAGCGCCGCGGATCGCGACCTCTGGCTGAGGGTCTGTGCGGATCGCGAGCGCAAAGCTTCTGCCTCCGGGTTGGTGCTTTGGCCCGAGATCTACGAAGGTGGAAGAGCCAGGCCTGGCTTGGCCGACCTCTGGACTGCCCCTATAATCACAATCATCGATCCTGCTGCTTCTGCCTTCGTGGCCCAGGCCACCGAGGAACAGGTGGCAATGCTCAAGGTCGGGCAGAGCGCACGCGTGGAGTTGCACTCGCTGCCTGGCAGAGCCTTAACAGGCAAGGTTGCGGCAGTGGGCGTGGCGGGCGAGGACCTGTCGAACAAGTACCCGCACGCCCGTGAAGAGGAACGGAAGCAGATGCGCATGCGGGTGTACGACGTCGTTATCGAGTTCGAGCCGGCGGAAGGCGCCGTCTTCCAGCAGAGCGCAAGCGGCACGGCTGTCGTCGAAGCAGGCGATCCAATTGGTGCTGTCGTTGTCCCGCGTGCGTGCATCTGCGAAAGAGGAGGGAGCTATTGGGCGCTGGTTTGGCGGGACGGGGGGTGGCGTCCTTGCCGGGTCGCAGTGGCCTCGGAGGACGCCGACAGCGTTGCCGTGGCCTCAGGCCTGGCGCAGGGCGATAGGGTGGCCATCCTGAGCGAGTAGGACAAGGAGAGAGGACCGCTATGCGCGGCTTGGGTGATAGGGTGCGCTTTGTTCATTGGGCAATGCTCGTGCTTCTTGCCACGGTTCCTGCTGGCGCTGCCGCGCGCGGAGCAGTCGAGAGGACTTCCAAGGGGTCGAGCAGCGTCGTCCCTTCGCTGCAGAAGACGGAAATCACGATCCGGGGAGAGCTGGAGGCCTCCGACGCACTGTGGGTCGGCCGGCGTGCCATGTTGAAGTACGGCAGCGACACGCTCGAGAAGATCATGCCGGAGGGAACGAAGGTCAAGAAGGGGGATTTCCTGCTCCAGGTGGTCACGAAAGATTGGGAGAGGGATAAGCAGGACGCCGAGGCGAGGGTGAAGGACGGGGAACTCAAAGTAGCCGCCGCCGAGTCGAAGCTGTCCACGGCGCGGGGAGAACTTGACGCGGCGCGCGAGAAGGCTTCTCCTCGTCTCGAGCCATATCGTCTGGCCATCCAGCGGCTGAAGAACCTGCCCGACGCTGTTGAGCTTTCGGCGGCCGAGTCGGAGCTGGAGCGGCGCAAGGCAGCGCTCGCTGAAGCGGAAGAACAGCGCAACGCAGTCGAGGCGCTGGCGCGGGACCGGATAGTGTCGGAGCTGTCTCTGATACAGGCACGCTTAGGGCGCGACGTGGGAGCGGCCGACGTTGCCCAGGCGGAGGCCCGGCTGGAGAAGCTGCGAGCGGGCGCCGACGCAAACGAGATAGAGATCGCGGAGGCCGAGCTGGCCGTGGCCCGGCTCGACATAGAGCTTGGCCTGGCCGAGTCGGCTGCGAAAGTGGCTCAGGCGGAGTTGGCCCTTGTGCAACCGAAGAAGAGGTGCGCCCGAGCCCGCAAGGACTTTCAGTACTGGCGCGACATGATACCTAAAGGAACTCGTTATGCCCCGGCGGACGGTATCGTCGCCTACGAGAAGGCCTATATGGGAGGCGGCCAGCTCGAGAAGATCGGCCCCGGGACCAGCGTATGGACAGGACAACGCATTCTCGCCATCATCGGGGGCCGTGCTTTCCGCTTCCGAGGGAAGGCGAGCGAAGCGCTCCTCGGCCGGATACGCGTGGGCCAGCGGGTTCGGGTGCAACTGGCCGCGCTCTCTGAAGCCGTCGTTAAGGGACATGTGACTGGGTTTGATACTGCGGTTCAGCGGGAAGCGGAGCCGCCGCGAGCCGTAGCGGATCTTGAACAGCTTAGACCCAAGGAGTTCGACGTGCTCATAGAGCTGGAGGAGGTCCCGGACGGACTTATGCCGGGCATGGGCGGCTCGGCGGTGGTGGAGCCAGCCGAGGCGTCGGGAGATCCTGGTGCAGGCCGGCCAGAGGCAACGGACCCGCAATCGGGAATGTACGATCAGGTCGGGGAGAACGGTGCCGGCGCTACGCCCGGGGACCGGACCGATCTGCCGCGATTCGCCGGGTACATAGATGGCGTTGAGAAGACGGCGGTCTTTAGCTGCCAGCGCGTGGGCGGCGACGTGACCTACTTGGCGCCCCAGTACCAGCGGCTCAATAAAGGCGAGGTGGTCTTCGAGACCACGGGTGGTGCAGTGGACTTCAACCTTGAACAAGCTATGGACCCTCCGGAACTCGCGCGCGCGGAACTCGAGGGGGTCCGGACGAGCATGCAGTTGGAGGCGCACCGCAGGGAGACCGAGGTCGAGAAGGCCGTGCTCGGGGTAAAGATCGCAGAGCTTCGGCTTACCCGACTCAAGTCCCAGCCTGATCGCTATGCCCGGGAGATCGCGCAGGCGGAGGTGAGGAAGGCAGAGGCCCAACGGGAGCAAGCGAAGCGGCTTTTTGAGTCAGCGCTGGCGGCCGGCCTGGATTCCCAGCGCGAGCTTGAGGCCAAGGAGCTTGAGGCGAGGCTGGCAGACCTTCGGGTCGAGGAAGCAAAGGCCAAGTTGGCCATCGTTGAGAGGGGCGCCTCCGAAGCTGACCTACGAAAGGCTGAGCTTGAGGTCGAGAAGGCCCGGGAGTCTCTGTCATACGCGCAGTCCATGACTCAGCAGACGGACAAGGTAAAGGAGCGGGCCGTTGCCGAAGCTGAAGCCGCAGTCCAAATCGCAGAAGAAGACCTGCAATTCTGGCGTGAACGTGTCGAAGGACGGATAGTGCGGGCACCGGTGGCCGGCAACGTTGTCTACAATGTGACGACGAACTGGCTAGGAGGGGGAGAGAAGATCGGCTTAGGCGATTCCTTGTCCGAGGCGCCTGTTTGCATAGGGTACATGGTTGACCTCCGCCGGCTTAAGTTGTGCATCATCGTGCCGGAGCCGTACGTCCCACAGGTCAAGGTTGGAGCGCGTGCGTGCGTCGAGTTGCGCGCATTTCCTGGCAGGTCGTTCCCCGGAGAGGTGCTTTCGGTCGTGCCGGTGGTCCTGGACCGGGAACAGGTCCTCATGCCGGAAGGTGCCCCCACCAAGCTGTCGGGAGTCCGCGCGACTCGGGCGGACATCCTGCTTGAACTGCCCGCAGGCGAGGACTTGCGCATATTGCCGGGCATGACGGGAACAGCGTTCCTGCTGCCTCCTGAGCAGCGGGAGGCGAACGCACGGAGAGCAGGCAAATGAGGAGAGGTGTTCTGGCCCTACTCGCCGGTGGGTTGTTGGCTCTGGGCTTTTCCGTGGGATCGGGCGGGTGCGACCGAGGGGATGCTGTGTCGGCCGCAGGGATCCCGGCGGTGCAGGCCCGCCTTGCGGATTTCAACCACACCATCCGCGTGTTGGGGACCCTTCGCCCGGAGAAGACGACACGCGTCACCAGCGAGCTGAACTATCTGAAGGTCACGAAAGTGATCCCGGAGGGCAGCCAGGTACGGAAAGGAGACGTACTCGTTGAACTGGATACAACAAGCTCCCAAGAAGACATCCTGACGGCCAAGGAGAGCATGGCAACGGGTGAGGCGGACCTGGCCTCCGCGCGGGCAACCTTCGAGAAGGCCAAGGTGGAGATCGAGGCCGAGGTGAAAGAGCTTGAGGCGAAGCTGGCCGTAGCCGAGGCGCGCTTTGCCCTGGAACAGAGCAAGCCCTTGCCCGAGAAACTCCTTACGGCCCGGGCGCAGCTCGACCAGGCAACGGCCGGTTGGGGCTACGCCGGATACTGGTTGGAGACGACAAGAGCCCTGTTTGACGAAGGCGTCCTCGGTCGGAGGGACGTGCGAAGCGCTGAGCTCTCCCATCACTCCGCATCGCTCGACCGCCAGCAGGCGGAGAAGGCGCTGGCAGAGATAACGAAGGGCGCGAAGCCGGAAGACCTCGAATCGGCCCGAGCGAAGCTGACTGAGGCCCGCGTGTCCCTGGAGCAGGCTGCCGCCAGCAAGGAGCAGCGCATCGAGCAGGCCGAGTCTGCGGTCAAGTCCGCTGAGAACGCTGTGGGAGACGCACGCCGCAAACTGGCACAACTGGAGGAAGACCTGTCCAAGGCCCACATTAAGGCGCCGCACGACGGCACCGCGTTTGCCCCGGGCGGAACGAAGGTGACGGTGGGGGATTACGCATGGCGAGGCCGGACACTCGTCGAACTGGCTGATACGTCGTCGCTCCTCCTGCAAGGGAAGGCCCAGGAGGCGGACTCGCGCCTGGTGTCAGTTGGGCAGGCCGCAGTTGTGCACCTGCTGGCCTTCCCCGATGGCTCGATTCCCGGGGTAGTGGCAAAGGTCGGCGACGCCCTGACAGAGGATGAAGGTAACCCCAAGCTGAAGCACTTGGAGGTCGAGGTCAAGCTGGAGCGGGTGCCGGAAGGCGTCCGGCCGCGGATGACCGGCTACGCCGAGGTCGTAGTGGAGCATGTCCCGAAGGCCGTGGTGATCCCGTGCTCGAGCGTGCGCGACGGGTTCGTTATGGTCGTTGACCAGGGCAAGCTGCACAAGAGAAAGGTGGAAGTGCGGGCTTCGGACGCAGCTTTTGCTGCCATACGGTCGGGCCTGCGGGAAGGCGAGTGGGTCTGTCGCTGCCCGGAAGAGTGAGAGAATGTCGGCGCTACAGTACAAGAGCTTGCTGCGGGGCGCGCTGGCGTGGGCGGCGCTTCTTGTCGCCCTTGTGCTTCTGGCGCTTGGCACGAGGGTGTTCGCAGAGGCGTTGAGCACGTCCGGCGGCGAGCAGGAAGCGCCTTCTGCTATCACGGGCGAGGGCGAGGTGAAGCCGGTGACGACGCAGGATGCGATCTGGGACGTCATGTTCGCTGGCGTGTCTGCCCCCACGCTGGTGGACATAGTGCCGGAATGGAGCCATGTAGAGCGAGGCGCAGTGATTGCTCACCTCTATACACCGTGGCTTGAGGATGATAGGGCAGTCAAGGAACAACGGCTCAGGCTGGCCGAAGCCAGTGCGCTTCAGACGGAGGCAGAGACCCGGGCTACCGTGGCCGACCTGGAGTCCGCCCTGCTTGCGGCACAGGAGGGCCTCCGGGGGGCGAAGGAACGCCTCGCCGTCCTCGGGGCGTTGCCCTCCGCAGTGGACAGGGAGCGCCTCGCGGCCCAGATCGAGGAGAACGAAGTCCGACACAGACAAGCGGGCGATCGGGCCGCTATGCTGCACGAGCTGGCTAAAGAGGGCCTGTGCGGCGAAGCGGAGGCGGGAGCAGCGCGGCACGAACAGGCAAAGTGCGCGGCCGAGGCCAGATACCTGATGGTGGCCCTCGCCCAACTTGAAAAGCAGGGGGATTCAGTCGAGCCCCGGCGCGCAGAGGTCAAGGTGCGGAAGCTCGGTGCTGAGCTGCGGATCGCTGAACTGCGCAAGGATCTGGAGTCCCAGCGGCGCCGCCTGGTGTGCGATGCTACTCGCCTTGCGGAGGTCGGGCAGGCTCGGAGGGAGCTCCAGTTGGCTGACAAGCGTCTCGAAGCTTTGACCGTGCGCTCGCCGGGGGCCGGCTATGTCCTCTACGGCGACCGGGAGGAGTACTGGTATCATCCTGCAGGCCAACGCTACGTCCCCGGCACGCCGATCTACTATGGGGAGCTGGTCGCGTCGGTGATAGACCCCGCCCGGGTCCACGTCGAAGTGGAGATAAAGGAAGAGGAACTGTTGCGCGTGACGACGGGCGACCGGGCCGAAGTGAGGCTACCCGCTGTGGCGGGTCAGCTCTACGAGGGCGCCGTTAAGGCGGTTCTGCCGATCGTACGCACATCGCAGCGGGAGATCATGGAGACGGCCACGGAGGTGCAACGGAGGTATGGCGTCGTGGACGTGACGTTAGCCCAGTCCGACGAAAGAGTGCGGCCCGGCATGAAGGCGGTCGTCTCGATCTTCCCGCGGTCGGTAACCAAGACGGCCCAGGCCGGGCACGTCAAGACGAGCCCGGACAACGACGGGGGCAATCCCGGCCCTCGGGCAGGACAAGCGGGCAGCCGGCCGGACCTCGTGCTGTCTGGGCACCTTGAGACTAAATCAGTCCACTACGTCGAAACCCCGATTAAAGGGAGGATCATGTGGCTGGCGCCGCGGGGGGCCCTTGTCAAGAAGGGCGAGACGTTGGCCAGGCTCGAGCCCGGCCTGGAGGAGGACTGGCGAGCGAGGGACGAAAGCGAACTCCAGCGCCTCACGTACCTCCGGCAGGCGGCGGAGCTGCAAGTCCAGCTCAAGGAGCAGCTCGTCCCGCTGCTGCGGGAGGACGCGGAAGCGGACGTGACGCTGGCCGAACTGAGCCTGGAGGAGCTGAATGCCCGTCCCGAGGCTCCCGACCGCGTGAAGGCCGAGAACGAGCTTGCCGAGGCCGAATGGCAGCTTCAAGGTGCTGGAGGGAAGCTCGACGCCTACCGCGACTTGGCCGCGCAGGGATGGGCATCCGAGGCTGACGTGAAGAAGGTGGAGCTACAACTCGCGTCTGCCGAAGCGGGGGCGGCTATGGCCCGGGCAAAGCTTGCGGAGGTGCTCAGCGGCGCCTCGGCCTTGGAAAAGGCCATTGCGCAGGCCGATCTCAAGGTGGCTCGCACCTCCCTGGAGAAGGCGAACGCCCTTGCCGAGGTGGAGGCGGCTGCTGCACGGGCGGAACTCGAAGCGGCGACTGCGCGTCTCCAAGCCTATCGTGCGCAAGCAGACAGGCGGCGCCGGAAAGCAGAGCAGGCCGAGGTAAAGTCACCCGTCAGCGGCATCGCGTTTGGATCCTGGGTCAAGGAAGGCCAGGAAGTGGAGGCGGGTTGGTACCTCATGGCGGTCGCCGACATGGAGCAGGCCCTGATTTACGCCATGCTGGACGAGTCGGACTACTCCAAAGTCCACGTCGGTTCGCCTGCTCGGGTCAAGCTGGCGGGAGTGCCGGACCGGGCGTTTGCGGGGCGTGTCGCCGAGGTTGTAGACTGGCCCGATATTCCCATCTGGTATCAGCGCACCCTGACCGAGGACCGTGTCCGGCCGGCGAAGCTCTTCCGAGCTGTCGTTGAGCTGGAGGATAAACCGCCCACCTGCGTGGGCATGTCGGCCGTAGTGGAGATCTTCTCGCCGCCGGCTGGTGCCGAGGGCGTGCGCGTTGATAGCGGCCAGAACAGGCCGGCGGAATCGGAGGCGAGCCATAAAGATGGCAAACCTGATTGAGGCTCGAGCCCTGACGAAGGTCTACGGCGCTCAGGCGAGCGCTGGGGTGCGCGCCCTCGATGGCGTGAGCCTGACGATTGAGGACGGCGAATTCGTCGGGATCGCCGGGCCTTCGGGATCGGGCAAATCCACGCTGCTGCACATATTGGGCTGCCTCGACCGCCCGACTGAGGGCAGCTACTGGCTGGCAGGACAGGAAGTGGCCACCCTGGGCGACCGCGAACTGTCGCGCATACGGGCGTCAATGGTGGGCTTTGTGTTCCAGTCGTTCAACCTGCTTCAGCGGCTGTCGGTGGTGGAGAACATTGCGCTGCCCCTCGCCTACCGGGGAGTGGAGAGGCGCGAGCGGCAACGCAGGGCGAAGGACCTGGCCGAGCGCGTGGGGCTGGGCCACCGCCTGTCGCATCGTCCGGCCGAGCTGAGCGGCGGCGAGGCGCAGAGGGTCGGCATTGCACGCGCGCTTGTCGCCTCGCCGCAGGTTGTCTTCGCAGACGAACCCACAGGCAACCTCGATAGCAAGACGGCGCAAGAGGTGCTCGAACTCGTTGTGGGACTCCACGAGGAGGGGCTGACGGTCGTCATGGTCAGTCACGACCCTCGGATCGTAGGCAGATGCGGCCGCGTGATGCACATGATTGACGGGAAGATGGCCTCGGACTCCAAGGACACGGGGCCGTGGGATGAGCCACCGGCGGCCGGAGAGGCCGCGAGGGTGTAGATGCTCTGGAACGATATACTGACGACGGCAATCGTTGACGGCCTGGCGCGTCACAAGCTTCGGACTTTCCTGAGCGTTCTGGGCGTCACGTTCGGGGTCGCGGCCGTCATCGCGATGGGGGGCATCGGCGCAGGCGCTCGCGAGGAAGCGCTTGACCAGATCCGGCAGCTCGGCATCAACAATATCCGAATCAAGGACGCGGCTCTGGAGGGCGAGAAGCTCCTCGAAGCCCGGCGCAAGGGCTCCTGGGGCCTTGCCCTGGAGGATGCCCGTGCTCTGAAGCTGATCGTCCCGACGGTCGCGTCGGCCATCCCGATCCGTGTGGTCAAGGCAAGCGTCACCCGGGGACAGACCGAAGCAGCCCATGCCCGCGTGGTCGGCACGGGGCCGCAGTTCACTGAGCCCATAATCTGGAACGTAGCCCGCGGGCGGTTCCTGACCGATGAGGACGCTGTGCGAGCGAACAAAGTGTGCGTTCTCGGAGAGGCCGTGCGCGGGGAGCTCTTCGGGGAGGCGGACTGTATGGGGCAAGTGGTGTTCCTCGGCATGTCGCCCTACGTGGTCGTGGGCGTCATGGAACCGAGGCACATGGTCGAGGGAAAGGTGAAGGCGCTCAGCTCGGCTGACTGTAATCAGGACGTCTACATTCCCGTGTCCGCCGCCATCCACACCTTCGCACACGAGCGCTACGCCAGTGAACTGACCGAAGTTTCGCTGACCGTGACCGACGAGCGCGCGCTGCGCGACACGGCCAAGGCCGTGCACCGGGTAGTGTCGCTTCGGCATCGGGAGGCCGACGACTTCACCGTGGTGGTGCCCCAGGAGTTGTTGGAGCAGGCGCAGGCGACCCAGAGGGTCTTCAACCTGGTGATGGGGGCCATCGCGGGGATATCGCTGTTAGTGGGCGGCATCGGCATTATGAACATCATGCTGGCGGGCGTCAGCGAGCGCACGCGGGAGATCGGCATCCGGCGCGCCGTGGGCGCGAGTCGGCAGGACATCTTGCTGCACTTCATGGCTGAGTCCGTCTGCGTCAGCGCCTTAGGAGGTCTGCTGGGGCTGCTGACAGGCTGGGCGCTGGTGCAGGCAATCGCTCTCTACACCGGATGGCGCGTGCTGATAGCGCCCGTCTTCGTGCTGCTGGCGCTCGGCGTCAGTGGCGCCGTGGGACTGGCCTTCGGCATCTTCCCCGCGTGGCAAGCGGCCGGCGTAGACCCCGCCGAAGCCGTGCGCAGAGAGTAGACGCATGGCGTCAGAGCTGCCGGATGAAGAAACGCAGCACGCACCAAGTGCTTGTTTTGTCGCCGGCGGATGCGGTAGGCTTCTATGCGCTCCACAGCCGCTCGGCGCCTCAGACGGCGCCTGTGCGTTCCAGCGGAAGCGTGACAATGACGGCACTCCCTTTAGGGAGGTAACCCTGTGACGAGCCGGATGCGGCGGTGCATTTCACTTGTCGTGTTGCTCACGGTGTGCGGTCTTTGCGCTTCGTGCAGAAGCTCGACGGGCAACGTTGGCGCTGCAGCAGAGCTTGACTCTACCTCAGCTCGGCCGGCTGCGCCCGCCGCGCAGGCCCGGCAGGCTATTGTTGTTTCCGACCCGCCGCCACAGCCGGCTCCGGGCGCGCTCGGCAGTGCCTCGTCCGTGAACGCCCCGGGGACCAACGCACCGGCGAGTGAGTCAGGGACCGGGGCCGCCGCTGAAGCGCTGCCGGCCGCTACGGTGCCACCGCCCGCGCCGGCAG
>Ga0315289_10001807_pt1 | contig 33287 bp, 19 predicted proteins | sample YL17G11_40_MG_FD_203452 | JGI IMG/M metagenome (GOLD analysis project Ga0315289, IMG submission 203452) | Sediment microbial communities from Yellowstone Lake, YNP, Wyoming, USA - YL17G11_40 | ecosystem: Environmental > Aquatic > Freshwater > Lake > Sediment | place: USA: Wyoming | collected... | reverse complement strand
TACAATGATTTTGGCACACTGACCATCACGGGCTGTACCTTCTCCGGCAATAGCGCTATTCATGGTGGAGGAGTCTACAATGACGATGGCACACTGACCATCACGAACAGTACCTTCTCTGGCAATAGCGCTACTATTGGCGGCGGCATCTGGGACAATAGGACGCTGATAATTACGAGTAGTACCTTCTCTGGCAATAGCGCTACTACGTGGGGCGGAGGCGTCGCCAGCGGTACTACAACGACCATCACGAACAGTACCTTCTCCAGCAATAGCGCTAATTTAGGCGGCGGCGTCTGGAACAGCGGTCAGCTGACCATCACGAACAGTACCTTCTCCAGCAATAGCGCTACTAATGGTGGCGGCGGCGTTTACACCATCGGCACACCGACCATCACGAACAGTACCTTCTCGGGCAATAGCGCTACTAATAGTGGCGGCGGCGTTCTAAACGGAGGGAAACTGACCATCACGAACAGTACCTTTTCTGGCAATAGCGCTACTGATGGTGGCGGCGTCGCCAATTTTGATGACAGGCCGGTGACCATCACGAACAGTACTTTCTCCGGCAATAGCGCTGAAAATTTGGGCGGTGGCGTCTTCAACAATGGCACATTGACCATCACGAACAGCATCATTGCCAACAGTACGAGCGGCGGAGATTGCTGGGGCAACGTCAATGCAACATCCAAGAACAACCTGATCGAAGGCACTGGTGCCAACGCCTGCGGTCTTACTCATAGTGTCAACGGCAATATCATCGGCTACGACCCCAACCTCGGCACGCTGACAGGCTCACCGGCTTACTTTCCCCTTGTTGGCGGCTCCCTCGCCATTGATGCGGGTGATGATGCAACCTGCGCGGCCTCACCTGTGAACAACACTTCGCAAAACGGTGTCACCCGTCCACAAGGCGTGCATTGTGACATCGGCGCTTATGAATTTGATGGGATCTTTTATACGAAAACTACAGCAGCTGGAACGGGTGATTGTTCCAGCTGGGCAAATGCCTGCACATTGCAAACTGCGCTGACCAGCGTCGTCAGCGGTGAGGAGATCTGGGCGGCAGCCGGGACCTACAAACCGACCGCGGCAGCAGACCGCAGCGCCACCTTCCAACTCAAAAATGGCGTTGCCGTGTACGGCGGATTCGCCGGGACGGAGACGTCCCGTGACGAACGCGACCCGGCAGCCAACCCCACCATCCTGAGTGGCGATATTGACAATGACGACATCCAGACGCCGATCATCACCGACCTCTCCAGCGTGACCGGCAATACCACCAACAGTTATCACGTAGTTAAAGGCGCCACTGGCGCCACCTTGGATGGCTTCACCATAACGGCGGGCTATGCTGATGGTACTTATCCCGACTACAGCGGCGGCGGGATGCACAACTTTTCCAGCAGTCCAACGGTGACGAACGTGACCTTCAGCGGCAACTTGGCGACAGGCGCCGGCGGCGGGATGTACAATCATCTCAATAGCAGTCCGACTTTGACGAACGTGACCTTCAGCGGCAACTCGGGACACACCTCCGGCGGTGGGATGTACAACAGCAATGGCAGCAGTCCGACCTTGACAAACGTGACCTTCAGCGCCAACTGGGCGCACCACGGGGGCGGGATGCTCAATTTTGCCAATAGCAGTCCGACTTTGACGAACGTCACCTTCAGCGGCAACTCGGCGAGCGAGGGCGGCGGGATGTCCAACGGCCTTGGCAGCAGTCCGACCTTGACAAACGTAACCTTCAGCGCCAACTCAGCCACAATGTACGGTGGAGGCATGTACAATGATTCCAGTAGTCCGACCTTGACGAACGTCACCTTCAGCGCCAACTCGTCCACCATTTACGGTGGAGGGATGCACAACTTATCCAGCAGTCCGACCATCCTCAACACGATCTTGTGGAGTAATACAGCTCCCAGCGGCGGAGCACAGATAAACAATGACATCAGTACTCCCAGTGTAAGCAACAGTGTAGTGCAAGGTGGCTGCCCTACAGGAAGCACCTGCACGAACATCCTCAGCACTGATCCCAACCTTGGCACGCTTGGGGATCACGGCGGTTTCACCCAGACCATCCCTCTCTTACCCGGCTCCTCGGCCATTAATGCAGGCAATGACGCCACCTGCGCCACAACCGACCAGCGCGGCATCACCCGTCCGCAGGGCGAGCATTGTGACATCGGCGCTTATGAATCTGATTTTCCCACGGTTGTTTCAAGCGTGCGCGCGAACGCTGACCCCACCACGGCCGCCAGCGTGAATTTTACGGTCACGTTCTCTGAAACCGTTAGTGGTGTGGATACATCCGATTTCGCTCTCACCGCGACTGGTCTCACCGGCACATCGGTCACGAGTGTGAGCGGATCTGGGGTGACCTATACTGTCACTGTCAACACTGGAACAGGCACTGGGACAATTCTCCTGGATGTAATCGATGACGACAGCATCGTGGACGCGGTCTCCAATCCGCTAGGCGGCGCAGGCTTAGGCAACGGCAATTTCAACAGCGGCGAAATTTATACTGTCAGCATTGACCTGGACTTGCCATGGAATACCTTCCTCGGGTCAGCTGATCTTGATTATGGCTGGGGCATGGCTATCGATGGGAGCGGGAACGTCTACGTGACGGGGGCAAGCTGGGCCACCTGGGGCACGCCCGTCCGCGCCTTTACAGTGAATGCGGGGACGTCTGACGCCTTCGTCGCCAAATTGAATAGCACTGGCGTCCTGCAGTGGCATACATTCCTAGGGGCGACAGGTTGGGAGAATGGTTGGGGCATTGCTGTCGATGGCAGTGGAAACGTGTACATCAATGGCTACAGCACAGCCACATGGGGTTCACCGGTCAACCCCTACGCAGGGAATGGCGATGCCTTTGTCGTCAAACTAAATAGCAATGGCGTTTTGCAATGGAACACCTTCCTTGGGTCCTCAAGTGCTGATGAGGGTCATGGCATCGCGGTAGATGGGAATGGCAACGTGTATGTCACTGGCGACAGCGCTGGAAACTGGGGAGTGCCGATTAACGCCTATACCCCCCCCACACGGGATCCTTTTGTCGCAAAACTAAACGACAGTGGCGTCTTGCTGTGGAACACTTTCATAGGGTCTGCAGACTATGATTCTGGGGTTAGTATTACTATCGACGGTAGTGGCAATGTGTATGCCACCGGATATAGCAGTGGTGCCTGGGGATCGCCGGTCAACACTTATGCAGGGAGGATTGATGTTTTTGTCGCCAAACTAAACGACAGTGGCTTCTTGCAGTGGAATACATTCCTGGGATCGGCGACGGACGATGATTATGGCTGGAGCATCACCATGGACGGTGGCGGCAATGTGTACATCAGCGGGGGAAGCAATGTCACCTGGGGCTCGCCGATCCGCTCCCATGGAGGAGAGGGCAACGATGCTTTTGTCGTCAAACTAAATAGCAATGGCGTTTTGCAATGGAACACCTTCCTTGGGTCCTCAAGTGCTGATGAGGGTCATGGCATCGCGGTAGATGGGAGCGGGAACGTGTATGCTACCGGCTGGAGCCTTGCCACATGGGGCAACCCAGTCAATTCATACGCAGGGGGGTTTGATGCCTTTGTCGCCAAATTGAATAGCTATGGTATCTTGCAATGGAACACGTTCCTGGGGTCGGTGTATCATGATGAGGGCAATGCTATCACTGTAGATGGAAGCGGCATTGTGTACGTCGTCGGCATCAGTGAAGCCACCTGGGGGGCGCCAATCAACCCTTTCGCGGGCAGGCAGGATGCTTTTGTCTCCACAGTTCCACCATCTGCTCCACCTCCGCCTCCTACACCGACCACCACTAGCATCAGTCCCATATCGGCCATGGCGGGCGGTTCGGCCTTCATCCTGACGGTGAACGGGACGAACTTCGTCAACGGCTCGATAGTGCAATGGAACGGTGCGAATCGCACGACGAACTTCGTCAGCGTCACCCAACTCACTGCGGCCATCCCCGCGACGGATATTGCAGAGACTGGGGTGGCTTTGATCACTATGTTCAATCCTGCACCTGGGGGTGGTACCTCCAATGGGTTGCCGTTCTTCATCACGACGACTGATGCCCCGGTCACCGGCTACGACATGGCGACTGGCGACAATCCCACTGCAGGGTTCGGCGGTGTCACCACCAATGCGACTGGTAACGGCACACTCGTCGTGGCACAATACGCCTCCAATCCTGGTGGCACGCCGACCTTCGCCGCAACAGGCCAGTACTACGACGTTCACATCAATCCCCCTGGCGCCTTCACCCAGGTGATCATCCAGTTCTGCGGGTTGACCTCAAGTGACACGATTTACTTCTGGAATGGCATTGGATGGGGCCAAGCCTCCAATCAGACCTATGCAGCTGGATGTTGGACCGTCACCGTCAGTGCTGTCACTGTGCCGACTTTGGCGGATTTGGGGGGGGCAGTCTTCGGGGTAGGACACCATATATATATAGAGACAACTGCGCCGAGCGTTGTCTCTAGTGTGCGGGCAGATCCGAATCCCACCACCGCCGCCAGCGTCCATTTCACCGTCACCTTCTCCGAAGCGGTCACCAGCGTGGATATGGCTGACTTCACCCTGACAGTCACCGGTGTCACTGGTGCATCGGTCACCAACGTGAGCGGTGGTCCGACGGCCTACACCGTCAAAGTCAATACCGGCACTGGCTCCGGCACACTCCGTCTAAATGTGGTGGATAATGACAGCATTAAAGATGGTTCAGGCAATCCCCTGGGCGGCGTGGGTGCAGGCAATGGCAATTTCACCGGCGGCGAGACTTATACTGTAAGCAAGATGCCCATCTTTGCGGACGTTCCATCTAGCTACTGGGCTAACAGTTGGATCGAACGCCTGTTTTCTGCCGGCATTACCAGCGGCTGCGGCATAAATCCGCTCATCTACTGCCCTGAGCAGTCGGTCACGCGCACCCAGATGGCCATCTTCCTCGAACGCGGTATGAACGGTTCCGCTTTCACTCCCCCCGCTGGAACAGGGACTATCTTCGCCGATGTTCCTCTCAACTACTGGGCAGTCAACTGGGTTGAGAAACTCTTTGCAGATGGCATCACAACTGGTTGCTCGACCTCACCGCTGAACTACTGCCCGGAGGATTCCGTCACACGTGCCCAGATGGCAGTCTTCCTCCTGCGCGCCAAGCACGGCGCCGTCTATATGCCTCCCACGGTGGGTGCGAGCACCGGCTTCAACGATGTATCTGTCGCCCACTGGGCAGCCGCCTGGATCAAGCAACTTGCTGCAGAGGGCATCACCACCGGTTGCGGCGGCGGCAACTACTGTCCTGAAGACCCTGTCACGCGCGCGCAGATGGCGGTGTTCCTGGTGAGGACGTTCAATTTACCGTAATTTGTCCGGCAGAGAAAAGCACAATTTTAGGGCGGAACCTGTCCATTGTATTGACTGATCCCGCGCGCTGATCCCCGCCCCCTCACACCCACCGCCCCCCTCCCGCTGACCCGCCCCGCGTACCCACCGCACCTCCCTCCCGTCTTCCCCCAATCCTCAGTCAACAATCTACAATCCTTATTGCCCCTTTCCCCTCCAGCGACAATTTACTTCTATCCGTCGGTTCGTAGGCAGGAAAATCCATTGATATTTGTAAAGTGCCTACCCCATGATCTTCCCATTTCCCTTCATAATTTGTTCAATGCTGCGACCAACTCCTCCCCATGTAAAGTGATAGGACCACTAGCTGATTGAGCCTGCTCACTAACCTCTTGGTTGAAGAAGCTGGGAAGTACCTGGCGAAGCAGATCAGCCTGACCATAGAAGTATTCTTTTAGAAGCGATATGATCTGGTAATTCCAAATATCATCCAAACAAGAAAGCTTCTCATCGTCAGTAGCGAGGTCACAGATGGGAAGAAAATAGCTATGCCCAATCTGGTAATCCTGCCCACGCAATTCTATAATGTGCTGATTGATTGTCCTCAGGCATTTGCCCAGGCTGAGAGGATCTTCTTCGACGACCGATATCACGAGAGAATCAAGCAACTCTGGTTCAGGAAGCAGTTCCAGGAAAGCAAATCGACGACGCAACGCGACATCGAGTAGAGCGATGCTGCGATCCGCTGTATTCATAGTGGCAATAATGGAGAGATTTTCAGGCACGCGGAAGGGTTCTTTGCTATAGGGAAGTTCTATTGAGAGTTTGTCTCGTTTATCCGCCTCAACCAGGGTCATTAATTCACCAAACACCTTGGCGATATTCCCCCGATTGATCTCATCAATCACCAGGACATACTGATTATTCCGATCATCCTGGGCACGAGCGCACAGGATACGGAAGATCCCGGGTTTTATTTCAAAAGACAACATACCAGAGTCGCCCTGATCTGTGATCGGTCGCAAGCCTTCGACGAAATCTTCGTAAGCATACGACTGGTGGAATGTAATCCAACGGATAAAGTCTTCAGGCCGATTGGTTGCTGGAGGTCCCTGCGTGATCGAATTCAACCGTTCGGTCAATGTACTCTGCACATATTCCTTGCCAGCCGCAGTCAAAAACCAACGACTATCAGTGGTTTTATCGAAAAGGAAAGGCTCTGCGCGCGAGGCCATTTTTACAGTTTCGCTTTCCGGTGCTGTATGTGCCTGTAAATAACTCCAGATTTGATTTGACGGGTGTTTCACCGGGTTTTGCCGGAAGCGCGCCTGCACCAATTCCATCTTCTCAAGCTCGGGAACAGTGTATTTTTGATCCAGATTGGTTGCATACATGCCAAGGGCCAGCGTATCGTAAAAAGGCAGCTCTTCAATCAATGTTTGCAGGAAGGCAGGCCTTGATTGCTCTTGCTGGAGTTGGGGAGCAACCAATCGATTGGCTATTTTATCGGCCCAGTAGGTTTTGCCTGTTCCGGGAGGGCCATACAGGATCAGATTTTTGAATCGCTTAAGCAGTCGAAGCGCTTCGTTTAACGTTTCGCTTTCATTTTGGATATCATATGGGACCTTTGTTTCAGCAATCCGAGAAATCGGTTGAACTACTACCGGAGACCACTCCTGTTTCAGATGAATGTAAAAATCAAGTTCCTCCTCCTCAGGATGGGATTTAGCTAGCGCCTGACGTATCTGGTGCAAGCGGGCATCCAAATCCTCTTGAGAAGATGAAACCAGTTCTGAATAATGCTCTGCTATCTTTTCTTTATGCCCGGTGCTGATGATCCGTTCGTATTTATCCGGGAACATCAGGTACAGGATTGCATGCCGCATATCATAAGCGCGATCGCTTTTAGCTGGAATTTCTTCCAGAATCTCATCGAGCAATGCCTGGACACTTTCAGGATCGGCCAGGATCTTGGCAGCCTCTTCGCTAGCTTTCAACCGCATAGCGAAAACCACAAGCAGATGAAATTGAGCATAGCGGAAGTGATACTTTATTGAAGTTCTGGTAAATCCTGTTTTAAACGGTGCCCAAATAGAATCCTGCTCATCCGGTAGTTTCAAGCCTCCCTTCTGAGCGGCCCAGGATATATTGCGTAGACGAGTCGGCATTGTAATGTTACAGGAAGGCAGGTAATAGACAAAATGCAGGTCATCTGCCATCCCCCAGAGATGCGGCGAAGCACTGGCAAGCTGTTGTTCCAGTTTCTCATTGAAGTTCAAATCCCCTGCTATGTTCGGATGATCGAGCACCTGTACCTTCCAGCGTTCCAAGTTCGATAAAGTCCAAATCGATTGATCCGGCCAAAGTAGTGATTGATCCTGTAGCAAACAACGATCCTGGAAAAGGCGAAAAGCATTATAAAGTGGTTGGAATTCTGTCATGCGGGCCATAGAACCTCCTTATAGTGAACTTCATTGAGGCGAATATCGTCCAGAATTTTGCGTAAGTCAACAACCAGCCGGTCAAGATGTTCCAAGGGCTGGTGCAAGTCCAGAGTGGCGACGAATAAACGGATCGATGTCCCCTGAATTGGGAGACAATGGAGGGGATTTTGTACAGCACCGAAGGTGCGCGGGTAAAGCAGTAACACATTGTTGCACTGGAATTGGCTTGCATATGCCAACATTTGAAAGGCATCCGACTCCGCTACCGACCGATAAGACAGCAAGCGAGGCAGCGCCTTGTTCTTGGTATCAATGATCAGGAGTGGTATGCCCAGTGACCTCAAAAGAATATCTGGTTTGAGAAGAAAAAGGGGTTTCGCGCCAGGGACAGGTGGCTGGAGAAGGTATTTATTTGATTTGCCGCCTTGCAATTCGACTTGGCAATCTGCCCAGGTCTCTGGCAAAATGCGCCGCGCCTGGGTCAGCATTACGCTGGCAACAAACTGCTCGAACAGCCGGTCCATGTCGAAGACAAAGGCATAAGCGCGCTGTCCACCTGCAAGTAATTCCATCGTTTGCCCTTCCAGAAACAAACATGCAAGTTCAAAAGCTGGTTGAAACCGTTCGTTCAGCCGATTGAATTCTATCCGCTTCAGATCTGTTGCGCTTAACTGGCTGGGAAGTTGAACCGGCAGCAGCCAACTTTCCAAGTCGGCCAGCATCTGGCGGGTTTGTGGGTCGCGGGTGACACCCTGCAAACGTGCAACTGCAAGATGGAAGACACGATTTAGAATAGTATCAGGAGAATAATCATCGTAAGAGACATCCAGCCCTTGTGCCAAGTTTGGCTGCCGTGAAAACTGGCGGGCGATGTGCCAGCGCCCTCGAACATAGGGTAGCATGTCTTCTCGGCGGACATAATCATGATGAAAACCCTGTTGAAGCTGTGTCATCAACTCAACAGCAAACAGACGAGTCAGCATTTCCAGCCAAGCGCCGCGGGCGACGCGGAGGGTAGCCAAGACCTGGTGGTGCAACTTTAATCGGCGCGCATGGCGTAGAAAGTGCATGAAATTGCGCGCCGCAGAGTTCACCGCCTGATCGTGTGCCATGGAGCCAGCAGTCGCTTCGGGATCCCCATCCGGATCACAGTCAATTTTGGGTAATATCTGGATGAGATGCGTACCGGCCTGGATCACACCCACGAACTGGGTCGCCCGCAATCCCTTTCGCTCCAGCTGGATCAACTCATTTCCGGCGTTCTGGTTCAGCCGGTCCAGGATATCCAGGAGGGGATCATCCGCAGGCAAGCCCAGGTTTTCAAAGGAAATGGCCTGACGTTCAAAGAGGGTGATCAAGTTGCTGACGGGCAAAATGGGGTTATCTCCTTGTATGTGCCAGGAATACACTTATTCTTTATGAGATCATCCCAAAATGTCTCAGTGCGGACCGGATCGGCTCCACCTTCCCCGGCGGACAGGGTTCAACTCGCTCCACGCCTTGCCGGTTGGGTGCCTTGCGCATCGGAAGGCCGGACATATACTTCACGTGTGCAATCCAGCAGGTTCAAGTAAAGAACCCATACCATAATCCTTTATGCCTTATAGAATTTCTGCAGTGGCTATGTAATAGTTTTACCATCGCCACTGCTCAAAGTATTGATTCCATGGGAATATATCTGTATTGTAGTTGAAACATCTAGGCAACGATTGATGATTATAAGCAAGACTGAGATTATTAGCAGCACTCTTGATTATTTCAAAAGAGTTAGACTCATCAAGCCCTTCCAAAACAAACTGATAATCCATTTGTAAGTTAGGGTCAGGACATTTAAGCTGTAATAATACTTCGTCATCGAAAAATCTTCGCTCAAAAGGTGATCTCCAAGTCTGGTTCCCCTCACCAGGCTCTTTTGAAAAATCGATCAAAATACTCTCTCGGGTTCCGACAAGATTTACCCAAAGCCTGACACCAGAACGATAGCCAGCATCTCGAAGTAAATTCCTGGTAAAAAACATAGACTGCCATATAAAACCAATAATTTGTACGTAATAGAAGCATCTCAATCCATAAATTTCCATAAAGGTATGAAACGAATTTGAAAATTCTATATTCCCATTTTTGTCTATCCGTATATACCAAACCCAAAAGGCAGGATCGCGGGGCAATTCATCATACAAAACTACGGAATCAATTGTTGTCAGAACTTTCGAAGGTATTCTCAATCGATCAAATGGTTTATCACCTTGCGCTTTGTAGTTTTTCAATGCCGAAGATAACGCTGTAATATTAATTGGTTTTGGGAGTACAGTAACTGGTTCAAAAATTAGATTAACCCAAGAGAAAGACCGAGAATTTTCATCAGGCAATTCTTTCTGCCTTCTAATCTCCCCCAATCGTTGTGACCAATCATTCCGACCGAAGCTCGGGCTTGTTGGATCGCTGTAGCCGTTCTTGAATAAGAAATTCGACTTTGAAACAGGGATTATTTGCTCTTGAATCGCTTCAGTTTCCTCCGCTGTTGTTTCTATGAGATATTCCTTATGTGGAGTTTGCTTGAGGTGTTCACGATTCGGCGTCCGAAGTATGAAATCTCCATCTCCATCTAGATGACCATAATGGGGTGTCTGCTTTGAGCGTGCGTCTTGACCTACTTTTTTGTAGACATAAGACATTAATTCATTTGCTGTCAGTACACCATTCGAATCTGCTGCTCCACCTTTTAGCCCTTCAATCAAGTATCCTGTGAATAATGAATTCTGCCCTTGTGGACCTCCCCCATCAGCAACAACTTCGTCTGCTTTACCGGCAGTAATCACCTGCCTAGCAAGTCTTTGGAGCATATCACCTAGGAAACGCTGTGCAACGGGTCCGCTCGCACGCTGAAGGGCAAGTCCGCTATAGCACGCATCCATGATAAACAAGATATGCTTGGCTGGTATTAACTCCGTATTACGAGTTAAATCATCCCATCGAATCAAGGAATTCTTATTACAAGGATCACCATCAACCGGAACCAAATATCCAATCGGACCGCGCAAACCTTCAAATGTTACTCCATGACAGGCGAAAAAAACAAGCACACGATCGTTCGGATTCACGGCTTTGTCGCTAAAACTGAGAAATCTGTCCATAATAGCTTGTTTCGTTGCTTCGTTATCTTTCAAAACAACAACATTCTTTTCAGGAAAGTCCAATTCACTTACGAGTATTTTTGCTACAGCGTCAGCATCGTTACAAGCAAACGACAGAGGCGAGACGTTTTGGTAAGCGTTTATTCCAATCACAAGCGCCCAACTTGAATGATAGTAAGCCTGATAATCCTTTCCCATGTTCTTGATGCTCCTTTTACTTGCACCTATTACCTTTTTTACCTGATCATCCCAAAATGCCTCAGCGCGGACCGGATCGGCTCCACCTTCTCTGGCGGGCATGGCTCGACTCGTTCTACACCGTGCCGGTTGAGGGCCTTGCGCATTGGCAGGCCGGACATGTGCTTCATATGGGCAATCCAGCAAGTTTTAGGGATGAACCCATACTGTTGTTTAACCCAATCCTGGATATGTTTGTAGGTTGCCACACTTATACTCCGTCTGGTTGTAGTAACTCAGGATGATCTAACAAATATCGGACAAAAGTAACTAACAACTTTATTGCACCTATTGTTAGCTCAGTTTTTCGCATGAAGAATGCCGCTGAACCACCATGAACAATGTTATTTCGCAATTGGTAAAGCATGAAAACAAGTTGCCTAAAAAACTTTTGTCGATCCTTGGGTAAGTTATTTCCATCTACCTCTAATTCAAGATGATGGTATTGAAACAAAACTGCCCCGTTATCAAGGATGACTCGATTGTCTAAACTCGCAATTCCACGTAATTCAGATAATTCGAGCGTGTAACTTTGCCCATCATGTTCAAATTGAATTGATTGTGTACCTGGAGGCTGACGGACTTCGGGAGTCCTTTGTGCCAAATGCGTGATAAATTCTCTATGTTCGCGGAGAACCGAATTAGTGAATTGAGCATCCTGTGCTATTCGTCTGGAAATATAGCGGAGTTTTGTGTCTTCATCTCGCCCGCGGATGTACGGCTTGATAAATCCATCATCATCTGGATTGACGCTTTTCAACTTAACTCTTGGGTAATCTGCGACATTATAGATAGCGTTAAAAACCGCCCACAATGTCATATAACGGATACTCTCAGGTGCACGCCCATCCAAAGGACGATAAACATCTTCATACCAATTTCGAATGTCATTCACTCTTTCAAGTTGATAATTCGAGAGGGGCAATTTTTGTTTCATCCTTCATCCTTGCAATTTATCCCACGCCTCCAGCACGAGACTTCGTGTCCTGCACTTGCGTCGCCATACAGCCGAATCTCTTTCTCCTTCAACACACGGAAGGGTCTCCCTAAGGAAAGCATCACCATGCACCACCTGCGGATCGAACACATGCCGCAGTTCATCGCGCATGGAACAGTTGCATTGGAACAGATGACGTGAAACCAACAAGATACTCATCAGCTGTATCTGATAGATCGAGTTCGAAGGATAATGGCTCGTGCAGTAGAAGGCCATTTTGATTAAAAGCTGCAACTGAGAGAATGTCATTTACGCTGGGATGTAGCCCTGACGCTTTAAGAGTGCCGGCGACAAACTGAATAAGCAATTTGTAGAAAAGCACTCTGCCCTCAATCGAGTCCATAGGAAATTGAATTCGAAAATATCGTAATGTGTTTGCGTAGTTGAGTACACTATCGAATAAGATAGAAAAGAACTGATGATAGCCGTTTCGCAAATGAACAATCCCTGGAGCTTGCAACAACTGCATGAACTGTTCGTCAGACCAGCCCTGATCATTCGGATAATCTTTATAGAGCCGAAATTCATGCACCGGCTCGTGGAAATGTCCAGTGTGGACATGCCAAAGGCGCGGAACACCGTTATCGTAGCCAGCAAGATGAAAGCCACTCCGCGTTGTCTCATCCATTGGCACATTGAACTCTCTGTGTATTTCGTTAATCTGCTGAGCAAGGGAACTACCCAACTGCTCCAAATTCGGTCCGAGTCGAGCCTGGGAACTGAGAAAATCCGCTATCCATCTATCAAGCGATTGTCTCCCTGCCATACCCCATCCCCATATGGAAATACCGACATTGAGCTCTGGCGAATACTGAACTTTGACTGCACCTGGTTTGACATCGACTATTTCGTCCCCACGTGAAATTGACACTGCGGAATCACCAATCATGACAATTCCGTGACGTGAGACCTCAGATACAACGAGCGTCATGTTTACCTCCAAAGCTCTCTACGCACCACTGATTGAATGATTGCCCGAACAACCCATCCCACGCGTCCAAAACGAGACGACGCGTCCTGTACTCGCCATACAGCCGAATCTCTTTTTCTTTCAGCACACAGAACATTTCGCCAGGGAAATCTTCGCATTTCATCACTTCACCCTCTTCCACTCCACGGACCTGCCTCCGTGGGCATTCTTCACATGATTTTCCTTCTCATACCCCATCACCATCTTCCGGCAGGCTTGACACTTATACAAACCAAAATCGGATAGCATCGGCTGGGCGGGATTTTCTTCCGCAGGGACAGGATCCTTCTTCGCAGCAGGGCCTGGCTTCGATGCGGCTGGCTCGTTCGGCATTGACACTGCCGGCAGTTCAACCTTCTCCCTTTTCACTTCCAGCGTCTCGGGGGCTTTGTACCCTTCCACTTGCACCCCTTCCAACTTATCCCACGCCTCCAGCACCAGCCGCCTCGTGCGAAACTCGCCATACAGTCGGATTTCCTTCTCTTTCAGCACGCGGAACGTTTCGCCGGGGAAATCCTCGCCATGGACTTCCTTCGGGTCAAGGATGTAGCGCAGTTCGTCGCGGGTGAGACCGTAGAGACGGGCGTAGGTTGCATCCAACTCGGCGCGGAGTTGGGCGCGGTGCCCTGGCGGGTCGTCCCAGCGGAAGGGTTCGCCGTGGTAGCCCATGTCTTCGGCAAAGGGACGCAGGTCGTGGGCGGTGTAGACTAATTCGAGCACGCGCGGGGCGATAAAGTCAATATCGGTGGGGGAGTATGCGCTTGGTGGCAAAATTGCTAATTGCTTTAGCGTGAAAAAACTAAGATTAATACCTCCCAATTTTTGCTTGGCAATGTAATCTAAAGCCAAACTACTAAAATTCGCAAACAAACACGCCATTAATGTTGTAGGTTGTTCGTTAGGAACAAAAATATATCCACTATCACCAAGACCCACTTTAGGTAAAATACTACAGACAACTGTCCTTTCGTTCGATACGTTCCCCGTAATCTTCCTAAACGCAATAAACCATTTTCTTGAACTTTCAACTTTACGGTTTACTTCATTTTCAGATATAAAATATCGTGGTGAAGCAAGGATTTCTGGATTGGCAAGAGATTCTAATTCGAGATGTTCAGATGAGCCGCGAATTCCTCTTTCACCTTTGGGTTTTCCTGCATTTGCGAAACGATGATTGTATAAATGAAACATTTTGCCTTCGTACAAAGGTAAAAATGTGTCATCATTTTTGACATATTTATTTCCTTCTAAACTAAACTCTTTTGCTTCCAATTGTTCTGCGGTACGAAACAATCCAGAATCGGTATTCATCATAAACATAAGCAACAAACGAGATTCCCAAGGGTCTTCATTTAGAACTTCGTTTACAAAAACTGGAACTCGTTTGTAAACCCGTTTTGTCAATTCAATATCTACGGATGTTCTGGCAACAGGACAGGTTTTTGTGTTCGGATTCAGCAAAGCAAAATCGGAGATTTTTAAGTTTTGATGACGACGTTTGTCTTGTAATTCGCCAACTGATGAAGCAGAAAACACTAAGTCAATTTCTTTCTCTTTTTCGCTTTGCTTGCCTCTCATCGTCAATGTGCAGAATTTATAATTACTATCTACAGCCAAGAAAATACTCTCGTTGTTGTCAAAATCATAGAGACTTGACAATAATTGGCTGTCAATAAGATGGCTAAAAAATCCTTGATTGAACGAGTCAGTTGCAATGCCAGTCGGCAAGATAAAACCTACTTGCCCATCTCCTGAAACAATTGAAAGCCCAAGTTCTGCAAAAAGTGGAGCCAGATTGATTCGACCGAAACTCGTCAATGGGAATCGGTTAGAAGAATGAACAAATTCTTTTTGCCTGTCTGAAAATCCTTGAGCAAAAATAAATTCGTTGTGTAATGCGGGGTCGGTATTAAGTAAATTTTCAATCATCTTTGACCTAGTTGCCGCATTTGGTGCCATTGCAATGTCAGGCACTTTTGTTGCAAAAAATTCTCTTGGGTCAAATTGAACTTGTTCCCACGGTGGATTGCCCAACACACAATCAAATCCTGGGTTCTCGCCAGAAAAGACTTTCGGGAAAGCCAGTTCCCAGTGGAAGAAATTCAGGCGTTCTGACAATTCCTTCACGCGCTCCACCAGACGTGAGTCCAACTCGCCGCCGTTGCGCAGTTGGATGAGTTCCTGTTGGGTCGGCGCGAGCATGGTCTCTGCATCAGCCTTGGAAATGTTCCAGAAAAACGAAGCAGTCCACAGGTCAAGTTCGAAGCGGTTCTTCAGATATTCTCTCGTGGCGTGGTAGTCGTCGAATGCTTTCGCTTTGGCTTGCACCTGAGTCGAGTCATCCTCTGGCATGGCATCCACCTGCTCGGCACGTTCTGCCAGCCAGCGCGCAAGATCATCCATGCTGGTCAGGTGCGTCACTTCAAAACGGAATCCCAATTGACCCGCTTTATCGGCGTGGCTTCCGCCGCGTTCGCGCTTGTTGCGTTTCTTCAGGGCAGTGGATGTGGCTTTATCGTCGCCAAAGGCGGGGTTGAAGGCTTCATCGGGGATTTCGGAAATATCCAGGTTCGGCGAAACGCCCACGAGACTATCGCCGCACTGGATGTGCGCATCCAAAAACGAGAGCGGCTTGCCCGGCTCCAGGGCTTCCATCCACAGGCTCACCTTGCACAGTTCCACCGACATGGGGTTGATATCCACGCCATAGATACAGTTCGAGATGACCTCACGCAACGCGGCGCGCATCGCTTCGGGGGCCGGCTCGCCTTCACCCGTGCGGAGTTGTGCCAGAAGCCGCGCCAGCCTGCGCGCCGCGGCCAGCAGAAAATGCCCTGAACCGCACGCGGGGTCGCAAATTTTTAAATTGAGCAGGGCGGCGATTTGCTTTTCAATCAAACTGCCCGCGCGCGCCAATGCCTGCGCGATCACAGGGTTGAGCGCTGAATCCAGCAGGAGGCTGATCAACTCTTCGGGCGTAAAGAAACTGCCCGTGGTCTTGCGCTCACTGCCCGAAACCGCAGTCAGTTCGAACGTCGCCGCGTCCGTATTGACCAGCGGGTGCAATTCCAGCAGGGATTCATACACGCTCCCCAATTCCCGCGCGCCGAGATTCTTGTAATCCACCGCGCGGCGTGTGCGCCCCTGCTCCATAAAAGTCAAATGGCGAATGGCGGATAAAAGGGATTCATTCTCCAGTTCGGCGGATTCCAGATCCCGGAGCGCCTCACTTGAAAACAGGAACCCGCCGAGCACGGGCAACCCGAGACCTGTTTTGCCAGACACGGAGTCTTTCCTACCCCCCAGGATGTCCGTCACCAGCCGCAGCGCCGTATACAAATCCGGGTGGCGCCCGCCGCGCGAACGTTCCGCCATATGCCGCATGCGCGCCAGCGAATAATAACGCAGGTAACGCCCGCGCGCCTGAGGGCTGGAGGCCGGGTCAAAGAGCAGGTCGCGGTCTTCTGCCACGAACAAAAAGATGAGCCGGTAGACTAGGCGCAGCAATTGGCGGTAATACGCATGGGTGCCAAGCGTCCCCGAGCGCAGGTCGAGGCGCAACTTCTGGTTCGCCGGGACTCGCAAGAATCCACTGCCGAAGGCGGAAATCGCCCCTTCCACCCCTTGCCGGAGCGAATCGAGGGCGCGCATGCCCTGCTCCTGGGCGGCTTTCGACCAGGTTTCCAGCCAGCAGTTCTCTACTCTTTGCTCTTTACTCTCTACTCTCGATTGATGACAGACCAGCCACAGTACAGCGAAGTCCGAATAGACCTCGCCCTCGAACATCGACTCCAGGTCAAATTCCAGAAACGCCTGGTGTGTCAGGCTGGCGTTATCGCGCAACAGCCGCAGGCGCAGACCATTCGAAACCAGCCCCCACAGCAATTCCGGAGAGCGGTTGAGCAATTCCTGCAACAGGCTATGCGGGCTGGAGCGCGACGCCCCGGCCGCGCCGGCTGTGCGCCGATCCATCTCGATCCCACAGCCAACGAGGTGGATGGGCGTCTCCCCCCAGCGGTGCGAGATGGGATAACTCTTCCCGTCCAGTTCGACCGCCTTCGCCGTTTGTAAGCGCCCGTAACCGAGCTCCTGGAACAGTGGCAAAAGCCAGCGATCACGTGTCTCCCCTGTCGCGAAATCGCCAATCCCCAGGCGCTCGCGCATCGCCCGGAAAGCCGCCCACGAGCCCTGCAGCCGGTTCCACGAACGGTTGATCGCCTCGTTCGGCTTCTCCCCGGCCGGCAGGTGAAAGTCGGCGGCAGAAAGTCCCTCCAGATTCGGATCAACGGCGAGGACGCGCTGCAACAGGTCCGCCGGGAGCAAGGCTCCCTCGGTGTGGATAGTGGTGAAGGGGTTATGGGTGCGGGTTTGCATAATAACAATGTTCCATAATTTGTTGTGCTTTATCGTGCACTATTGTGCTATAATGACTATGCCAGTGGACGAAGTTCGGCTCCATGCCGTGTGGTTCCACCACTGCGGTGAGTGTAACCCTATATCCCTGGCGAGTCATTCTCCAAAGCCGCTAATGTTAGCGGCTTTTTTTGTGTGTAATACACACCGTAGGCGTTCTTGCGGGTATCGTCCAGAACGTGCACCATACGGAAAGAAGGCCACAACAATTCCAGGTAGCGGTCTTCTCGGCGTTCATAAAATCGCTGTAATGACCACAGAAAATAATCCACTGCCTGAAATCCCCCGCTTTCATGGGAGTTCCTGGGAATCACCGCAATCTCCGGCGAAGTTGCCATCCCCCACTGTTCGGCGAAGCGTTCCTGAGCCGTCTTCAATGCCTTGCGTAACGCATCGGTACGATCCTGATTCCATCGTTTCGAGAAATAAATCTCGTAGCGCTCGTCTTGGTGAAGCAGGTTTTTGAACAATACCCTGACCATATAGTCATACAATTCGTTCGGATGGTAACGATAGGAAAGATCGAGCGTGTTACGTCGGCGAACGTATTCGAGCACGCGTTGCTTATCACGCACGACGGCCATAAACCGGAATTCGTGCTTTTGTAACAAGGCAAACACTTCACGCCTCACCTCGGGCACGTCATCTTTGGCATGGAACATCAAGGCAGTCTTGCGCGCTTCCGGCTGCATGGAGGGCACATTCTTGAAATAGGGATCAGCCAGCAGGATTTTCCGTAATGCTTCCAACTCCTGATGCAAGGGCTCGAGGTTTGGTATGTCCAAGACACCGAGAATGAAATAGCGTGAACTGCCCCGTTGGCTAATCAGCACTCGCCCTCGGCTATCAAAAATAGTGCCATCACCGGCCTCATCCACGAAGTAATAGCGGCATTCTGATGATTTTTTCATCGTTACACCTTCGGCAAATACACATAAATTCCGAGCACATCCGGCGGCAATTGCGGCTCGACTCGGTATTGCACATTGCGCACCTTCGATGCCCTACGCACGCGCTGATGGGCATCCAACAATTCTTCGCCGCGCTGACGGGCAACTTCGTCCAGGTGCGGGCGGAGCGATTCGAACCCTTCTTCGACTTTACGCACGAAGTCGCTGGCCTGATCGAAATTGATATTCATATCCGGAATGAGGCGCAGTAACCGCTCGGCAGTCGCCCCATCCAGCCATTCGGCATTTTGCGGCGACCCGGCAAAGGCCAGCACCTGGCAATCTTCGGCCAGCAGGGGCTTTTCCTCCCTCCCGCGTGTGGTGATGATGTGATAGCGAAAGCGGACCAGTAACAGTGTCATCCGGCATTCCACTTGGGCGGTGCGGATGGCTCCACAGCGGCGGGCCGGGGCTTTGATGTGCGGGTCCGCTGAGAGAGGATCCAGAGCAGTTTCCAAAATATAACTGGACAGGCTTTCGACCAGAGGATGGGTACGGACCAGATGCAGCTGCCCTTCTTCAATCGGTGGCTCAAAACGCGCCTCGAAAGTATCTCCTGCCAAGCATCTATTCAATACATCCCGTAGGGCTCGCGGCGTCTCCCGCAGGTCAACTTTGAGGGTGTCCTTCCCGCTGACAGTTGCTCCCAGGCCTCGCAGAGCCTCCTGGGTGAAGGCTGCCACATCCACGCCCGAACCAACTGCGGCCTGGGCAGCGTTCAGTTCCTGCGCTACTTCCTCGACCTTGATCGTCTCCTGGGCGAACAACGTGCGTGAACGTTTCTCGCGTTCCGAAACTGTATCCCATTTGCCGTACAGGTCTTCTTTTTGCGGCCTCATGTACTCTTCGAAGCCTGGTAAATAATTATCCATCGCGCCTGGCTTGGAACGCAATAACAGACCTTCAAAGATGGCTTCAATCACCTGTTCCGTATCCACGGGTACCGGTACGGATATGCCCAACGAACTTCGGATGGTTTTATGTTTGCGGATCAGCACATCCAGAACAACACCATCAATCTGGTTGTCTACTCCGTAGTAGGTCAATACCCGCACAACTTTCTTCTGCTGTCCATAACGGTCCACTCGCCCTTCACGCTGCTCGTGGCGGGTTGGGTTCCACGAAAGATCGTAATGCAAAACTGCATCAAAATGCTCCTGCAGGTTGATCCCTTCGCTCAAGCAGTCCGTGCAGACCAGAACATGCCTGGGAGATTGAGAGAGCTGAAGGACTCGATTTTTACGTTCATCCGGCGGTAAAATCCCGGTCACCGAGGCCACTTCTACATCTTTGGGCAGGTGCTTGCGCAATTCGTTTGCCACATAATCTGCCGTTGGAATGAAACGGCAGAAGACAATCGAGCGGAAACCATCTTTGAGTAGACCTGCCACCATCTCGACTGCTTTCTTGAGTTTTGCATCCTTCTCGCCTGCCAGCGCATCGGCCTCGCGTGCCATATCCAGCAACCGCCTGCGATTCCGCTGCGCATCGTCTTCTTCTCCGCCCAGATCGCTGCCGGGGGCGACATCCACGCCCTCGTCGGTTTCGTCTCCCACCAGATCGAGGATGGTACGCCGGCCGATTTCGTCGGCTTCTTCAGGCGTCTCTGCTTCGATCGTCGCGGCTCGATTCCGCAGAGTGGCCGCGGCCGCCGCTGGACTGGATGCCAGTGAGCGAAGTAAGGCTAATGCTGACCACCACCGGACTCTTTGCCGGAATTTCTCTTCGCCTTTATCCTGAACAATCTCGCGGGCATATTCCAGGACACGATCAAACAGCCGTTTATATTCAGGTGAGAGTTTATATGTTCTTTCTCTTTCCTCACGTTCAGGGAAGGGAGTATCTGCATCCATGTAATAACGAATGTCCGCCCTCCGGCGCTGGATGAAATGGGCTGCTAAGCGTTTACGACGATGGACGTTTTCATCGCCAGTCAGATCTTCTGGTAAGTTGACAAAATCATCGTTCAAAAATGTAAGGAGTGATCGAAAGGCACCCTCATTCCCGCTATGTGGGGTGGCCGTTACTAGAATGAGATGCCGTTCGGGGTCGGCTGCTAATCCTTTGATGAGTTGATGGCGTTGGTGTCGTCCACGGTGCTCCTGACCAAAAGCACAAGTATGAGCTTCATCCACGATCACCAACCTGGGGCAGGTCCGGAAGAATTCATCGCGCCGGCGGTCAGATTTAATGAAATCCATAGAGACAATGACATACGGGTGGATATCGAATAACGATTGCCCCAAGCTGGCTCCGCGTTCCAAACGCGAGGCGGTGCTGGGTAAAACAAGTTCAGCTTCGATGTGGAATTTGTCACGTAATTCAGACTGCCATTGTTCCGCGAGTTGCGGTGGGCAGAGTACAGCCAGCCGGTCTGCTTCCCCGCGGTCGATCAGTTCTCGCACTACCAATCCCGCTTCGATTGTCTTACCGATACCGACATCATCCGAGATTAGCAAGCGGACAGGGTCCAGTTTTAGAGCCATCATCAAAGGCAAGAGTTGGTAAGGACGCGGTCCAAAAGCCAGCCGAGCGAACGAGCGGAACGGGCCGGCACTGGAGCGGAACCCCAGGCGAACGGCATCACGTAGCAATCGTGCAGACCGGTAATCTCCCACCTGCGCCGGGTCAGGGAGGGCGAAGGTAGCCGGTTCCACCTTTTCCAAGGGTAGATAGATGCCGGTAATTTCGTCATCTGTTCCGCCGAGGGGACGGACCATCAGCAACGCAGCATCCGAATCTGGGAGCACGACCCATTCCCGGCCGCGGGCCTTAACCAGTGAGCCGACGCTGAATGTCATTGATCGCCCCCAAAGACATGTGGGTACTTGGAAATGACTTTCTCCCAATCGTTCAGAATGCCAAAACGGACAACTGTATAGCCCAGATCTTCCATACACTCGGTCTGAGCTGTGTCCCGTTTCTGCCGTTCCTCGAACAAGTGATGAGATCCATCAACATAAATGGCAACGCAATCCTTCTCATACAGGAAATCTGGACGGGTATGACAGGACTCGATGAGCTTCTGGGCATGGGAGGGAAGGTTGTAATGATGCTCTTCGAGATAATCCAAAAAAAAGCGTTCGAGATCGGACTGACAGAGGTTGCGCAGGCGCTCAAGATGCTCGAGGCGCGAGATGGGTTGAGGAGAGACGAGAGCCGTGGCGGCAGTCAGGTCGATGAGGAAATCTTTGATCGAGTGACGGTCTAGAAGGCGATGATCGATCTGGTTGTAGTAACTCATAAGACAGTCGTAACAGGCGGCGGTGCAGGGCTCGTGGGCGTTGGGAGCATGCTGCAGGTCCTCACCCGTGACCGGATCGAAGTGGCAGAGCTGCAAGGCCATGCCGGCGACCTCAGCAAAAGCCTGGGGCTGGTCGAGGAGACGACGGAGGACACCAGCACCACCTTCGGCGGACTCGTAGAACAAGAGGAGGCGGCGATTATCGGGATCGGGAAGGGGCTCAGCAGCCAACTCGTTATCCTCGAGCTGGTACTGGACCTGGATAGCAGATTTTAGGGCAGCCTGCAGTGAAGCCATCTGAGACTGCTCGAGGGGTTCAGAGTGTTCGAACAAGAGGCAATTCTTGGTATCTTCGACGAAGGGAATGACGCGCTGGAGGCGAGGAGACAAGGGATCATCGGGATCCTCCTGATCTTCCTTCTCCTTGGCCCAATAGCCACGTTCCATATCAAGGACGAAACCCTTCAGTTCCCGGTTCGCACGGCGACGGCGGCCGAAATTGATGCGCCAGAGGGTGGCGGAGCTGGCATAGGTGAGAGTAGCTATGTGCATCTCGCCGGACATGAGACGGGCGATACGGGCAGAGGGTTCGCCGGACTGGGTCTCGTGATAGCGAATGGCAGTATGGAGCTCATAACCCTGACGGAGGCGTTCCTCCTCGTCGGAGCTGATGCGGTTACGACGGTAGGTAGAGACATTTTGGAGACGGAAGAGTGAAAACAGAGGAGCATCCAATTGAGCACCGCAGCGTTCGCAGAGATCCGGACCATCACCAATGGTGATGGGATGGAAATAACCACAGACAGGGCACTGCTTGGCACGGCTGAGAACAACCAGGTCGCCCTCGGCTGAAACCGGCAGATTGACCTTGTTGATGATGTAGCGGGAGCCTTCGTGATAGATGATGGAACGGGGTCCGAACTCAGAAATGGCAAGGAAACGAGGACGGGAGAGGAACTCGTCCTTAGCACCGCGGATGCGCCGACCTGGAATGTAGGCCGAAAGTGGAAGGCGAGGGAAGCTATAACCGGGGAGGAAGCCCTCACTGGCAAAATAGCGATAGGAATAGAAATCAGACTGGGCGATATTCTCGGAGTCAGTCAGGAGATCGATCTGGCTCTCGGCCTCCTGACGGAGACGGCGGGCCTGATCACGATCCCAGGATGAACGGGAGACATCATCGATGATCTTCTGCTGGGACTTCTGCTGTCCCTTGGCGGCGGAATAGAGCGTGCGCCAGCGCCGGCAGGCGAGATCAAACTGGAGAGGAACCTGGTTGAGGGTGCCTGCGAGCCAGGTGTCGGAGTACCAGTCAGCGTGGGCTAGTTCGCCGGTAATGGTATCGAGGACCTTCCTTGCGCGGATCTCAGCCCGGTGACGGGAGTTCAATGAATCGAGAGCGGCCTTGACCGAATCGACAACCTGGAGTGTGGGCTCATCGCCGGAGAGATCGAGCAGGTCCCTGAGGGAAGTCTTCAAGCTGAGACCTGTCTCGGCCAACCAGATGGAATGAACATGGGCACGGACGAGATCCTCGTTGGTGAGATCGAGACGGGGCGGGGTGACGGTGCCGGAGACCATCTGATCGGAGCGCTTGAAATAATACTGGTCATGGGGACTACCCATGGTGCAATAGGTAAAAACAAGGGCAGGCTGACCTTGGCGACCGGCACGACCGCTGCGCTGGGCGTAATTGGCGGGAGTGGGCGGGACATTGCGCATGTTGACGGCGTTCAGTTCAGCAATATCGACACCAAGTTCCATGGTGGGGGAACAGAACAGGATGGGGAGCTTACCGGCACGGAACTTGTCCTCCCGTTCCTGGCGCTTGTCCGTGGGCACCTGGGCAGTGTGTTCGTGGGCTTCGAGGGCATGCAGATCCTTGCCGACCGAACGGTAAAAATCGACAAAGAATGGATTGGTTCGACCCCCCTCGGTAGGCTGACGGGGGACACGAATGGGATCGTGGAAGGCTTTCTTTCCATCACCGACCTTCCAAAGCATGGCAGAAGCGGGCACCTGGTAACCATACTCGGACTCATCACCTCCAGGAGGCTCATGGACGATCTCAACCAGGCCTCCGGTTTTAAGGGATTTTAGAATTTGTGGAATTATCTTTTTGGTTTGTTCAGTATCGATCTTCTCGTGGTGCTCTTTGAAGGTCGTGGGACGGCGTAGGAATTGACTATACCCTCCGCGGGCAGAGAGGAAGATGTTTCCGTAGGTTTCACTCCCCCGACGCGAGCCAGGGAAGAGAATGGAGGCATAGGATAGTTTTTCATTTTCATCAAGCGCCCAAGGGGGAAGGAGCTTCTGACGACTCAACTGGACAAGACTCTCCTGATCTGCCGGATTGAGATATGAAACCTTGATGGCCAACTCGCGGCGCATGAAATCCAAGAGAACCCGGCAAACATTGAAACGGGTTTCGGGAGAGGCGGAAATCAGGGCAGGGTGGGTATTTTGCCAGAGCTCTTCGTCGGAACAGACCTCATCCAATGAGATGTAATGGATCTCGAGAAGACCGCATTGTTCAAGATTGGGGGAGGTAATGCGCCAACCACGCTCTAGGTCACGGTAGAGACGATAACCAAGGACCTGGCGCAAGGCACGTTCTGTCTCAGTTTTCTGGGCAAACTTGACGGTTGCATCGATGGCGTAGAGGTCGAAAGCAAGACCGAGAGCCTGGAAGACACGGGTCGAAAGATCTTCGTGGGCAATGCCTATTGGGCCTGCATCCTTGACCGCCCGGTAGAGAGCAGAACGAAGGATGGCAATATCGATAAAATCATTGAAATGACCGGCCTGAAGAGAGGCATCCTGACGGTTATCTGTGAAACTGAGGAGTTTGCGGGCTTCTTCTTTCAGATCTTTATCCTGTCGCAGGTTGCGGATGAGAGAAAGGCTGAGGATGGTGGTATCGGTGCTGCGACCGCCGGAACTTAGCTCGGTCAACTTGGAATAATCGGACGACTGACGGGAACCGTAGGTAACGCCGCAGTGGAGGCAAAACTTGAAAGGTGTGTGGACGAACTGAACGGTGAGGCCGCGATCCGATACCTGCCCGAGTGGATCCACCAGATAATCCTCGGGGAGGTAGTCACGCTGACCCGGACGGACGCGCATCTGACCATTGTGCTCTTCGAGCCAATCCTCAGGCAGTTTCTCGAGCATGCCGTCATAATCAGCAGGCCAGGGATCGGAAGTATTCAAATAAAGATAACCACTGGTGGTGTCATCCTCCGGGGTATGTTCGCTGTATTCACGTGGGAGGAAAATCTCCCTGCCGGCTTCGGGATCGACCTGCTTTTTGACAACATAATATTCCTGACCACATTCACGGCAGAAAGCGAGGGGCAGGAGGATGCGCTCTCGATCATTGGGGACGAACTGCTGACCGTAGACCGTGCAAAAGCGATCGGATTCCCTTTCCAGGGAAGTGAAAACCGTATCGCCACGGCTGATGAACTGATGGAGGCGGAAAGCGAAGGTGGGAAGCCCGGTGTTCGGATTGGGAATGGCGTAGCCTTTGTTCAAGATGGCGATCACGACCTGGGCACATGTATCCTCCGGCAAGCCAGTCAGATCGCCAAGTTCCCTGGCCACACCCCTGGGACCCAGAAGGCTTCTTGATCTTGCCCTAACTAAGCGGCCCGTTGCATCGGAGGTGAGACCGAGAGTGCTTTCAATCCAATTCGCCAACGGATCATGTTGGAGTTCTTCATAGCTGGAAGGGAGATTGCCACTCTTGACGCGCTGTTTCAAGCTAGAGATGAAAACAGGATCTGAGAGGTCGTATTCATCGGTTGAGCGACGAAGGGTTTCACCGATGACATGTCCCGGCAGCACCTTGTCACCGAACAAGATGGAGGCGACATTAGCGATCTCTTTTTGTTGGTCTTCCAGGCTGCCTGGACCCGCCAAGGTGGCTGATGTGCCAATACACTGGAGATGAGTAGCATTCAAGGAATCGCGAACACGCCTGACGAGCATAGCAACATCGGCGCCCTGACGACCACGATAAGTGTGCAATTCGTCAAGGACCAGGAAGCGAAGATCCTGGGCGGCGTTAACAAGCGTCTGACGCTCTTGTGGGCGGGTGAGAATGAGTTCCAGCATGACATAGTTAGTCAGGAGGATGTCCGGGGGATGGGACATGATGCGCTGTTTTTCTTCATCTGACTCTTGACCGGTGTAGCGCTCAAATGTGACCGGTCCTTGTTGATTCGGAAATCCCAGGTTCAAGAACTTCTTCAATTCCCCCATCTGGCTGTTGGCGAGAGCATTCATTGGATAAACGATAATAGCCTGCGTGCCTCTGCCAGAACCTTGGCGTAAGACATGATCAACGATGGGGATTATGTACGCCAGAGACTTGCCAGAGCCCGTACCGGTGGTGAGGATGTAGTTATTGCCTTTATTGGCGATCCGGATAGCATCTTCCTGGTGTTTGTGCAGGTGGATATAACCCCCAGATTGGTCCTTATCCTTATCACGAATGAAGATATCCTTGCAGGTTTGATGCAGGATACCTTCATCGACTAATTCATCAACCCGGTCACCGGGTTGGAAGGCAGGATTAAGTTGAATGAGAGCATCCGGCCACAAGAATCCGCTGGTCAACTGGTGGTTGACATATCCCCGGATCTTTTCATCACGAATTTGAATAAAGCTGGATATATATGTCGAATAATCGTTGATAAGTTGATCGCGTAAAGAGAAGACATTCATTATGAATTCCCCTTTTCAGACTCTCGATCCTTTCCTATGAATTTGCTATGTAGTCGAGACTTAGGTTGTTCTAACCAGCGATCAATCGATTCCCGTCGAAAGCGCCAATGGCGACCGACTTTTTGACATGGAACTCTTCCTTCTTGTGCTAATTTATAAAGAGAAGATAAGGAAACGCGCAAGTATTGGGCAGCCTCTCCGATAGTCATAATTTCTGGATAGTTGGCAATCATGATCACCTCAACCCTTAACCGAAAATATCCATCAGCTATGTAATATCACTATAGCAGATATTAGCAGTTATTGTCAATTGATTTCACGTTTATTAAATTTTCTCTTGACACTCCAGAACAACTGTGCCGTCGTTACTCCGCCCCCCTCCGGCCTCATCTGAAAATTCCATCCTTTTACCATACTCGCCACATCCATTTTTAGCATTTCCTGCTGGATGTAGTGACGGCCTGCTCCTATTATTCCGCTGCCTGAGCAACAAGGCCGGTTTTCCCTTATCCCCTAATGTACTCCGCCACATGTTTGTTATCCTATCCCTATGCGCCTGGCGTACTGCTGCATGGAAGGGGAGCATAGTGGACCAGGCGATGTATCCAGCCTGGACGAAGCGCTCAATCTGATCGCGTGGGCAGCCGGCTTTGCTTGCCTGTTCTGTATATCGTTCTATCTTCTCGTCAACTTCCAGACTTGTTACTGCCATCTCCATAAATCTTATCAAGTAGTGCTTCCAGACCTATCACGTTCAACTTGTTGTCCGTCTCAAAGCGCTCAACGAACAAGCGATGTGCCTTGCCGATAAGTTCCAGGGCGTGCAGTGAATCGTGCAACTCAATTTCGCTGTTCTTGAAAGCATTGTGCCTGATCTTCTTGACCAGATAACCTTTCTTTCTTACCACCTCCCAATTAATGGCACCACCTTCTTTGATAAATTCGCTGATGTCAGCTCGTGCCATCTCGCTCAGACGGACCAGGTCTTCATCTGCTGTCATCTTCTTCTCATCCAGTCGCCTCTGAATCTCTGCCGCGATCTCAGGTTTCCTCAGGTTTTCACTGCCAATGGAATAAGCTGACCTCTTTGAATACCCGGCGCGTTTGGCAGCCTGGGTAGCGTTCATGTCTCTCAGGTATTCGTCAATGAATAGACTTTGCTTTCTATTGAGGGTCACTTATTGATACTCCTGAAATCTGTATCTGCCTGGTTCCCTTCGGGATTCGTATCTGTCTGGCAAACTCATCCTGGCGAAGTTATCTCGAATCATCTTTATCATTCCAACTGGATCGCTCCGCCTTTCTTTTTTCACGAGAGGACGATGGTAGAGAATTTGCATAGACCTGAGATGAGCCGCAGCGTGACCCGCCTTGTGGCATTCGCCATCGTGGTACTTGAACCGTCTTCTTCGACCAGCAGGTAACGGCCTACCGCACCATCTACAATTGTCTGTATTCATTATAACCCTTCTTGTGCACGTTGATATTCGGCGCAGCTGCGTGCGCCTTTGCCCGTGCGGGCTTCCACGTCCCGCTGCGCGTCCAGGCCAACTCCGAGAAACAGCGCGCCGCTTATAATGCGCTTCAATGCGCCCGCGGCGCCGTGTTTGATCGCGTTCTGGTTACCTTTTCCTGCCATGTTAACCATCCTTTTTAGCCATAAGTAAATTACAAACTTTTGTTTAACAATCCCGTTCGGCTGAGTTCGTGAATTGTCATTGGGCAACGACAATTAGCCCATACGCCCGCCCATGGCCCCCCCCCAGGCGGGGCGTTTCGCAGGCATCCTTTAGCCAGCCAAACGGGGGCGGAGGTGCCATCATTTAGCGCCCTTCTTGATCGCATCCAGCTCTATCCTTTGGGCTTGGAGTCTGCGGTCCTTTGTGTACAGTTCCCGCTGCCTGCCATTGTATCCATACGTCCCCTCAATGGCCGCCACAAGTTCTAGGTCTACAATGTTCGAGTGCCACTTGCCCGCCTCGAACGTCACAAGTTCAAGTAACTCGCCAGTTTTACGGTCTTTTACCGCCTTTAGTCTTTTCAGAGCGCGCCTTACAGTCTTTGTGCTTGCTCCGGTTCGTTCTCCTATCTCTTGCACGGTCAGCGGTTCCACGAATAGAAGCTCGTATATGTCTCCAGCGCGCCTTCCTAAGCGGTGCTTCCCGTTCCAGAACGCATCATGCCTGCTCAAACTATCCACTTTGGCGTATCCCTTGAAAGTGGACAAAAGCGAACATATCCTCACAGTTAGGCATTTAGGATATGTTTGGATTTGTCCACATTTGTCCATATCCAAACGGTAGATAGTCGCGGCGGTTCCTTTGCCGGGCCTCACCACTTCTATCAGTCCGGTGTCCAGCACGCGTCTTGTGCCTTTTGAGATAGTACCCAGGCCGACGCCAGCGGATAACGAAACGGTGCGCATGTCCAGCCCGTACTCATAACGTCCCGCGAGATAGGCTCTCTCTAGGTGCGCGATTAGGATACTTTTATCCGTGATCCGGCTCCAGGCTATGCCCTGCGCCATTTCCAGCCAGCCCTTTATCTTTCGCCGTGCTGGGCTTTCCTTTGCCGAATATTTGAGTGCGTTCTGGTAGGTCATGTAAAGCCATCTTTCCCGGTCCTTGCCCTCGTGCTTATCCGTGTAATGCCCCTGACAAGGATAGTTTTCAAAAATGTTTTTAATCCCCTGGTAATCGAGGCCTGAGTCAATCAGCGATAGAACAAGCGCGGCTTCGGCTTCGCTTGCGCTTCTGTACCTGTCAAACTTCTCGCCGCGTGCAATTGCCATAGCGAGGCTTGACATAGCCGGTCGCCTGGCCTCTACCGTTGCCTCCTGCATAGGGATCAGCACCCCCAGGATGTCTTTCACGTCCAGGACAGGCAAGCGCGCAATGTCGCCTTGCAAAAGTTTATATTCGCCCTCGTCCACAATAGAGGGGAAGGTTGCGACGAACGCGCCATACCCATAACGAAGCTCCCCCTTCCCCATGCCCGCGAGGAGGTTGCGATAGCTTCCCAATAGCGGACCTTTGACGTTAGCGTAAACATGCCTCCCCACGCCTGAGGCGGTTTGTATAACTGGCAGGCTTCCGGTCGCTGGACCGTATCCTAGACCGTCCAGCCAGTTAACAACGTTCGCGAAGGTTTCAGGATCGCTTTTATTGTCGCAATCTATAAAGGCGATTCCGTTGCCAGCGCGCAAGCCAATATTTGAGTCGTCCTTTGCGTCCCGCCATTGTAGGAAAGGCGGTCGCCTCTGCCAGGAAGAAGAAAGGGGGTCTTTCGAGTTTGGCTTGAGGGGAATGGCTGCATATCCCGCCTCGATAAACTTAATCCGGTCGGTGTCTGTGTTCATACTTTCCTCTGGAACGCGGCAAAGAACTCTCGCCTATCCTTCACAATTCGCAATGCGTTGCACAACTCCTCAAGAACGTGTCGGGACAGTCCCGCCAGCGGTTCGAGGTTCTCGTCCTTTCCAAAAACCTCCCGGATCTCCATCAGCAGTTCATAGTCAGACTTCATGACAGTCATCTTGCGCTCGACGAGCCTCTCAGTCATGCGACTAAGCCAAAACCAAAGCCGATTATGTTCTTGTGTCCACGGCCAGAGCTTCTCTGGTTTTTTGGAAATACAGTTGCACGCCACAACTACCGCCTGGCGGAATTCATCCGGGTGCTGGGAGGGCTTGAACTTGTTGAATTGATTGTCAATGGGCTTCTGTGTTGCCAATTCCAGCAGCGTATTTAGTCGCCACTTAGCGATGAAACGCCCCGCCAGAATCTCCTCCAGCGCCTTCTCAATCTCCGGTATTGGGTGTGTCTCCCGGATCTTCGCAGCCGTCACCTTCAGCTCGACGTCAGGACCCGCCAGCGTCAATCCCAAATTGACGCGACGCAAGCCGATCATCTCATCCAGAGAACTACTGTTATTGCTGCCACTCACCCACTCGGTGAATTCCTCCGGCGTGGCGATGAATGTACCGTCGTCGCGCATCAAGTCCTTCAACGCTTTGCGCATCATGCTCTCTTCCCGCACCGGCCACTTTTTATTCAAAAAATGAACCGTATACGGTCGGAGAATCTCATGGGTTATAACGCCGTGACAAAACTTACTTTCCATTTCATAAAACTCATAGAGAGCCTGCATTTTCTCTGCGATATGCTGGGCAGCCCCAGACCATACCGCTCCCTCCTGCATGAGGGGAAATTTTTCCCCCAGACCAGCATCAATCATCTTCTGGGCATATTCAATCCCCCCATCACTCTGATAATCCATTGACATTATGGGCATTCCACGAAGCTCTTTCTCGCTATATTGCCAGAAAAGCACCCGGTCGGCACATCCGGATTGCAGCCAAACGTCCGCAAATGGCCTCGGCAGCCGGTTATAAGTTCTCACCTGCTCTACCGTCAGGTTGCTAAATGCGTAATCGTTACGCACCCCAGCCGCCTTGGCATATTCCAGAGCGTTTCTGATCGTTCCTTCGGAAACTTCCACTTGTTCGGCCAGGTCCCGTTGTGACAATTTCCTCTCATCCATCAGACGCTTAAATAACAAGCCCTCTTTGAGCTTGTCGTGCTTGCCGTGCTGGTTGCGCTTATACATTTGGCGCATGGCCTCGAAGTTATCAGCCTTGATAATCTCATACTGTCCGGGTTGCAGTTCTTTCCAGGCGAGTTCTATCAGCGCGTGGTATGCCTGCTCCCCGTCTACAATCTCGTAACCCGTTTTAATTCGGCGCAATACTACCGGCTTAGGAACGCGCCCCAGGTGCTTAATCTCTGCTACAAGTTCGGCGTGTTCTTCGGCTGTCATCCGATTCGGATTCCAGTCGTTTGGGTGTATGTCGGTCAATAGAATGGATTTTTCAGGCGGATCGGCTGGGTTAACTTCCACGCCTCCCAGCGCCAGGGCTGCATCAACCATTGAAGGCGCGGGGGAGTCTTTTAGCGCCTCAATATCGGCCTGCTTGAAGGGTATATATCCTGCGGTCATGGCTGCCCCCGCTGCGTCTCTTCCAAGATACTAGGCTGCGCCAGGCGTTCGGCCAGGCGGCGGACCGCCATGCGGACTGCCAGGGCTGAGGATGGCAGTTCCAGCTCTTCGCGTATTTTCTGGATCGCGGCGCGGTCTGCATCGCCCAAATGGAGGCAGGTCCGCTTAAGGTTCCCAGCTGAAAAGTACGGGCATTCCTTGTTGACTTCCCCCCGGCTGTTGTTTTTCGAGGCTGTTTCGGCTACAATAAAAGTGGCGGAAGGTCCGGCTAGGATTTTTCGCTGCTGTACTGGCAGGTCGGGCGCTCCAACGTCCGGCCTGTCATTTTGTTGGCTTGTTTGCATTTTGCACCTCATACAATTCTGGCTGATTTAGGTAGGATACAGCCATTCCCACGGCGGGTATACCTCGAGAGGCCGCAAAGTCGCGGATCGCCTGGCGGACAATCTCGCTCATGTTCATAACTTCACGCCTTGCGAGATTCCTTAACAATTCTCGCTCTTGCTCGTTGACTTGCATTCTTATAATAATCGGTCTTGTCATATTCGATTCCTTGCTAGGTTAATAAAAAAGCACCTCGCAGTAAGACATAAGCCGAAATTCAGCTTTTCTCCTCCTGCTAAGTGCTTTTCTGCCCTGGAGTTTAGTATCCGGGGTTGCTTGACTGATAAGGCGCTTGGCTCTTCTCCACGGGGCAGTCATACAACCGCAGACCTGTTAGTACGCTTTCGCGCTATTCTTTTGTAAATTTAATTATACAGCAATATGTACATAATGTAACAAAGAATAATTCATGAATTTCGATATATTCTTTCTCCTTCCACGAATCATCTAACGTTTCTCGTTTTTCAGCGGCCTCGAGTTGTCTTTTAAGGGCATTGCACGCGGCTTGTCAAATTCTTCTATGTCCTGATCGTCTTTCATAATTCCTCCCTCGGCGTGAATGGAATTGACAATAGCCCCGCCGCTTTGATCGTGTGTTCAATCGGTCGCCGGTCATATCCAGCTGTTGTGGCTACGTCCTCGTGTCCAGCCAACCGGGCGACGGTCGCCAGGTCGGTTAAATTCAGCATTTCGCTTATGAACGTGCGCCGCAAGTCATGCGGCGTATACGGCTGCAATCCCGCTGCCTCACCTCGCCGTTTGAGCATTTTCCAAACGCTGATATTTGACATATTGCTAACCGTCATCTCGTCCGCTTTGCTGATCACCCCAAAAAGTGCGCCGGGTTCGTTGCCGCGTAAACTCAGCCAATTTTCCATAGCGAGCCTGGTCCCGTTCGTCAAATAAGCCGGGCGTAACTTTCCGCCCCTACCTCCGCCTTTGCCGTGTACCATGAGGTCCCCGCTTGCTGGGTTGTAGTCAGACAAGGAAAGATTCGTTACTTCATTTTCTCGCAAGCCACACCCCACCATGAGGATAATGATCGCGGCGTCCCTTGTCCCCCTGAGAGGCGGCCCGGTTCGGCATGTTTTCATTAACGCGGCGATTTCCTCAAATGTCAGCGCCCGCCCGGTGATACTTCTGCCCCGCTTGATCGTTGGAAGGTCAATAGCCATCTCATACGATTCGGCGTCCATTAGGCGCATTTTCCGGGCGGCCTTAAGCGTGCCTTTCACGGCGCACATAATACGGGCCGCGGTGCGCGGCTTGTATTTCTCTAATAGCCAGGTCTGGATCATGGTCATTTGCTCAAAGCGTAGGGCGGCCCAGTCGAAAGAAAAACAATCCATCGCTCCGAATTTACGCGCCAGGACGTCCAGAGCATACCGCTGGATTTTTCGACTGGATTCTTTCGGCAA
>Ga0315289_10001806_pt1 | contig 33291 bp, 27 predicted proteins | sample YL17G11_40_MG_FD_203452 | JGI IMG/M metagenome (GOLD analysis project Ga0315289, IMG submission 203452) | Sediment microbial communities from Yellowstone Lake, YNP, Wyoming, USA - YL17G11_40 | ecosystem: Environmental > Aquatic > Freshwater > Lake > Sediment | place: USA: Wyoming | collected... | reverse complement strand
GGGCGGCCTTTATCGCCACCATCGCCACACGCTGAGTCCTGAGATGGAGATCCCTGGTCGCCTACAAAAGGAGCCTGGAGATGATCAACGCGCCCAAAGCGGACAGGAAAACAACGGCCACGGGCAAGATCAGGATCCTGTACACATCCTTGAGTTCAGCCTTGAAATAGTCGGCCGTCAGGGCCAGGCACAGATGGGCGGGCGAAAGGAGGATGCCGACAAAGCCGCTGACATAGGCGAAGGCCAGGAGGAACATGTCCGGGCTTTCCGCGCCGATGATGGGGACGAGGAGCGGGAAGGCGATGGCCACAAAGGCCTGGTTGACACCGGTCAGAAGGCCGATGAGAAACGGCGCCGCAAAGAGAAGGGCGTAAGCGGAGAATCCGTGCGGGGGAACGGCGCGGGCCACCGAATCCAGGGCCCCGGAGGCCTCGAGGATCCGCTTGAAGACCATCAGGGCGGCGGTCAGGAGGGCGATCCTGAGGGAGAAACCCTCCGCGATGACTTTGATCCTCGTCCGGATGTCCAACCTCGCGAAGACCTGGGTCAGGACACTCGCGACCCCCAGCGAAAGCAGCATCCCCAGCTTGAAGACGAAAATGAGGACGATGGTCAGCAGGAGGGGCCAGATGCTGAAGAAGACCTTAAAGACGTCCTTGAAGGTCCTCGGGTTGTCGGTGTCCTTCGGAAGAAAAGGGACATGCCGGAACAGGATGATGAGACCCGCCCCCGCCGCCACGATCGTGAACGGGAACTGGTACAGGCAGACCCTTTTGATCGGCACGCGGCAGATGGCCGCGGCCAGGATCAGGTTGATATAGAGGGGCCAGCTGTATTCCCAGATATGCCGGAACCAGTAGTTGGTGAACGTCTTCCAGGCCGGCGTGAGGTCCCATTTCTTCCCGGCCTCTTCGACGATGGGCGCGCCCATCATAGCCCCTGCCATCATGGGCAGGAGACCGATGAAGGCCGAGGGAATGGCCAGGATTAACCGCGGGTCGTGGACGAGGTTCTTGAGGGCATCCACCATCGTCCGGAAATGGCCTCCGTGCTGGAGGAAGTTCCCCAAGTAAAGGACGAGGATGACGATGCCGATGAGTTCGAGGGTTTCGCCGGCAATCAGCGCCTGGAAGGCGTTCCTCAAGAGTGCCCCCGCGTTCATCCCGAAAAGAGCCGCCGTGAGGAGCGTGTCCAGGAACAGGACGAGCCCCAAGTCCCATTTGAGCCGGATGAGGAACAAGAGGGCGAAGACGATGAGGGCGATCTTGGCCAGGACGATCATGACGCCCCTATCCCTTGGGGAGCTTTGCGCCGGCGCGGTCCAGGACGCGCCCGGTCGTCTTGAAGTGCAGCTTGGCAACCTTGCCTAAGACCCCCGGTCCGTCGCGCTCCACGAGCCTCACGGCCGCGTCCTCGACCATGGACGATGCCCCTTTGGGAAGCTCTAGACCGTTATCCTTCGACAGGAAGCTGAGCCGCTTCAGAAATTCGGCCCGGGCCAGGATGGAGGCGGCTGCCACGGCCGGATCCTCCTCGGCGCGCGGGTGCTGGACGAGCTCGATCGTCCGCCCTTTTTTCATGAGCGCGTTGAGGACCCAGGCCTTGTCGCCGAACTGGTCCGTCACGGCCTGGACGCAGTCAACGACTTCCAGAATGTTCTCGATGGCCCGGGCGTGGCCCCAGGCCAGAAGCCGGTTGAGGTTCCGGAGCTTGTCGTAGAGCTCATTGTATTTCTCGGGACCGATGGCGATGACGGCGTGTTTGTAACCCGCTTTCAGGACCTCGGCGATCTCCCGGCATCGGTTATCCGAGGTCCTCTTTGAATCCTTGACCCCCAGCTCCCTGAGGACATCGGCCTGGTCTTCGGGGAGGAAGAACCCGGCGATGATCAGAGGTCCGAAATAGTCCCCCTTTCCGGACTCGTCGGTCCCGATATGTCCTTTGGCCGGCGGAAAAAGCCTCTCTTGTTCCATGGTCACTTCTTCAAGTATCTATCGATCTCGGCGGCCGCCGTCCTCCCGTCCCCCATGGCCAGGATGACGGTGGCGCCCCCCCGGATGATATCGCCGCCCGCGTAGACCCCGGGAAGGCTGGTGGCCATGGTGCTCCAGTCGACATCGACGTTGCCCCACTTGCCGGCCTTGAGGTCCGGTGTCGTCTGGAGGATGAGCGGATTGGGGCTCTGGCCGACGGCCACGACCACGAGGTCGACCTCCATCGTAAACTCGGAGCCCACGACGGGGACCGGCCGCCGGCGCCCGGAGGCGTCCGGCTCGCCCAGCTCCATACGGAGGCATTCCATGGCCCTGACATGGCCCGCCTCGTCTCCAAGGTACCCAATGGGAGTCGTCAGGAAGTGGAACTCGATCCCCTCCTCCTCCCCGTGCTTGATCTCCTCGATCCGGGCGGGCATCTCGGTCTTGGACCGCCGATAGATAATGACGGCCTTCTCGGCGCCCAGCCGCTTGGCCGTCCGAACCGAGTCCATGGCTACGTTGCCGCCGCCGATGACGGCCGCCCGATTCCCGAGGAGTACGGGAGTGTCGTACTCGGGGAACTCGTAGGCCCGCATAAGGTTGACCCTCGTCAGGTACTCGTTGGCCGAGTAGATTCCGACGAGGTTCTCGCCAGGGACCTTCATGAAGTTGGGAAGGCCCGCGCCCGTCCCGATGAAGAACGCCCCGTAGCCCTCGTTCCTCAGGTCATCGAGTGTCGCCGTCTTCCCGACGACGAAGCTTGTCCGGAGCTCCACGCCGAGTTTCTTCACGTAATCCACCTCGGCCCGGAGGATCGACTTGGGGAGACGGAACTCCGGGATGCCGTAGACAAGGACACCGCCGGCGATGTGGAGGGCCTCGAAGATCGTGACCTTGTGGCCTTTTTTGGCCAGCTCTCCGGCCACGGTCAGGCCGGCCGGTCCCGCGCCGATGACCGCCACCTTGTGCCCTGTCGGAGGCAAAACATCGGGAACGAAGACCTCCCCTTCCAGCCTTTCGCGGTCCGAGACGAAGCGCTCCAGGTTGCCGATGGCGACAGGTACTCCCGCGGCCTTGCCGAGATTACAGACCTCTTCGCACTGGGTCTCCTGCGGGCAGACACGGCCGCAGATGGCGGGCAGGGCGTTGGTCTCCTTGATCTTCCGGGCCGAGGCGATGAATTCGCCCTTCTCGACGAGTTTAACGAAGCTCGGGATGTCGATGGCGACCGGGCAGCCGGCGACGCACTGAGGTTTGGCGCAGTCGAGGCAGCGGCGGGCCTCGAGGACGGCGGCTTCCGGGCCGAGGCCGCGGTTAACCTCCCGGAAATCCTTGTTCCTTTCGTCCGCTTCCCGTTCGGGCATCTTCTGTCGCGGGACCTTCATCCTTTCCTTGACGGGAATGGACTTGCGCAGGTCCCGGCGCCAGTCCTCATCGTATGCGGACTTCAGGCGCTCCTTGAGCTCGGCCGGGATCTCTTTCTTGTCGGTCACGGGAATGTCCTTCCCTCCCAGTCGCAGAGCGACCGGATCTCGTCGTCGAAATAGGACTTTCTTCTGGAGAAAAGCTCCTGCCAGTCCACGGCGTGGCCGTCGAAGTCGGGTCCGTCGACGCAGGCGAACTTCGTCTTTCCCCCCACCGTGACCCGGCAGGCGCCGCACATGCCCGTGCCGTCGACCATGATCGGGTTGAGGCTGACCACGGTCGGGATGCCGAAGGGGCGCGTCGCCTCCGAACAGCTGGACATGAGGTAGGTGCAGCCGATGGCCACGACCCGGTCGACACGGCCCTCCTCCCTGATGACCTCCTCAAGCCTGCGCGAGATGAAGTCCTTCGTGTGGAACATGGGGTCCCGCGAGGAAACATAGTGGCGGTCGCTGAGGTCCCTGATCCTGTCTTCCCAATACAAAAGATATCCGGCTTTGGCATCGAGCAGCGTCACCACCCGGTTGCCGGCCGCTTTGAGGGCCCGGACGATGGGATGAATGGCGGCGATCCCGAAGCAGCCGCCCGCACAGAGGACCGTTCCGAAGTTCCCGACCTCGGAGGGCTTTCCCAACGGCCCGACATAAACGGGCACATCATCTCCCGCGTTGAGGAGGGAGAGCTTCTGTGTCGAAGTCCCCACGACCATGAACACGGACACGACGGAGCCTCGCTCCCTGTCCCAATCGGCGATGCTGAGGGGGACCCTCTCCCCCTTGTCGTCCGGCATAACGATGACGAACTGCCCCGGCCGGCATTTCTTCGCCACCTCGGGAGCGTGGACCTCAATGAGGTGGACGTTGGGAACAAGGCGTTCGCGGCGGAGGATCCTGGCCATCAGCTCTTTCTCCTTATCCTTACGGGAAGAACACCCGCCGTGAGAAACATCCGTGGCCCCGGGTCTGAGGGCGTCAAGTCCATTTCCAGCCCCCCCGGGGGGGCGTCGTCCGAGGTTCTGACCAGTCCGGTTATCAAGCCGCAGGCCGCTTCGACCTCGATCGCCTCGCCCTCTTCCAAACCAAGCTTCCGGACGTCGTCCGCGTTCATGAAAACTCGGCGCGGGTCCCGGATTTTTCCCAGCCCTTTGATCTCCAGGGCGAGGTCAATTCCCCGGTACAGCGTTGACGAGGGAAACGTTCTGAGCAGGAAGGGATACTCTTCGGTCGGCGCCGCGGGAGCGAAGCCGCCATCCATGGGGACCGGATCTTTCACTCCGAGCCGCTCTTCTTTCAGGAACTCGGCGCCCCGGGAAGTCGAGGTTTCCGGGAAGGCTTCCGCAAAGCCCTGACAGCGGGCCCGGATCTCTTTTTGGAGCTGGTCGCGGGAGGGGACATAGAACCCAGGCAATCCCATTTTCCCCGCCAGTTCGGACACGATCCTCCAATCCGGCTTCGAGCCGCCCCGGGTCTCCAAGACCGGCCCGAACGTCTGGATCCGGCCTTCCACGTTGACGAACGTGCCGCCGGATTCGACGAAGGTCGCGGCGGGCAGGACGACGTCGGCAATCCCCGCATTCCCGTCCATGAAGGGCGTCTGGGAGATAAGGAACTCGGGTTTCTCCTCTCCCAGTGCCGGAGCCGGACCGGCGAGATATAGGGCCCGGATCCTTTTCATCCGGATTCTGTCCATGACCCGGTCCCATGTCATGTCCGGCGCGGAAAAAGACTCCCTGAACTCCAGGACCGCGCGTTCGTTGATCGATTCGGCCAGCGGGAAGAGGCGCGCGCCCAAGGCGAGGGCAAGGTTCCAAAGGGACTCCAGGTTTCTCCTTCCTCCCGGCTGCCGGGTGAGTCCCGGCCCGGCAAGGATGACCAGGGGCTTCCTCGCCGACAACGCCGTCGCCAGGGACTCGAGATCTCCGACCGTGGTCCCTATAAGGTCCGCAGCCGTTCTTGCCGGAATATTTCTGAAGCTCCCAGCCAACGCCTTCCCGCCCTGGACGAGCCCGGAGAGCGCCGAGAGCAGAACTCCCTCCGATCCCGGCCGGAGCCTGACGAGCGATGACGCGTGGCGGCCGAGAGCCATGGCTCCGGATTGGGCGACATGGAGTTCCGCGCCTTTCCGGAGGGCGGCGAAGACCTCGAGCCAGAGCATCGGGTGACTGACCGGAAGGTCCGCCCCAAGGACAAAAAAGGCGGAGGCGTCGGCAAGCTCACGGAGGTCGAAGTTCAACGGGAGATCGATTCCGTGCCGGCGGGCCATGTCCCGGCAGTCCTGGACGAGGGATGCTCCCCCCACAGGCCCGACCGCCGTGGTCTTTAACCCCTCCCGGGCAAACTTATAAAGGAGGTAGAGGTCTTCCACCGCGGATTGAGGCGAAACGACCAGGGCCACCTCGTCCCCCTTGAATTCGGACAGCTTGGAAGCGGCGAATTCCATGGCCTTGTCCCAGGAAACGGGGCGATGCCCTTCCCCCGACTTGAGCAGGGGGTCAAGGACGCGTGCCCGGCCCATCACGGCTTCCCTCACCGCGAACCGGCCTTTGACGCAGGCCTGGCCGCGGTTGACCGGCCCATTCTCCGAAGGGCGGGAAGCGAGGACCCGTTTCCCCCTGATCTCGACATCGAGAGTGCACCCCATCCCGCAGAGGGGGCAGATGACGGGCCCGGTCTTTTCCGGAAGCATCTCGGGCCGGACCGCCCTTTCCGTAAGCGCGCCCGTGGGGCAGACATCGACGCAGGCCCCGCAGAACTGGCATCCGGATTCGAGGAGCGTCCTGTCGAAAGGCGTTCCGATGACCGCTGAAGGACCCCGCGAGATGAAGGAGATGACCGAAGCGCCGCGGACCTCGTGACAGACCCTGACGCACTTCCCGCAAAGGATGCAGAGATTGTTGTTCCTGTCGAAGAACGGATCGTCCCTGCGGATCTCGAGATTCCGGTAGACGGGCTGGAATTGCAGTTTATCGAGCCCGACCGCCCGGACCACATCCTGGAGACGGCAGCGGCCGTTCTCTCCGCAAAGGACACAGCCGGTGACCTCTCCCACCTTACGGATGGTCGATTTCAGGTCATCGCACTTGTCCTTCTCCGCGCAGATCAGGCAGGCGCTGGGATGCTCGGAAAGGATCAAAGACAGGACATTCCTACGAAGGGTCTGGAGCCCGGGTGTCGTCGTCATCACCTCCAGGCCTTCCTCGGCATAGCTGCTGCAGGCGGGAACAAAGCCTCTCTTCCCTTTGACCTCGACGAGGCACATTCGGCAGCCCGCGAACGAGTCCAGCCGCGGGTGATCGCAGAGGGACGGGATATAGACGCCCTTTTCGCGCGCGACTTCAAGGATCGTCTTCTTTTCCGTGACTTCTACAGGGAGTCCGTCCAGGAGGATCTTCATTTCGCTGGTTCCTCCGGCCTAGCCGGCCCATGGACGGTGAGCCTCATCATCTTCAGGGCATTTTGGCCATCCTGGGTTTCCATCTCGCAGCGCAGGCAGCGCCGGGCTTCCGCGCAGGCCGACGCCTCGGACAGCCCGAGTTCGACTTCCTTGAAGTTTTTCTTCCTCTGGGCCGCCTTCAGGCGAGGTGACATCGGTCGTTCGGCCTTTTCGAGTTCTTCCTCGCTGAGCTCCACGGGCTCGATATATCTGAACGGCCGTATCAAGGCATAAGTCCGGTCAAGCGGTTCGCCCTTCAAGTATTTTTCTATCATCGCTCCGGCAATCCTGCCCGCGCCCATGGATTCGACCACGGTATTCGGGCCCGTCACGGCATCTCCGCCGGCGAACACGCCGTCGCGTTTCGTCTTGAACGTTTCGCCGTCGACAACGATGTTCTCCCCTTTGCGCGTATCAATACCGTCCTTGGCGGATAAATAAGTCGTATCCGGACGCTCGCCGATGGCCAGGATGAGAGTGTCCAGTTCAAGGCTGAACTCGGACCCGTTGATCGGAACCGGCCGGCGACGGCCGCTTGCGTCTTTTTCGCCGAGCATCATTCGGATGCATTCCACACCTGTAACGCGACCGTTCTTTGTCAGGATCTTCACCGGCGAGACGAGGAACTCAATCTCCACGCCTTCGTCGATAGCGGCCGTCACTTCCTCCGGGAAGGCCGGCATCTCGGTTTTCGTCCGCCGATAGAGGATGGTCACCTTTTCACAATGCTTGTCGCGGATGGCGACGCGCGCGGCGTCGATAGCCGAGTTCCCGCCGCCGACGACGCCCACTCTCCTGCCCACGGGCATGTCCCGGCCGAGGTTCACAGTTTTAAGGTATTCGAGCGACTGGATCACACCCTGAGCGTCTTCCCCCGGAATTTCCATTTTCATCGATTTCCAAGCGCCGGTAGCAATAAAGACAGCGTTGAATCCCTCCCGAAACAGCGTGTCGATCGTGAAATCCTTACCGAGCTTGGCGTTGGTCTTGATCTCGACGCCGGCCGTCTTTATAGCCTCGATCTCTCTGGCCAGAACCTTTTTCGGCAGGCGATGCTCGGGAATTCCTGCGGCCAGCATGCCGCCCGCGACCGGCAGAGATTCGAAAATGGTCGGCCGGAAGCCCTTGAGGGCAAGGTCATAACCGGCCGTCAGCCCGGCCGGGCCGGACCCGATGATGGCCACCTTGTCTCGACGCGGCTCGGCAGGTCGGAGGTCCGAAGAAATACCTTCCTTCTCGGCCCAGCCCATGACGAAGCGCTTCAAAGCCCTGATGGAGATCGGCTCTCCGGTCTCTCCGGCCCGGCAGACCTTCTCGCAAGGATGATGGCAGACCCGGCCGCAGACCGACGGCAGCGGATTATCCCTTAGGATGACGTCATAGGCTTCTCTATATCTCCCCCAGGCGATAAGGGCGATATAAGTCGATGCTTCCTGCCCAATGGGACAGATGTAGTGGCAAGGGGACGAGACGATCTCCCGGCAGACAAGCGAGGGACATCTTTTCCTCTGAATATGGGCTTCATATTCGTCCCGGAAATATTTCAGGGTTGAGATGACCGGATTCGAGGCCGTCTGGCCCAGGCCACAGAGAGAGGCGGTTTTCATGGTCGCAGCCAGGTCTTCAAGGTCGCGAAGATCTTCTTCGACGCCCTTCCCCTGAGTGATGCGCAACAATATCTCGTGCATCTGGCGCGTTCCGACCCTGCAGGGAACGCATTTGCCGCAGGATTCTTCCCGGGTGAAATTAAGGAAGTAGCGGGCGATATCCACCATACAGGTATTCTCGTCCATGACAATCATTCCGCCCGAGCCCATAATCGATCCGGCCTGGGCAAGCGTATCGTAATCGATGGGCAGATCGATCTTTTCGGCGGGAATGCATCCTCCCGAAGGACCGCCGGTCTGGACGGCCTTGAACGCCTTGTCGTTCTTGATGCCTCCGCCGATGTCGAAGATGATCTCTCGAAGGGTGAGGCCCATGGGCACTTCGACCAGCCCGGTGTTGTTGATTCTGCCGACAAGCGAGAAGATTTTTGTTCCCTTGCTTTTATCGGTTCCGATCCCGGCGAACCAGCCGGCGCCCCTGTTGATGATCAATGGCACGTTGGCCCAGGTCTCGACGTTGTTGATGTTCGTCGGCTTCCCCCACAACCCTTCCTGAGCGGGGAACGGCGGCCGCTGCCGTGGATAGGCCTTGCGACCTTCGATCGAAGCCATAAGAGACGTCTCCTCGCCGGAGACGAATGCTCCGGCGCCCTGGACGATGCGGATATCAAAATGGAACTCCGCGCCGAGGATGTTTCCGCCCAGAAGGCCGCATTTTCTGGCCATTTCGAGGGCGTGCGTGACGTGCTTCACGGCCAGGGGGTATTCCATCCGTACATAGATGAATCCTTCCGACGCGCCGATCGCGTGGGCGCCGATGATCATGCCTTCAATCACCGTGTGCGGATTGCCCTCCAAAAGGCTCCGGTCCATGTAGGCGCCCGGATCGCCTTCATCGGCATTGCAGATGATGTATTTCGGGTGAGCCCGGGCTTCGCGGCAGAGTTCCCATTTCCTGCCGGCCGAGAAGCCCGCTCCTCCGCGTCCCCTCAGGCCGGACGTTTTCACTTCGGCGATGACGCCCTCGGCCGACATTTCAAACAAAGCCTTGACCAAAGCCCTGTAGCCGTCCAGGGCGATATAATCCTCTATGCGCTCCGGGTCAATATGAAAATTGTTATCCGTGAGAAGGCGCATCTGCTTCTTGTAAAACGGAATCTCTTTCTGCCGGCTGAACCGCAGTTCCTTCGAGGGGTCGTCATAGGTCAGACCGGAAATGATCCTGTTGTTGAGGATGGTCTCCTCGATGATAGCAGGGACATCCTTGGGCTCGAGTTTCTTGTAGAACGTGCCCTCTGGATAAATGACGATGCTCGGCTCCATCTCGCAAAAGCCATGGCATCCTGTGACCTTTATGCCGATTCGATCCGCGAGTCCACGTCGATCGATCTCCCGGCGCAGGGCGTCCAGAATCTGGAGCGAGCCGCTGGCCTGGCCGCACGTGCCCGAGGTCACCACGATCGTTTTTTCGAAAGGCGGCCGCGACTTTAAGATTTCTGTCTTCCAGGCGGCAAGATCGTCGGGATGCGTCAGCTTTTTCATATCGTCACTTCGCCGGCCCGGTATTTCTCCAGGATGGAGTCGACTTTCTTTGTTGTGACATGGGAATAATATGTCCCGTCGATCACGACCACCGGGCCGATGGCGCAGCAGCCGAGGCAATTGACGGTCTCCAGCGTGAACTTCCGGTCAGGGGTCGTGCCTCCGGCCTTGATCCTGAGCCGCCTTTCCAACTCGGCGGCTATATTGGCCCCGCCGCGGACGTGGCAGGCCGTTCCCAGACAAACGGTGATCAGAAATTTCCCGCGCGGCTCGAGGCTGAAACCCTTGTAGAAGGTCAGCACGCCGAAGATCTCGCCTTCCGAGATACGCAGGAACCGGGAGATCCGGGTGATTGATTCCTTCGGGACATACCCATACTCGGCTTGGACGGCGTGGAGGATGGGGATGAGCTCTTTCTGCTTCGGAGCGAACCGGCTGAGGATCTTTTCCATCAGGTTTCGATCTGGGCTTTCATTCAACTCCGGCAAATTACGGGTATCATATCAAACAGCATTAAGCCAGGCAAGGCCGTTGAACGGCCCGCCCCAATGCCCCCGGCCCTACGGCCGCGGGCCGGCCGGAGCGAGTCGGCCGTCATGGACGACCTTCCCGCCAACGATGGTCAGGACGACCTTGATGTCCATGAGCCCCTCGGCCGGGACCTTGAAAAGGTCCTTGTCGAGGACGACGAGATCGGCCAGCTTGCCCGATCGGATGGTCCCTTTGTCCTTCTCGGCAAACTCCGCGTAGGCGCCGCCCGTCGTGTATCCCTTGATGGCCTCCTCGATGGAGATCTTCTCTTCGGGGACCCAGCCGCCGGGGTTCTTCCCGTCCGATGTCACCCGGGTGACGGCCGCGTAGATCCCGGAGAGCGGGTCGAGCGGAGCGACCGTCCAATCCGAGCCGAAGGCCAGGACCGCGCCGCCTTCGAGAAGTGACTTGAAGGGGTACGTGGTCCGGGCCCGTTCCTTGCCGATCCTTTTTTCCGCCCAGCGGCCGTCGTCGTAGGCATGATAAGGCTGGACGGAGGCGATGATCCCGAGCTTCCCGAACCTCGCGATGTCCTGCGGCCTCAGATGTTGGGCATGTTCGATCCTCCAGCGCCGGTCCCGGGGGCCGTTTTGGGCGGCCGCCTTTTCATAAAGGTCGAGAAGCAGGCTGTTGGCCCTGTCGCCGATGGCATGGATGGCGATTTGAAGACCGGCCTTGTCCGCCTCCAGGATCCTTTTTTCCATGATCCCTTCCGGGAACATCTGGGAAGCGAGGAGGCCGCTGGTCGTCGGGTCATCCGTATACGGATCGAAGAAGTAAGCGGTCGTCGAACCGAGCGAGCCGTCCACAAACCCCTTAAGACCTCCGATCTTCAGACAATCGTTGCCGAAGGGCGTTTTCAGCTTCAACCGGGCGTAGATGTCGACATCGTCGATGGGGATATAGACATAAAGCCGGGCCGTCATCTTGCCTTCCCTGAGGAGCTCCTGGTAGACTTCGAAACTCGAGGCGTCGGCCATCTCGTGGACGGAGGTCACGCCGTGCTCGGCCGCATGTTTCAGCGCGGCTTCAGCCGCCTTCAGCTTTTCCTTCCAGGAGGGATCGGGAATATGCCGGGAGACGAGGTCTGCGGCCGCGTCCTTGAGAATGCCGGTAGGCTCCCTGGTCTTCGGGTCCTTGACGATCTCTCCGCCGGGAGGAACGGGTGTTGACTTCGTGACCCCGGCGATCCTGAGCGCCGCGCTGTTGGCCAGGACCATGTGGCCGTCATACCGGTTGACGCAAACCGGATTCTCGGGCGAGACGGAGTCGATCCATTCTCGGCGCGGAAGCTCAACCGGCGTGAACAGCTCATGGTCCCAGTCGCCGTTCTGCACCCACTCTCCCTTGCCGAGCTCCTTGACCTTGGCCGCGACCCTGGCGGCGAACTCTTCCCGGGTCCGGACGTCCCGGAGTTGAATGCTGGACAGGGAGAACCCGCCGTTGAGGAAATGGGTGTGGCTGTCGATGAAACCGGGCAGGACGAAACCGCCCGCGAGATCGATCGTCCGGGTCTTCTTGCCGGCCAGCCCTCTGACCTCGGCCGCGGTGCCGACCTTGAGGATCCTTCCGTCGCGGACGGCGACGGCCTCGGCCCGGGGCCGGGCGGGGTCAAGCGTATGGACCGTGCCGTTCATAAGGATGAGGTCCGCCATGTCGTTGCCTCCATCGGAACAGGAATTCGATAAGAAAATGATGACCGCCATCGCGACGATCGGCCGGAAAGCCTTCATTCGCTCCTCCGTTTCGTGAAATCGCCGTTCCCGAGCCGCATGACTCGTATCCTATGTTATAAAAAAATTTCGTCCGGAAATCAACCTTGCCGTGCAATTCTGAGGGCCGGAGTGGTATCGATGGACGATTTCGGGTAAAATGTCGATTTTAGAATGAACCATGATGATGACCGATCTATGCATATCTGCGCCCGGACGCATCTGCCTTTTTGGAGAGCATCAGGATTATCTCGGCCTGGACGTCATCGCAGCGGCCATCGACCTGAGGATCACCATCCGCGGCCGGAAGCGGGCCGACCGGAGGTTCGTCATCGACCTGCCGGACCTTGGCGCCGTCGAGGAGATCGTCCTCCAAGGCGAACTGGCCTACGTTAACAAACGCGATTACCTCCGGAGCGTCCTCAACGTCCTGCGGAGGAAAGGGGTTGCCATCCCCTCGGGCTGGGACGTCGTCGTCCGGGGGACGATCCCCACAAACGCCGGGACGGCGAGCTCTTCAGCCCTGGTCATTGCCTGGAACAGGTTCCTCCTCCAAGCCGGGGGCGACCCGAGGGCCGAAAGTCCCGGGGAGATCGCCGAGCTGGGCTTCCTGGCGGAAGTCGCCGAGTTTCGGGAGCCGGGCGGCAAGATGGACCACTACACGGCCGCGTTCGGCGGGGTCATCTGGCTCGTCTTCGACGATCCCTTGAAAGTGACGAGGCTCGATCCCTTCTTGAAAGAGTTCGTCCTGGGCAATTCCCTTGAAAATAAGGACACCACCGGGACCCTGGGTTCGGTCAAGGACAGGGTCCTCCTGGGCTTGGGCGAGATCAGGAAGGCCTTCCCCGCCTTCAACCTCAAGGGGCCGTTGACCCGCGAAGCCGTCCGGGAGATCGACAAGCTCGAGCCTCTCATCCGAAAGCCCCTCAAGGGGGCCTTTGTCAACCGGGACTTAACCAAGGAAGGCGTGACGCTCTTTACGAGGGACTTCGACGACAACGAGTTCGGAAGGCTCCTCTCCCGCCAGCAGGACGTCCTCCGGGACGACCTGGGGATCTCGACCCCCAAGATCGACAAGATGATCGATGCGGCCCTAGCGGCCGGCGCTCTGGGCGCCAAAATCAACGGCTCGGGAGGCGGCGGGTGCATGTTCGCCTATGCGCCCGGCTGCGCCGGTCCGGTGGCTGAGGCCGTTGAAAAAGCCGGCGGCCGGGCGTATATTATCCGGGTTGATGATGAGGCTCGGGTCGAGCTTTGAAACCCCGAAGGAAAGAATTCTCGTTGAAATAGAAAGCCGGACATTGGAGGTCACATGATCGACGCGACACAGATCCGCCGAGGCATGATCATCGTCATGAACGGGCAGCTCTTCAGGGTCATGGAGATGCAGCTCATCACGCCGGGCCGATGGAAGGCCATGGTCCAGACCAAGCTCCGTAACATCAAAGAAGGCTCCCAGATGGAATACAGGTTCCGGTCCGAGGAGCGGGTCGATCAAGCCTACCTCGAAGAGGTCGAAATGGAATTCCTCTACCAGCAGGCGGGAGAATACTTCTTCATGAACCTGGAGACCTATGAGACGATAAGGCTCGAGGCCGAGGCGATCGGAGATGGCGTCGGCTACCTCATGCCCAACATCGTCATCAAGGTCGAGATGTACGATGGCAGGCCGGTCGGCGTCACGCTCCCCAACTCCGTCGACATGAAGGTCATCACGACCGAACCCAGCCTTCGGGGCGCGACCGTCTCAGCGGTCAACAAGCCCGCCACGATGGAAACCGGGATCGTCATTTACGTCCCCCAGTTCATCAAGGAAGGGGACGTCATCCGCGTGGACACGCGGGAGAACAAGTACAGCGAGCGGGTCAAGGCTAAGTAAGTTGTGTGGGCTGGATTTCCTAATTAATCCGGCCCGGGGACGTCAGTACGTCTGCTTGTAGACCCCGATATTACCGTAGCTGTCCTTGACCCGTATCGTGATCACGTTCTCGGCGCCGGAGGGAAGCTTCACGGTGAACTTGAAGTTCTCGGCCCTAGAATCGCAGATCCCATCCACAGGGAACACGACATGCCACTCGTCCGGGCGGACCAGATACTTGGCCTCTTCGATGTAGGAGGTGGAGTCTTCCGTCTGGAAGGTCACGTCCAGACCTCCCCCGCTCCTGACGGCCGAGAAGGACTTGACGATCGGAAGGGAATTGTCGATGACGAGAGGGGAACTTGTCCTCTCGCCCTTCAACTCCGTTCCCTGGGGATTGGAGGGCACGTCCGAAGCCGAGACCTTGATGAAATATGTCCCGTCCGGGAACGAAAGCGTGTCGAAGGCGAAGATCGATTCCTCCCATTTCGGCTGGAGAACTCGCCATTCCGCCTCTCCTTCCATCTTAATGGAAACGACATAGGACAGAGCGTCCCCGTTCTCGTCCGAGGCCTCCCAGATGAGGGTTTGGAACCCTTTGCGCTCGACCGTCTTGGAGGCGAGGAGGTTCGTGGAAGGGTCCTTCTTCAGGGTTTGGTCCGGCGGATTGCCGCCGACCCCCCAGATCACATCGTCCTCTTCCGGAAGCTTGATATAGACCTTGTTCGGCTTGAGCAGCACGAGACTGGAGACCACCGGAGCGATGTTGGTCTGCAGGTAGAAAACCCCGGTCTTCTGAAGCGAGGGGGAGGATTTTCCCGAGGCCGTCCTGAAGAGGGCCTTGAACTGCAGGAACCGGGCCTTCGGGCTCAGGACCTGCTCGCCCGGCTTCTGGCAGGGCGGCGACCAATCGCTCCACGTTTGGTTCGGCTCGCTGGAGTTGCCGCTCCGCGTCAGGACCTGCAGGGTCGTCCCTGTTCCGAGATCGGCCGTCCATTCGATCTTCCCCCAACTGGAAACGGTCTTCGTGTCCAATGTGGGGCTCAGATACTCCCCGGAGAACCGCTGCTCGGGAGAGAGGACGCCCAGGTAGCAAGGGTTGTTGGCCACGATGAAGGTCTTCGATTCGAAGGGAACGAGCAGGTAGGCCTGCTCGGAGTTCTCCTGAAGGACGAGGGACGTTCTCTCCTCCCGGTTGATGGAGTAGATCCGGCCCCTGCTTCCCGTCCCGAACAGGACGGATTTCCCATCTTCCATCCAGGCCACGGAATAGATCATTTCATCGCCGGAGCTCCAGAGCATCCTGGCCACTCCGTCCGGGGTGATCCTATAAAGAGCGCTCGGCTCCTTTGTCCCGGAGGGCAGGGATGAAGGGGAGTCGGCCCCCGGCCCGGAAGGAGCGCTGACCGTGAGGACGACATCCGCATCGGCCTTGGCCCCGGGGGCCGTGGATTCATCCTTCCGCGTCTTGGTGGGCGTCCCAGAGGCGGAAGCATAGATGTTCCCGTCCTTATCCAGAACAAGGCTCCGAACCTCCTCATACGGAGATTCGAAGAGGGCGGAAACCCTGCCCTCCCGGGACAGCCGGTACACCATCCCGCCGCCGCCGCTGCCCGCAATGACGTCGCCCTGGAGACTTTTCGTCAGGCACAGGATGTGGTTTTCCTCGGTTTTGAGCACCTGACGGCCCTCTCCCTGGGTGTTGATCTCAAAGACCCCGCCACCCTCCCCGACCGCGGCCAGCAGGACCCCCGAGTCGATGAACATCAGGTCCCAAATGTATTTTTCGGCGGGGTTGAAGAACTCCTCGCCTTTCCCCTTGTCCTTGATCCTGTAGATCTTCCCGTTGGGCGACGTTCCGGCAAAGAGGACCCCCTTGGAGTCCCGGGCAAGGCAGGTCACGTCCATCTCCTGGGTCTGGAAGTAGAGATCGGTTTTGCCGTCCCTGCTGATCTGGTAGATCTTCCCCCCATGCCCCGTCCCCAGGAAAAGGGACCCGTCTGCGAGCGGGAGGAGCGACAGGTAGAATTCCTCGGTCGGACCGACGATCCTGTCCTCCTTGGGAGCCAGGGAAAGGGCCCCATCGAACGACAGGGACACGCCGTCGAACTTGCCCCGCAAAAAATCCTCCTTGCTCCTGAGGGCCCACTTCTGGGGGACCACGGCCTCGAGGGACAGGCACAACACGGCGGCTAAAAGGACACCAGGGACGACGATCTTTTTCATTCCTGTTGTCTCCTATTTTCGGATTTTGATGGGGATCGCGGCGCTTCCCCGGAACACATAGGGGACGGGTATCTGGGACTCGCTCAACGTGGACCGGGTGAGCTCCGTCGCGGAGGAAGCCGAAGCCCTGGGCGATGAGAACATGGACTTGAGCGTCGGAGGCAGGTTCGGCATCTCTTCACCCTTCAGGAACAGGCCGGGTTTCGCGGCCAGGATCTTGAAGTAGATGCGGTTGTTCTTTCTAAGGTTGCCCAGCATCCGGATAAGCTGGTTCAGGTTTCGCGGAATATAATCCTGCATCCTGTACTGGCTGCGTTCGATCTGCTGCATGGCGGCCGCGTCTCCGACGAAGAGGGTGAACTCCGAGCCGCCGGGAAGGTCCGGGGTCTGGATGGAGACCTCCTCGACCAGGCTCTCTTCCTTCAACGTGCGGTAGTAGACCTTGACCTGGATGCGTTCGCCTGGAGAGGCCTCATATTTGTCGAGGAGGACCTTTTCCAGGCTGCAGAGCCTGGCCTCTTCGAGGGCACGGATGTTGAGGTCGATCCGGTAGATCCCGACGTCCTTGAACTCGTTGTTGGTGAGGAAGTAGACGACGGCGGCGACGATGCCGGAAAGGCTCGTCCCGGAGCTGTTATAATTCCCGGAGAAGAGGTCCTCGAGATGGACGCTCAATCCCTTGTCCAGAAAAATGTTCCCGTCGAATTCCAGGGAGAGGTTCCCGTAAGCCCTCTCCTCGCTGGTGACGATCGAAGAGAGGGCCATGTTCATCAAGGCCGGGCTGAGGACCTTGTCGTTGACGATCCTGAACTTGAACTCCTTCTTGGCGAAAAGCCCGCCCTCAAGCCTCACGTTGACAGGGATGAGCTTGGGGGCTTTCCCCAGCTCGCCATAGGCGCCGGCCGTCCGGTCCTGGGAGATCCGGCCGACCATCGGCCCCGTGGCGGCGAGCTTGAAGGAGCTCTGGAGGCCGGGAACAACGGTGATGACGCTGGCCCTGGTCATGGGAAAATCCACAGCCCCAAGGTTATAGAAGGGATGCCCGAAGGCCAGGACCTTGCCGGCGTCGACGTAGGTGACCGTGCCGACGGCCGTCATATCCAGGTCCCCACCCATGAGCTGGACGCCCACGGCGCCGCCTTCCAAAAGGGAAAGACCGGAGAGCGCCGGCTTCTCCATGGACTGACCGGCCGAACCCGCCCTCACCGGCTGAAGGCCGAGCCCGGCGAAAAAGGGCTTGGCGTTCTCAAAGGCCGAGGACGAGAAGCCGCTGAAGATGACCGGAATGCTCATAGGGACTGCGGAGGAAGAGGCGGACATCGCCGCAAGTTTCGGGGAAAAGGCCGACCGGTACAAACCGAGGAGGTCCTCCGCGGTTAGGCCCTTCTGGATGGGGATGGGGACCGCGTCGCCCGGCTCCCGGTCGGTGGCCGCCTGCTGAACCGCAAGCATTTCCTCGATGGGTGTGATCCCGGCGATGGGCTCCTTGGAAAAGGGGAAGCTGAAGGCGACGGCCCCGATGAGCCTGCCGTCGATGTAGACGGGGCTTCCACTCATGCCTTCGATGACGCCCGTCGTCTCCAGGCCCCTCCCCCGGAGCCTGGCCAGGATCAGGTTCCTTCTGGGCTGGAAATTCTCCAGGACGCCGAGGACCTCAACATCGAATTCCTCGATCCTATCCGCCTCGAAGACGCTCTTCCCGCGGCCTTTCATCCCGGCCTTGACCTGGACGAGAGGCATGATGATGGAAGCGGCTTCGGCCGCGCCGGCGAGCGTCCCCGCCAGGAGGACGCCGCCAATGAACCGACGAACCGTCTTTTTCACGAAACGAGCACTCATGGAATCTTCCCCATTCCGCCGCGACCTTTGGGCCCGGAGGGTCCCATCAGATAATGCCCAGCATCTTGCCGCATTTCCGGAACGCGTTCAGGACGACGTCCAACTCCTCTTCGGTGTGGCCGGCCGAGTAGCTCGTCCGGATCAAGGCCTGCCCCATGGGGACCGCCGGGTAGATGATCGGGGTCGTGAAGATCGCCTCGTCGCGGAGGAGCTTCCAGAGCATAAAACCCTTCTCGTCATCGCCGATCATGATCGGAATGATGGGAGTTTGGGACGCGCCCGTGTTGTAGCCCATCGCATGAAACCCTGTCCTCATCTTCGTCGTGACCTGCCACAGCCTTTCACGCCTCTCCGGCTCGTTCTCGATGATGTCCAGGGTGGCGAGGGCGGTGGCCACCGAGGCGGGCGTGGCGGCGGCGCTGAAAATCAGGGAACGGGCCGCGTGCTTGATGAAGGCAACGACCTTGGCGTCCCCGGCGACGAACCCGCCTAGGGAGGCAAAGGATTTGCTGAAGGTGCCCATGACGAGGTCGACGTCGGCCTCGACACCAAAGTGTTCGGCGGTGCCGCGACCGTTCCTGCCCATGACCCCGATGCCGTGGGCGTCATCGACCATGATCCGCGACCCGAATTTCCTGGCCAAGGTCACGATGGACGCAAGATCGGACAGATCACCTTCCATGCTGAACACGCCGTCCACGACGATGACCTTGCCCGTGTCCTTTCCGAGGCCGGAGAGGATCCGCTCCAAGTCGGACATGTCATTGTGCTTGAACTTGTGGACGGTCGCGAACGAAAGCCGGCAGGCGTCGATGATGCTGGCATGGTCCATCCTGTCGGTGATGATGGCGTCGTCCTTGCCGGCGATCGTCGAGATGATCCCCAGGTTGGTCTGGTAGCCCGTGCTGAAGGTGAGGGCGGCCTCTTTCTTCATGAACTTCGCCAGCCGAATCTCAAGCTCCTCGTGAAGGTCGATCGTCCCCGTCAGGAACCTGGAGCCGCACGTGGCGACGCCGTAACGGTCGATGGCGTCCTTGGCGGCCTGCATGACCTTGGGGTGGTCGATCAGGCCGAGGTAGTTGTTGGAGCCGACCATGATCATGTTGCGTCCCTTGACTTTGATCCTGCTGCCCCTGGCCTCCTGGATGGGTGTGAAATAGGGATACATGTCGGCGGCCTGGGCCTCTTCGGCGCGCGTGAAGTTCATGCATTTATCGAAGACATCCATATTCTTTCCTCCTCTTCCTTCTGCCGACCGTCCGTTGACCCCCGGACCCGGATTTCATACAATTCGTGGCATGAACGTCCTGGTGACCGGAGGAACGGGCTTCGTCGGAAGCCATCTCATCGATTTCCTGCTGGGCCGGGGCGACGTCGAGATATTCGTCCTCGTCCGCGATCCGGGGCGGCTGAGGGGATTGTCCGGGAAGCCCGACCTCCACATCCTCAAGGGGGACCTTTTCTCCATCCCGACTCTACCGTCTTCGCTCGAAGTCGTCTTTCATCTGGCCGGTTTGACCAAAGCCCTGAAATCGAGCGATTATTATACTGTAAACCGGGAAGGGACGGCAAGCCTTTTCCAAAGCCTCCTTGATCGGGGTCTCAAGCCGAGGGTGGTCCATCTCAGCAGCCTGGCCGCGGGGGGGCCGTCTTCACCGGCCCGGGGGGTCAGGGAGGACGATCCGCCCAGACCGGTCTCTCCTTACGGCAAGAGCAAGCTCCAGGCCGAGGAAGCGGCCCTGAGCTACCGACAGGATATCCCCGTCACGGTCCTTCGCGTCGGCGCCGTCTACGGCCCCAGGGACGAGGATTTTCTCATATACTTCAGATACGTGAAAAAGGGGCTCCTTCCCCTTTTCGGCCCGGAGAAGAAATATCTCAGTCTCTGCTCCGTTCATGACCTGGTCCGGGCCATGGACATCAGTTCGCGATCGGAAGCGGCCGCCGGAGAGGTCTTCAATATCGCCGACGGGACTCCTCATTCCTGGGAGGACATCGGCCGGTCGGCGGCCGAGGCCATGGGGAAAAAGGTCCTCCCCATCCGGGTCCCCATGTGGGCCGCTTACCTGGCCGCTTCGGGTTCAGAGATCGTCTCGAAGCTCACCGGGAAGCCAACGCCGCTCAACCGGAGCAAGTACCGCGACATGAAGCAGCCCGGCTGGGTGGCCGACGTCCGCAAGGCCAAGGAACTCCTCGGATTCGAGACCGCCCGTCCCCTCGACGAGGCCATCCGCGAAACGGTCCAATGGTACGAACGGAACGGCTTGTTATAGGCGCTATTTTTTCTTGAATACCGTCGTCCCGGTCGAGTAGGCGACGGAGAACTTGGACGCCGTTTTGTAGCACCAGTCCTCTTGGGGAGACCTGGCAAAGTACTTGATCCTTCCTTCCAGGATATGCCCGCCCGTCTTGGCGTCCAGGTTGACCGTGAACGGGACCTCGATGGGCTTGGAAAGGTCGATGGTACTCCCGTTTTTTTCCTCGATCAGTCCGATATTGAGGTCCGAGACCGTAAAAAAATTCTTTGGAAAGACGATCTCCGGCACGGGAGCGAACTCGATGATGAAAAAAGGCTGGGCGCTCAGGAACACCCCTTCCTGGACCTTGAGTTTGAGGATGATCCTCCCCTCTTCGCCGCGAGAGAGCCTCTTGGGCTTGACCGATCCGTCGATCTTCAGGAGGTCGTCGGCCTGTCCGCCCGACCCCAGGCACGCCGCGAAAGCCAGCCAAGCCGCCAACGCCAAGGGCGCACAGCGTTTTCCGCTCTTTTCCATCACGCGGGAATGTTACTCCCTCCGTCCCGTCGAGTCAAGAAAACGGCCGTCCAGGGAATATTGCTTTACTTTTTCCGCGCGCCTTGATTATAATGCTCTCCTTCCATGAACAGGCGAACGGTCATCACAGGGATCGGGCATTTCACGCCGCCCCGCGTCGTCACGAATTTCGACCTCGAGAAGGTCATGGACACGTCGGACGAATGGATCCGGCAGAGGAGCGGGATCGTCGAACGCCACCACGTTGACCCGGGCGTGGGCAGCGCGGAACTGGCTTACGAAGCGGCGGTGCGGGCCATCTCCGACGCCGGGATCGAGCCCGGAGACATCGACTTCATCATCGCGGCGACGCTTTCGCCCGACCATTATTTTCCCGGAAACGGAGTCATCGTTCAGGCTAGGCTCGGCCTTGAAACGGTCGGCGCCCTGGACGTCCGGAACCAATGCAGCGGATTCATCTATGCCCTTTCCGTCGGGGATCAGTACATCCGGGCCGGCGCCTACAAGAAGATCCTCCTCGTCGCCTCCGAAGTCCAGTCCACGAACCTCGATTATTCCGACGACGGCAGGGATATGTCGGTCCTGTTCGGCGACGGCGGAGGCGCCGTCATCCTCGAACCCAATGAGAGCGGTGACGGGAGGGGCATCCTGTCGACACACCTGTTCTCGGACGGCCGCTTCGTCTCCGACCTCTGGATGGAAAAGCCGAGCTGCAAGGACAAACCCACGTTTCGGGAAAGTTTCATCGCGGAGAAGAAGTTCTTCGCCCACATGGACGGCAAGAACGTCTTCAAGAACGCCTGCCAGCGCATGCCCGAAGCCGTCATGGCCGGACTCGAACACAACGGCCTCTCCGTCGATGACATCGATTTTCTGATCCCTCACCAGGCCAACGACCGCATCTCCCAGATGGTGGCCCGGGGGCTGAAGATCCCCGTCGAAAAAGTCATTCGCAACATCGAACGCTATGGGAACACGACGTCGGCGTCCATCCCCATCGCCCTGGACGAAGCCGTCAAGGACGGCCGCATCCGCAGGGGCCATCTCATCGCCCTGACCGCCTTTGGCTCGGGATACACCTGGGCCTCGGCCTTCATCCGATGGTAACGCGAAGTGGACGCATGCAAGGCTCCGGGGGGAAGAAAAACGATTGGCATGAATTCCCCTTTTATGATACGATTTTTTCTGCGATGACAATTCAACCTTGCATGATGAGGAGGAGCCCGTGAAGAAAATCGCCTTATCTCTCCTGGCCTTCGCTTGCGTGTTGATCGGCCTGGGCCCGCTTTACGCCCAATCCCCGGAAGACGCCAAGTTCCAGAAAATGATAGAAACCTACCTGGACGGCATGTGGAAATTCTACCCCACCGCCGCGACGCTGGCAGGCTTCACCAAGTACAACGATAGGCTCGAGGACCTCGGCAGCGGCGCCGTCGAAAAGCACCACGACGCGCTGGACGCCTTCAATAAGGAGCTCGTGGCTAAAGTGGACCGGTTCAAGCTTTCGCCCGAGAACCAGACCATCCACGCCATAATGGTGGATGCCCTGGACCTGGAATTCGTCAAGTTCGAGAACCTTCTCCCCTGGGAATACAACCCTCTCTTCTACAATGACATCTTCTTCAACAGCGTCCGCGGCCTCCTCATGAAAGACTCCGCCCCATTGGATGCCAGGGTCAAGAGCGCTACGGAGCGGGCCAAGCTCCTGCCCGCACTCATCAAGAAGGCCAAGGAGAACCTGAAGACGCCGGCCCAGATCTATACCGAGACGGCGATCAAACAGATCCCCGCGATCATCGATTTCTACAGGACCGAAGTTCCCATCCTGACCGCCGCCGCGGCCGCCCGGAACGGCTTCCAGGCCGAGATCGGCAAGGTCATCGCCGCCTTGGAAGATTATCAGATCTTCCTCAAGAACGAACTCCTGGCCAAGTCCACGGGCAACTTCCGGCTCGGGGCCGATACGCACCTGAGAATCCTTCGCATGCTCTCCCAAGGCAGCATCCCCATGGAAGAGCTCGTCGCTAGGAGCAACGCCGACGTCAAGAACATCCGCCGCGAGATGTTCCTCGTCGGCATCCCCTTCTACCGGGTCATGTATCCCAACATCAATCTGGAGCAGATGACCACCCAGAGGGGTGAGGAAGAGGTCCGGAATATCGTCATCAAGGGAGTGCTGGACAAGATCAAAAGCGAGCACGCGGGCAAGGATGACCTCGTCAACAGGATCGCCGCTTCCGCAGCCAACATCAAGGCCTTCCTTATCCAGAGCAAGCTCTTCGACGTTCCCGCAGCGGACCTCAAGGTCGAGGCCATGCCTCCGGCTTCCGCCGGGGTCGTCTGGACGCGCCTGGTGGCCCCGGGGGCCTATGAGCCCGACGGGACCTACACCCTCCAGGTCATGCCCGTCCCTGCCGGCTGGACCAAAGAGCAGGCAGAGGCCTTCATGACGGACCACAACAATTTCTATCTCGATTTCCTGACCGTCCAAAAAGTGTTCCCCGGACCGTTCGTGCCCACGTTCTTCACCAGGAAGGATCCCTCCATCGTGAAAAGGCTCTACGCCAACCAGGCCCTGCTCCGGGGCTGGCCGGTCTACACAGAAGAGATGTTCATCAACGCGGGCTACGGCAATTATGACCTTCGGGTGCGCCTCAACCAGCTCAAGCTCCAGCTCAAGACCGTCATCGATTTCCAACTCGAGCTCAATATCCATCAGAGCGGAATGACCAAGGAACAGGCGATCAACTACATGGTCCGCAGCGGATTCCAATCCGACGTCGAGGCCGAACGGAAGTGGGACCAGATCCTCCTCAGTCCGACGGACTCAGCACTCCCCTACATCGGTTATCAGGAGATCCTGGACTTCGAAAAGGATTACCGGAAGCTCAAGGGCGACGCCTTCAACCAGAAAGAATTCCTCCAGAAGCTCGTCAGCTTCGGAGCCCTCACGCTGAGAGAGCTCAAGGCCAAATTGGCCCAGTAAGATCCCGGAGCGGGAAAGAAAGGACGGGCGACCGATGCCTGTCATGCCTTTCCCGCTTTTTTTCGCCTTTTCGCGCCATGTCCGTTTCAATGCCATGAACACGATGGACGGCAAAAGCCCCCAGAATCCAAAGCCGGAAGGGCCGGCATGGGTCGACTCCCATGCCCATCTGGACATGGAGGATTTCGACCCCGACCGCGATGAGGTCATCCGGAGGGCCCTTGCGGCCGGTGTGAAGGCCGTTCTCTGCCCCGCCGATCTCACTTCGGACAAAAGCCTCCGGGCGACGTTGAAGATCGTGGCCGGACACCCTTCGTTCCTGGCCGCCGCCGGGATCCATCCGCACCAAGCAAAGCTTTTCTCGGAGGATGACACCCGAAAGCTCAGGGACCTGGGCATGGGACAAAGCATCGCCGCCCTGGGCGAGATCGGCCTGGATTTCCACTATGACTTCGCCACTCCCGAAGAACAACAACGGGCCTTCCGGGACCAGCTCCGCCTGGCCGATGAGCTCCGCCTTCCTGCCATCATCCACAGCCGGCTGGCCGGCAGGGAGGTCGCGGCCGCGGTCAGGGAAGAAGGCTTCCGGAGCGGAGGGATCCTCCACTGTTACACGGAGGATTGGGAAACGGCCAGAGCGATGATCGACATGGGTTTCCATATATCGTTCTCCGGGATCTTGACGTTCCCCAAGGCCGGAAGCCTCCGGGAGATCGCGGCCAAGGTCCCCTTAAATAGGCTGCTCGTAGAAACCGACTCCCCTTATCTGGCCCCCGTTCCTTTCAGGGCCAGAAAGAGAAACGAACCGGCCTTCGTCGTGGAAACGGCGCGCGTCCTTGCGGCCCTGAAGGGCGTCTCCCTCGAGGAGCTTGCCGAGGCCACGACCCGTAACTTCTTCTCGCTCTTCCCGGGGGCATGAATTGAAAAACCCTGCGTTCAATGCTAAGATATATCCACCATGGGACAGGATCACTTCTTTGACATCGTTTCCAAGATCGACCTCCAGGAAGTCGCGAACGCCGTCAATGTCGCCCTCAAGGAGATCCGAAACCGGTTTGACTTCAAGAACAGCCGGGTCGACATCCTCCTGGAAAAGGACACGTTGACCCTCATCGCCGACGACGACTTCAAGATCAAGAACCTGAGGCTGGCCCTTGAAGAGAAGCTGGTCAAGAGGAAGGTCTCGCTCAAAGCCCTCAGCTATGGAAAGGTCGAGGACGCCGCCAACAGGACCGTTCGCCAGGTCGTCACCTTCCAGGCCGGGATCCCCATCGAAAAGGCCAGAGAGATCGTCAAGCTCGTCAAGGGGGAGAAGTTCAAGGCCCAGGTGGCGATCCAGGGCGACGAGGTCCGTGTATCGTCAGCCAAGATCGACACCCTCCAGGAGGTCATCGCCTTCCTCCGGTCCAAGGATCTCGGGATTCATATGCAGTTCACGAACTACCGATGACGCCGCTCGAAAGAACGACGCCCGGCCGCGCCCCCGAACAGGCCGCATCCCCTATCGAGGCGGCCTTCGGAGGGATCCGGGCCGGATTGGACCAGGTCGACAGGAACCTCAAAGCCTGGACCGAATCTCCGAATCCCCTCATCCAGGAAGTGGGCCGATACCTCTTCCGCGAAAAGGGGAAACGGCTGAGGCCGGCCCTGCTTCTTCTCTGCTCAAAGCTCTCGGGATATTCCGGGCCCGAGGACACCCTTTTGGCCGCGGTCGTCGAGCTCATCCATACGGCGAGCCTCGTCCATGACGACATCATCGACAACGCCCCGACGCGGAGGGGGCGGGAATCGGTCCATGCCAGGTGGGGCCCCAACATCACGGTCCTCCTGGGCGATTACCTCTACATCAAGTCCATCGGGCTGTCCCTTCGCGCCGGCGACGGCCGGATCGTCCAGATCCTGGCCGACCTGTCCGCCCGGATGATCGAGGGCGAACTCCTTGAGTATTTTTACAGCGGGAACCCGGCCCTCACGGAGCCCCAGTATTTGGACATTATCGACATGAAAACGGCCTCTCTGTTCGCAGCGGCTTGCCAGATCGGCGCCGTTTTGGGAGGGGCATCCGCCGAGGAGGAATTCCTCCTGAAGGACGTCGGCAGGAACCTTGGGATGGCTTTCCAGATCATCGACGACCTCCTCGATTTCACCGGCGACGCGAGGACGATGGGAAAACCCGTCCTATTGGACCTTGCCGAAGGCCGCATCACGCTCCCGCTCATCCATGCCCTGGACCCTGATGGTCGTGACGCCGGCAGGCTGGCCGGCCTGGTCCGCGGCAGGAACCCCGACGTGGTGGCCGCGCGTGAGGTCGTCAATCTCCTGAAAGAGGGCGGTTCCTTGGATTATGCCTACGATAGGGCCCGCGAGCATTCGGATAAGGCCCAAAGCCTTTTGGGGTTTTTCCCGGGATCCCCCAGTCGCGAAGCGTTACGGGCGCTCTCCCGGTTCATCCTGGAACGGGAAAAATAGCCGGGCGCCTTAGAAGGACGTGAAGGAATGATCGAGATCGAAGTCAAGATCAGGATCGAGGACCCCTCGGAGATGAAGCGAACGCTCATCGCCCGGGGCTGCGTGGTCGCGAGGGAGCGGTTCCTCGAGAGGAACGCGTTCTACGATGATCGCGCCGGAAGCCTTCTCGCCAAGAAGGAAGCCCTCCGGCTGAGGACCATCGGGAAACGGTCCTGGTTGACCTTCAAGGGCCCGGCCCAAGGGTCCCGGTCGTTCAAAGTGCGCGAGGAGTTCGAATCGGAGGTCCGGAACGCGCCGCAGTTCCGGAAGATCCTGAGGGCGCTCGGCTATCAGCCCATCTTTCAGTACAGGAAGCGGCGGACCCATCTCCGGAAGGGGCGTCTCAAGATCTGCCTGGACGAGACATCCGTCGGGAACTTCATCGAGCTCGAAGGCAGGAGGAACGAGATCGTTAGGTTCGCCAAGGCCCTGGGGCACACAAGGGCGGACTTCATCACCCGGGATTATGTTCAGATGATCCGGTCAGCCGGGCGGGACCGGACAAGGAACTGACCGGGGACCGGCCTCACTCGTCCTTCTCTCTCTCTCCGTCCGCTTCGTCTTCGGTCTCGTCGACCTCTTCATCGACCTCAGGACCTTCGTCGGCGGCGAGTTCGGCCTTGCCGGCGGGCCCTTCATCCGCCTCGGGCCCTTCGTCGTGCAGGCCTTCTCCGACAAAGACGCGGTCTTCCTGTTCCTGGAATTCCTCTTTTTTAGTGGGCAGGATCTCGTATTCGACGACCCCCGACCGGACCTCGGCCTGGGCGATGCGGATGGGGTTTTTAGACTTGGTTTTGATCTTGGGCTTGGCGCCCTTGAGCAGCTGTTTGGCTCTCTTCGAAGCGAGAATGACGAACCGGAATTTGCTGTCAACATTACCGAATCTGTTCAACGGACGCTCTCTCCTTGAATCTACATTCCTGGAATGAGTGACTTAGCATATCAGAAACGCGAAATAAATACAAGCCGCCGGATTTCCCCAGGGCGGCCGGGACCGTTTTCGGGCCATTTTCTCCATTTTGCGAGGCGTCCTATTGTGATAATCTATGCCTTCTTACGGGAGCTTGGACAAGACCATCTGGACCGTCGAAGGAAGAAAAAGCAGAACGTGGACAAGGGTTGAAGGAATGGCCGCAGGACACGCTCTCTGGACGCTTCTGTCTTCGGGCCGGCACGCCCGTTTGACTCGAGAGAGGCTTTCCGCCTATCGGGACCGCTCCCTGCGCCGAATCGTTCGCCACGCTTATGAGAACGTCCCCTATTACCGGGACCTTTTCGACCGGACCGGGATTTCAGCCGCGGACATCCGGACGGCCGGAGACCTGGCCCTCGTCCCGCTGACCGAAAAACGCGACCTCAAGGCGGAACCCCCGGAACGGATCACGGCCCGCGGCCTCGACCCGGGCAAGCTCACGGTCCGGAGGACGACCGGTTCCACCGGCGAACTCTTCACCGTCCTGAAATCAAGATCGGACGAATTCCTCTTCCACGTCTTCCGCCTGCGCGTCATGCGGGACTTCGGTTTGAGGCCCACGGACCTCATGGCCCTGATCAGCACGCGGACGCCCAAGGACTCTCCGGCCGTGTGGCGGGCGCTCCAGAGGGTGGGCGTATACCGCCAGGACCGCATCCACGTGGCTGAACCGCCGGGCTGTATCGCGCGCATCCTCCTCGACCGGAAGCCCGACGTCATCACGGGCGACTCGGCGGTCCTGGACCGGGTCGCCGTGGAGATCGCGGGCATCCGCGGCCGATACCGGCCGCGTTTCGTGGTCACGGGGTCGGAGATGCTCACGCCGTTCATGAGACGCCGGATCATTGAAGGGTTCGGCGCTCCGGCTTATGACACATATAACAGCGAGGAGGTGAGCGTCATCGCCTGGGAATGCGGCAAGACCGGCCTCTATCACGTGCGCGAAGACAACGTGATCGTCGAAGTTCTGAAGGACGGCGTTCCGGTGAAGGAAGGAGACCGGGGCGAAGTCATCGTGACGGCCCTGCATTACCGGGCGAGACCTTTCCTTCGATACCGGCTCGGCGACGAAGTGACCAGGGGGCCGGATGTCTGCCCTTGCGGAAAACCGTTCCCCACGCTAAAGGAGATCTCCGGCCGGGCCATCGATTATCTACGGCTTCCGGGCGGCCGGGAACTCTTCGCCAGCGCCCTGGCCATTCTCATCTATAAGCACGCGCGCTGGATCGAGCGGTATGAGATCGTTCAGGAACGGGAGGGCCTCGTCGTGCTGAGGGCCGTTCCGGAGGTCACTCCCCGGCCGGAAGAACTGCGCACGCTCAAGGACCTATCCTCTGACTGTCTGGGCGCCGGCGTCGAGTTCCGGATCGAACTCGTTCAGGACATCCGGCCGGGGCCGGGAGGAAAGTTCAGGATCTTCCGGACAAAACTCGGCTCACCCTACGACCAGGGCCCTCACTAAACGACGGAACGTCCTGCGGGCCCTCCCCTTCGATTTCCCCGCCCGTCTAAGCGCTCGGTTCTCCGGCCGTTTTCGTCTTCCAGGCTTTATGGACCATCACACAGACGGCGATGATGATCAGCGCCAAAAGCACGCGCGCTCCCCAAAGGTAAGGATGGCGCTCCGCCGGCTCGCCCTTCATGAGGAACTTGCCGATCGCGTCCTGATAGGTCCAGACGCCCAAGATGACCAGCATATAGACGGGGGTGATGTATTTCATGACGAACTTAAAGACGCCTGGGATCTTGAAGTCCGCTCCCTTATGCATCTCCTCCCAGCCCTTCTTGATGCCGAAGACCCAGGAGAAGACGATGATCTCAAGAGCACCGAAAAGGACGATTCCAAATGTGCCGGCCCAGAAGTCCAGCTCGTCCAGGACGCCGAACTTGAAGAAAACGACGACGAAGAGGATCGACGCGATCAAAAAGCCGAAGATCGTGTTGACCGCCTTCTTCCGGCTCATCTTGAACTCCTCGGTGAGGAAGGCGATGAGCGGTTGAAGGAAGGCGACCGAGCTCGTAATCCCGGCGATGAAGAGAAGGAGGAACCACATGGCCCCGAAGAGCTGGCCGAGGGGGATTTTCTGGAAGATGATGGGCAGGGAGACGAAACCCAGGTCGAAGGCGCCGCCCCTGGCAATGAGCTGGGTCTGGGCGAGGCCGAAGAAGGCCACAGCCACCGGGATGGCGATCGTCCCCCCCAGGATGACCTCGGCAAATTCGTTGACCGAGGACGTCGCCAGGCCGTTCAACGTGATGTCCTCTTTTTCACGGACGTAGGACGCGTAGGTCTGGATCATCCCCTGACCCAGGCTTAAAGTAAAGAAGATCTGTCCCGCCGCCACAAGCCAGACCGAACCCTGGGTGAGGCGGCTGAGGTCCGGGTTCCAGATGAAGCCCATGCCGTTGGCGATGTTCCAATCCGGATGGGCGGGATCGGGGGCCCCGAGCGTCAGGACGCGGATCACGAGGGCGATGCCGAAGATGAAAAGAAGCGGCATCCCATACCTGGCCAGAAGCTCGATCCCCCTGGATATCCCCCGGCTCAAGAACATGTAGTTCATGGCCAGGCAGACGGCCAGGAAGATCAGGACGGGGATTAACGAGGAGAAGTACTCGTTCTTCTCGATCCCCTGGAAGCCTTTAAGGAAATGAGACATGGCGTCCTGGTTCGCGTACCCGAAATACCTGCCGGTCGCCGAGAACCAGGCGTAGCCCAGGCACCAAGCCATGATGAACAGGTAATAGACGGCGATGGCAAAAGGCAGAAAGATGCCGAAGGCGCCGATATATTTCGAGAGGCGGTGCTTCCACATGACGTGGAACATCCCTGGCGTCGAACCGTGTCCGTGCGCACCGCCGTGGCGGCCGATCGTCCACTCGACCCACATCATGGGCACTCCCATGAGGATGAGAGCGCAAAAATATGGGATCAGGAACGCCCCTCCCCCGTTCGAGGCCGCCTTGGCCGGGAAGCGGAGGAAGTTGCCCAGACCGATGGCGTTCCCCGCCATGGCCAGGACAAGTCCGATACGCGTCGCCCACCTTTCGCGTTTCGGCCCGCTGACGGCCTCGTCGACAGCCTTCTTCTTGCCGAAGAGGATGCGCGACATGCAGTAGAGACTCAGGCCGAGGATGGCCCCCCAGCCGAGGATGAGCGAGATCCAACCCCAGGAAGAGATTCCTTGATTCATGCCGACCTCCGACTCTTAAAAGGCTTCATCTTACGATCGAAAAGTGACTTATAGCACAGCCCCCCGCGGGATGTCAAAATTCGTCGAGTTAAAAAACCCTATCGGCGATTTTGGGAAGCTAAAACTCTTTGACGATATCGTCGGCGGTCCCGAACGCGCCGTCGGGGCCGGCCGATGTCAGGCGGAAGCCCGAATCGGAAAGACGCTCATACGTAAGCGTCCGTCCCCAAGCGTCAAGAGACCCTGCGCCGACCCCCGGCTGGGACCTTTTAAGCTCGGCAAGGTCCGCCGGCACTTGGCCTTCCCCGCCCATGTGGGAGAGGATGATCCTTCCGAGCTGCTCCATATTGACCTTGGTCAGATCGATCTTCGCCCCGGCGTAGGCGTCGACCATGGTCCGGATGTTGCTCTTCCCTCCCGTTTTGGCGAAGTAGATGAAATAGACGATGACGAGGCCCATCATCAGGACGATCAAAAAACCGCGGATCTTCATATGCCCCCCCTACGGTTGAGGTTCATTCCGTTCGCGGGCCCGAGGTCGTCCCGGACGAATGAAGCGATGCGGGAAGCCACGGCCGCGACCAGGGCGTCGGGGACCCCGTCCACGTGGCCGGACTGGAGTCTCATGTCACAAGACTCGTTGACGTAGTCGATCACGATGGACCGGCCCGTTTCGTCACGGACGATCTCTGTCGAGAAAAAGCGGAGTTTTGAGACAGAGGCGATCCGGCGGACGATGGGATAGAGCGCGTGCAGGCCGTATTTATCAACATCGTCAGAGGTGATCTCGGAATAAAGGTGGGTCCTGTCGTCCCACCAGGCGCATTGGACAAGGCCCAGGATGAAGAAACCCCGGAACCAGAACCTCTTCCCGTTCTCCTCCCGGGGCTGGATCCTTTCCTGGAGGAGGTACTTGTCCATAGGATATGTCCGCCGGGCCGCGGCCACGGCCTCGATCGTCCTGGCCTCCTTCACGACTCCCAGGCTTCCGCCGGTCGTGTTGGCCGGTTTGATGACGAACGGGCTTCCGAGGGGGACGAGGTCGGCCTCCGTGATCCCCGGATCGTCACGGCTCGCGAAAGACGGAAGGATGATGGTGTTGGGAGTCATCAGCCCTCCGGCGATGAACTCCAGATGCATCGTTGCCTTGTCCGACGCCCAGCGGAGCTTCTCGACGGGGTCGAGGACGTCCCTTCCTCGGCCGCGGACGAATTCCTGCAGGCGGAGGAATTCCGGGGAGGTCGCCGAGGCGCGGTCGAACAGGAACCGTATATCCATCTCTCCGGCGGCCAGACGCCGAACGGTTTCTCCGAGGTCGGCCGGCCAGATCGCCCGCATCGTCAAGCCCGCCCGGATGGCCGCTTCCCTGACAAGCCGAATAAAATCCGCGTCGAATTCCCAATCCGCGGCGACGGCCAAATCTATGACGTCCATTTCCCCGCCTCCGATTATATCACCGGTGCTCCTGGGAACGATAGGACTATTGGATCTGCCACGGATCGCGAAGTTCTCGTCCCAGCCGCGCCCATTCAAGCTCACGCGGACTCCCGCGTCGAGAAGAGGCCTTGCAAAATCGACGTTCGTGATCCCGCCTCATTCCCTCGCCCCATGCTTCCTGAGCAGCTCGGCCACGTCCTTATGGCCCACTTCTGCGGCAATATATAGCGGCGTTTTGCCATCTTCGTCCTTGGCGTTCACGTCGGCGCCCTTGGCGATCAGAAGCTCCGTCACGTCCTTGTGGCCCGGTTCTGCAGCGACATAAAGCGGCGTTTTGCCATCTTCGTCCTTGGCGTTCACGTCGGCGCCCTTGGCGATCAGAAGCTCCGTCACGTCCTTATGGCCCACTTCTGCGGCAATATATAGCGGCGTTTTGCCATCTTCGTCCTTGGCGTTCACGTCGGCGCCCTTGGCGATCAGCAGATCGGCCACGTCCTTGTGACCATGATCCGCAGCTCCGTGCAGCGGCGTCCAGCTATTTTTGTCCTCGGCCTTCACGTCCGCACCCTTGGCGATCAACAACTCGGCCATTTCCGGATAGCCCAGGCTCGCGGCCCAATGCAGCGGCGTCCTGCCATCGCCGGACTTTGCGTCTACGTCCGCGCCGTTCCCGATCAGAAGCTTTGCGATTCCCGAGTGGCCCCAGCTCGCGGCCCAGTGCAGCGGGGTCCTGCCATCGCCGGACTTTGCGTTCACGTCCGCGCCGTTCCCGATCAGCAGCTCGGCCACGTCTTTGTGGCCCTCAAGGGCGGCCGCGTGCAGCGGCGTCCAGCCATCGGGGGTCCTGGCGTTCACGTCCGCGCCATGGACGATCAACAACTCGGCCATTTGCGAGTCGCCCAGGCCCGCAGCCCCGCGCAGCGGCGTATTGCCAATGGCGGTCCTGGCGTCCACATCCGCACCTTTGGCGATCAGAAGCTCGGCCACGGCCCTATGGCCGAAACGAGCGGCAAAGCGCAGCGGCGTCCAACCATTTTTATCCTCGGCGTCTACGTCCGCGCCATGGACGATCAGAAGCTCCGTCACGGCCTTATCGCCCCGGATTACGGCCCGGTGCAGGGGCGTCCGGCCGTTGTCATCATGAGTGCTCACGCCACGCTCCTAAGAGTGGTAGCCGTAAGGACATCGTGAACACTTGAAGGGTCAGGCGATAGGATCAGGTTGGCAAACAGGCTGTCGGTCAGCAAAGTGCAATCGAGGCGCACGTGGAT
>Ga0315289_10001805_pt1 | contig 33293 bp, 29 predicted proteins | sample YL17G11_40_MG_FD_203452 | JGI IMG/M metagenome (GOLD analysis project Ga0315289, IMG submission 203452) | Sediment microbial communities from Yellowstone Lake, YNP, Wyoming, USA - YL17G11_40 | ecosystem: Environmental > Aquatic > Freshwater > Lake > Sediment | place: USA: Wyoming | collected... | reverse complement strand
CTCGAAGCTCTGATGTAAATCAGAGCGAAGTGGGGCCGAGGTAGCTTCCTCCTTCGCCCTCATTCCATTCGGGCTTCGGAAGGACGAGAAAACGTGTTTCCAAGTATTCTCGCCCTCTCGAAGCTCTGATAAAAATCAGAGCGAAGTGGGGCCGAGGTAGCTTCCTCCTTCGCCCTCATTGTATTCGGGCTTCGGAAGGACGAGAAAACGTGTTTCCAAGTATTCTCGCCCTCTCGAAGCTCTGATAAAAATCAGAGCGAAGTGGGGCCGAGGTGGTGGAATGGCAGACACGAAAGACCTAAACTCTTTTGGGATTTTTCCCGTGCGGGTTCAACTCCCGCCCTCGGCACAGCATTTAAAACAAAGCCCGCCGCGTCTGACGCGGCGGGCTTTGCGTTTATCCTATTTTTCCAAAACCTCTATTCTTGTTTTAGTAACGCCAAAGTTCTTAGCTTGACAGTGATTTTCAAACCAAATATCAACATTATAGCTGTTTCTGGGATGCATTCTGTCTTCTACTTCAAAAACTTCGTCGCCATAGATTTCAGGAATCCTTATTTTTGCCCCAAAAGGCAAAAGATTGGTGGCGACAATACCTTCGCGCACTCCAGTGCCAGAAGCAGTGATAAATGGGGTATCATCTGTTTCCCAGATGGTGCTGGAATAACCAGTAACAATCACATTTTTTATGACGGCAATCGGTTTTTTGGAGAAAGTTGGTTCGGCAATAGATCTTAGAGTATTTCCTTGAAAAGTTAAAAGTAAAGGAGAATTATTTCCGCTTATAGGAATAAGAGACTGGGCAATCGCAGTCTCGGAGCTTTGCGTTTTTGGTTCAAGAATAGGCAAAACGACAATCATGACCAAAGAAAGAAATAAGCCGTGCAGGAGATTTACCCAGCACCCCCATTTCTGACTAGGAGGCTGAGATTGTAAGTCGCCTAACATATCTTGGTTTAATTTTGTATTTTAAAACCCCCTTACGGGGATTTCCTATATAATAGCGTAATTTTTCATCTCTGTCAATCCTTTTTTGGTTGTTTTTTGATAATTATAAAAATAGCCAAAATTGGCAGAAAAAGAGCAAAAACAACGCCCCGAGCTTGGCTCGGGGCGTTGTTGCTGGTATTATTTTGTAACGAACGTAAAAGTTTGAGCGGATGATGGGAATCGGACCCACGTACTCTGATTGGCAACCAGATGCACTACCATTGTGCTACATCCGCATTAAAATTGCTTTGCGATGCCCTCAATCCAACCCTTAACTTTATTTGCTATCTGCGTATCGTATATTGTGATCCTTAAGGTCCCATAGGGAAGTGTGTTTGGAGGGCGTTTTTGTTTACTACTTAAGCTTATTTGTGAATAGGTTTTAGTAAATTGTTTTTTTGATATTCCAGTAATTCTAGACCAGTAGTTTATAGCTTTTTCTGGAGTCACATTGGGATGAATTTGTGCACTAGCTCTCATTTTTTCTTTTGGCACGTTACAGGTCTCCTTAAAAAATCTCATTATAAGTTTTATCATTGCAGGATCGCTATTACAAAATTGTAATGTCCATCTTAGTCTTTTTTTGTAGCCTTCTGCCCAGTAAAGAGCCACCCCTATTAAAAATAATTCTCTTTTGGAAAACGCCCCAATGTCTTTAGCCGCACTTCTTTGAAATTCTTCAGCTTTTTGTTTTGTTTCTCTAGTTCGCTGTTTATTAAATTGAGTAATAGTTCGTGCCCATTTTTTTCTTGTTTTATGCCAGAATCTTTTTTCTATCTCTGGAGGCATTTTTACATTCCGAAGCCAGAACGAAAGAGTACTTTTAGGAGCTTTTAAAATTCTTGCTATTTCATTATAGCTTTTTCCTTGTTTCCTTAATTGAATTGCAAGATTTTTATCTTTTCTCATTGAACACAGGATACTAATTATATTTCTATTATATCCCGAGTTCAGTTCTTAGTCGATGTGGATAACTTTTGTGCTGCGGGTGGGGATTGGACCCACGACCTCATCGTTTTCAGCGATGCGCTGCTACCACTGAGCTACCGCAGCCCTTCGAGGCTTCGACTGAGCTCAGCCGAAGTCCAGGCTCAGGGCAAGGCCTTACTTCTCTCTGATTCTTCTCTTCATATTCCCTTCTTATTAATGTCAGGTAAATTATATCCTAGGGATTCGGCTATGGCAATAATTGGGCGCGTCAGGACTTGAACCTGAAACATTCTGAATGTAAATCAGACGCTCTGCCATTGAGCTACGCGCCCCCCACTTCGCTCTGATTACATCAGAGCTTCGAGGGGCGAGAATGCTTGGAAATACGTTTTCTCGTCCTTCCGAAGCCCGAATGTAATGAGGGCGTAGGAGGAAGCTACGCGCCCTTGCTTTTGTTCAAAAGGGTTTACCCTGAGCGAGCGAAGCGAGTCGAAGGGTGCGGACGGTGGGACTTGAACCCACATGGAGAAAACTCCCAGGAGCCTCGGTCCTGTGTGTCTAGCCAGTTGCACCACGTCCGCTTTACTTTTCTTCTTTTTTCTTTAATCTAGCGCGTTTTCCTTTAGCTGTTCTTAAATAATAAAGCTTTGCTCGTCTGACTTTGTGGCGGGCGATAATTTCAATTTTATTAATGATAGGGGAGTGGATAGGGAAGATTTTTTCTACTCTTATTCCTTTAATTTCTCCTTTGATGGTAATCGTCGCTGATATTCCCTTGCCATGTTTTCTGGCAATAACAATGCCTTCAAAAGGAGTAATTCTTTCTTTTTGGCCTTCCTTTATTTTTTGCCAAATCTTAATATGGTCGCCTGGCTTAACTTCAGGCAAATCTCCCCGCAGTCCGCTTTTAGTAATATTGTCTGTATTGATTTTCATGTTTTCTTTTTAATTACTTTAATTTTATATAAACAGGGTGGGCGCGATAGGACTTGAACCCGTAACCTTTCGCACGTCAAGCGAATGCTCTAACCAATTGAGCTACGCGCCCCACTTCGCTCTGATTTTTATCAGAGCTTCGAGAGGGCGAGAATACTTGGAAATACGTTTCTTGCCCTTCCGAAGCCCGAATGTAATGAGGGCGAAGGAGGAAGCTACGCGCCCTTTTTTGGGGGGCTTAAAGTTAACTACTTTCAAACTTTCTTTGTCATCTTACCAAATCTAATTCACCAAAGCAAGAAAAAAAAGACCTGAAAAACTTACCCTCGCCTTCGCGTGGCCGTAGCCAAGCTTCGTCGAGGCGAAGGCCCGCCTTCGCGTGACAGAGCTAAGTTCAGCTTTGCCGTAGCCCGCATAGGGGGAAAGAATCTAATTTTAGAATATCGGAATTTGAAAAATTCCGATTCAAGATAGTACGCGAGCGAAGTAAACGAGTGCCTATCTTATTTTGGATAATAATAATCTTGATTCGTCCGATAAGTTATCCCATCAGTGCACCTAACCTGATACACGGGCAAGTTAGAAGATTTTGAAGCTACTCCCCAATTTTCATTGTTTCCTGTATCTAGGTAATAGGAAATTGGCTTCCGGCTCAAAGTATAATTGTAGCTCTTGTACCCGTAAGCGCCGGAGGCACATTTACAGAACTTGCTCGTTTGACCATTGTTTCTGTAGAGATATTGATTACTACCGCTCCAACATTTGACAGCTACGGCGCAATCTGGGTCATTTGCTGAGCTACATTCTGGTCCACAACAACTATCTAAGATGCCACATGTTGGCCACAGATATTCACACATATCTTTTTCTTCGCTACAACTATCGGTTGTACAAGTTTTTGCATCATCACAAACCCGAGCTAAACCTCCGGTGCATACTCCAACTTGGCACGTTTCTCCAGTATTACAATACAATCCATCATCGCAAGAAGTTCCGTTTGGTTTTGGTTGAGCTACACAAGAATCAGCAGTTTCATCACAAACTCCATTATTGCATTGGTTACTCAAAGCAGAGCAATCTACTAGAGTTCCTGGCTTGCAAACACCGCTGACACAGGTTTCTGTTCCATTGCAGTACAATCCATCGCTGCACTCCCCATCTACTGTACATTCTGGCTCTGGCGGTTTTACATAATTAACCGCAGATAGGACATTTATCCTTCCCCAACCATAATATCTGTCCCAGCCTGCTGCCCCTAAATCCTTGGCGGTCTTATATAAAGCATCCTTAATCTCGGCATCGGTCAGCGCTGGATTTACCTGTTTTAATAGAGCTACGGCTGCGGAAATATGTGGAGTTGCCATAGAAGTTCCTGACCAAGAATCATATGTATTTCCGGGTAAACTTGAGTAGATACTTACTCCAGGAGCCATTATGTCCAGAGCATAACCAGTTCCTGAAAAAGATGCTCTGACGTCACTTTTATCAACTGCTCCGATTGCTATGGTTTTGCTGGCGCAACCCGGACTTGAAACTATACCAGAAGTGTTCCCGGCGGCTGCCACCACTGTTACTCCATTACCTACCGCCCAATTAACTTTGCTCGCAAGAAAATCGCTGTCGCAATTTGCCCATGAAGTTCCCCCGCCACCCAGACTAATACTTATGATTTTGGCTGGCTCATCGCCATTGCCAATAATGCCATCGGGTCCCTTCACCACATATTCAATGGCCGCGGCAATATCGCTGGTATAACAACTGCCAGAAGCATCACAAACTTTTGCCATCCAAACTCCGGCATCTGGCGCTACGCCTTTAGCAAACCCTGAAGGTGTCCCGCCAACACCATCTGCGGTGATTATTCCTGAAACATGAGTTCCATGGCCATGGTCATCTTCATAAGTAGCATATCCAAAACCTTTTCCACCCATAATGCTATCAACTAATTCTGGATGATCGGTATCTATACCAGTATCCAGAACTGCTACCGTTACACCGCTTCCTGTATAACCCAAAGCCCAGACATCATCAGCATTTATTTGAGCATTCGCTTCCATATCCATGATATGAATTACCGGGTCTTCTCTAACTTTTAGTTTAGAAACTATATTTACCGGACATTTTAAGGCTGTAGCATTACTTAATTCGTGGATAATCTCACAACCCCTTATCCTAAAAATCAACTTATCTGTAATGCCGGTAGTATCAGCCATAACCCTGGCCATTTCTTTGCCATTTCCATTTGAGGCCATGGCAATTCCTACTACCATAGTTAACACCGTTAATGTTATTCCGACTAGGACTATCTTTTTCATTTTCATTTTTTTTAACAAAGAATTAGTTAATTTTCTCGACCTTTGTATAATCCAATTTCACTTTAGGCCCTTTTATAAGATTGTTAATTAAATATCAAAAAAGATTACTTTCTGTTGCCGGGTTTTTGAGGAGCGGCGCTGAAATAATCAACCAGTCCTTGATAAAGCGCATCTGCTTCTTCGCTTATTCTCTCTTCGCTAAGGACTGAATGCGTAGAGTACGTACTACCATCTTCGTTTACGCAATTTAATGTGGTTGTTCCTGAAAGATGTTGTCCAGCCTCCCAATCATTGGTAATGTAATAAGCCTCAGTTAAAGCGGAAACTAAATGGCCATAAACAGTCATTCCATAACCGCCGTTATCTAAACCTTCGTCTACATAACTTGCTGGTTTAGTAAGTCCATTCCATAAGGCGTCATGTAAGGCAATAGCCAGAGGCTTATCTTGTCTCTCATTGTAAATCACCAGCAAGCCATCATACGTAGAGTTAGTTGAACCATTATGATGAACTGAAACCAAAGCATCGCATTTTCTGCCATATAAACTTTTACACTCCTCTATTGCCATATCAACTCGACTTTTTCGACTAGAAATGGTTTCATCGCATTTTCGAGTCAAAACAACTTGGTTATCGGGCTGACCATCTAAATTATTATCTGCCTCTAATTTTGCTTTTAAGGCATAAACCACTGCCAAATTAACATCTTTCTCAAAAATATCTGCCTCCAACCCTTTATTAGCCGGATATTGAGCTCCCAGCTCTGAACCGCCATGACCAGCATCCAGAGCAATAATTTTTCCCTGAAGAGGATTACTAGAAGTTTCTTGAGCAAAAATCAATCCCGTTAAAATTAAACTAATTGAAGCAATTAAACTTAAAATAACTAATTCAGTTTTTATCTTCCTCATATTTTAATTAAAAATTAAATTTTGAATGATTGACCTTTAATTATCGGTAGATAGATTGTGGGAGAATGGGGACGTTGTGGGAAGATGGGGACGTTTCCGAATTTTATTTAGAATATGAAAAACGGCATCGTCTAAAGTTAAGCGGGGTCCGCAAGGCATAAGTTTTTTTATGAATTTTATTTGTTGAACTATAACTCAAAATTCGGGAACGTCCCTATTTTACCCCTTTTGATTGGTTTATTTTTTCTTTACTGGATTTATTTCTATTATATTGTGATCTCTTTCAAATTTTATTCGAAAAGTATCAAAAAATCCCTCTTGCCCTAAAATTGCAAAAACACCTCTTACGTTTGTAAAACCAGCCGTTAATTCAATTTTTTCGTCGATACCAGCGATTTGTAATTGAATTCGATGCATGTATGCTATAATTTGTTTCCCTTCAATGCCGCTAAAATTTTCTTTTTCTCCTTTTTCTAAATCTAATCCAATTTCTTTTCCTAAAGCAATGTTAAACAAACACTTAATCTGCGCCAGAATCAATAAGAGCGTCAATAATGACGCTCCCTTTAGGGCCAAAAAGAGTAACAGGAATTATTGGCCGGCTAATCCATTTTCTTCTAGGGTCGGCGCTCGGAGTTTTAATATAGGGAAACTTCATAACTAAAAGGAGGGGACATAACTCACATTAAATGGCGGGAGTTTCAGAAATATATATTTTTTACTCTTTTTTTCTGCTTTTTCTTTCGCTTCCTTTAAGGTTTTCCCCGCGCCTAAAACTTTTTTATTATCCAAAGATAAAGCCACCCATCTATTTTCGTAGGGTCTAAGTTTTTCACTGAGATCAATTGGTTTTAGGGCTGTGTTTTTCATATATTCTATATTAGCTAAATTATAACCAAAAGTCAAACTCTCAACTTCGACCTAAATTTTGATTATTTTTGATACTCTAATGTTTTTTCCATCGGGCAAAGACCACCCAAACATTTATGAGGAAAATAATTCCAAACATTGTTTACTATCTGCAAAACCCTGTTAAGTTCATTTATGTCTGAAATCTTGCCTGCGAATAAGTCGATTAATTGATTAAAGTCCTCCTGTCCATCTTCAGCAAAAACGACCTCTTTTATTTTATTAAAAGTAATATCTACTTGATAATGATTAATTATCTCTGAAACCCGGCGCTCTATTATTTTTCGAATATCCTCAATTTTCATTGCTGATATTTTTACAATGTCCCCATCTTTTAAAATATCATTTTCCATTGGAACTCTGTTATTCAACGAGAAACTAACGGTCCCTGGAACAAATATCTTTTGAATATTCGGATAAGAAGAAAATATAAAATAAATAAAATTGCCAAAATTTAATCCTTCTGAAATTACTGCTTCCTCATAATCTTTTTTAGTAATTTTCTTTATTTCTCCCTCGTAAAAAACATTAACCTTTATCGGCCTTAAATTTTCCATAACTTTATTTTTTACCCCGTAGTCAGCTTGGCTGTACTTCGGGGCTCAATTAATTCTTCGAGTTTTTGTTTTGAAAATTCCCAATCTTTTTATGGTCATACTCTTCAACCTTGCCACGAGAATTAACAAAGAATGCATAAAGGCTCAATTTTGCACAAACATAATAGGGTAAATTATTTAAAACTTTCTTTTTCTTTTTAAATGATATTAGTATAGAGCTCTTTCTGAGCTTCTAACGGGGTTTATTCGGAAAATTCAAAGAATTCTCAAAATTCTGAAGACCCCGAAAGAGAACCCCAATACTACAACGAAGTTGAGTACGGGGCATAGCAAGTTCCCTACGGGGCAGGCAAGGCAGGGTAAATTTTTCTGGCAGGAGCGAGGCAAGCCCCGTTAGAGGTCTACAAATTAGAGAGAAAGTACAAAACGAACAAACCTCTAACGGGGCAAGCTCGTTCCCGCCTCAACAAAGAGAGTTCGTGTCTAATACTACGAGTGGGCGTGGAAGGTATCGAACCTTCTGCCTGTTGTTTATAAGACAACCGCTCTACCAGTGAGCTACACGCCCCCCACTTCGCTCTGATTTTCATCAGAGCTTCCCTCCTCCGCTATCTCCTTCGTTAAAACTTCGGAAGATCAAGAAAGCTACGGACGGGCAAGGCGAAGGGCTAAGTCCTGCCGCTTTGTCCTTCGTAGCCTTGGCGAAGAAGGAAAGCCCGAATATAATGAGGGCGAAGGAGGAAGCTACACGCCCAGGGCCCAGGCTTATTCTATGCTCCCCCGATAATTTTTTCAAACTCTTCTTTCTCGATTGTTTCTTTGGTGATTAAGACTTCAGCCAATTTTTCCAAGGTTTCTTTTTTCTGGATTAGTATTTCTTTAGCCTTTTCTTCCGCTCCGGCAATAATTTTTGCCACTTCCTGGTCAATTTTCGCTGCGATTTCTTCCGAATAATTTTTTGTTTCCGATGATTCTCCCAAAAAACTTAATTCTTCTCTTTCGCCGAAAGTGACGGAACCAAGAGGCGACATCCCGTATTCCTTGACTAATTTTCTCGCCAGGGCAGAGGCTTTTCTCAAATCATCGCCACCGCCAGTCGTCACCTCGCCGAATTTTAATTTTTCAGCTACGTAGCCGCCAAACAATATTGCCAATTCATTTAAGAAACCGGATTTTTGCTGCATTCTTCTTTCTTCCTTAGGCATTTTTAGGGTATAGCCGGCAGCCAGACCGCGGGCAATAATAGAAATTTTTCTGACAATTCCTCCGCCGGGCAAAGAAGCCGCTACTAGAGCGTGTCCTGCTTCATGATAAGCGGCAATTTTCTTTTCTTCTTTATTAAGGACATGGCTTTTTCTTTCTGGTCCCAAAAGAACTTTTTCAATTGATTCCAAAAATTCCTGCTGAAATATCTGCGTTTTATTTCTTCTGGCCGCCAAGATAGCGGCTTCGTTGACTAAACTTTCCAGGTCTGCTCCGGAAAACCCCGGCGTTCTTTCCGCAATTTCTTTCAAATTGACATTTTCATCCAATGGTTTTTTTCGACAATGAATTTGTAAAATTTCTTCTCTGTCTCTGATATCTGGGAGCTCAAGAACAATTCTTCGATCAAACCTTCCAGGCCGGAGCAGAGCGGTATCAAGTGTGTCCGGCCGATTAGTGGCGGCAACAACAATAACGCCTGATTCTCTTTCAAAGCCGTCCATTTCTGCCAGAATCTGATTAAGAGTTTGTTCTCTTTCTTCGTGTCCGCCGCCAAAGCCCAGGCCTCTTGTCCTGCCAATACTGTCTATTTCGTCAATAAAGATAATGGCTTTGCCAGCTTTTTTGGCTTGGGTAAAGAGACTGCGTACGCGGCTGGCGCCGACGCCGACAAAAAGCTCAATAAATTCCGAACCGGAAATGGAAAAGAAGGGAACGCCGGCCTCGCTGGCCACGGCTCTGGCCAATAAAGTTTTGCCGCAACCAGGCGGGCCAACTAAAATGACGCCGCGGGGAATTTTTGCTCCTATTTGGAAAAATTTCTTTGGATTTCTAAGAAAGTCAATAATTTCCGTAAGCTCTTCTTTTGCCTCTCTTAACCCGGCAACGTCTTTGAAGGTTGTCTTTTCCTGCGTTTTCCCGCCAGCGCCAAACAGCTTAGCTTTCGCTTGAGTAAAATCAAAAGTTTGCGTCGCCCCCGCCCTTGCTTGTTTGAACATTCCCCAGAAAAGGAAAAGAATGGCCAAGCCCGGGAGAACAGACAAAAGAGTAGGGAGAAGCCACGACCAGATTTCGTTATTTTGCTGGAACTCAATTTCTACTGTTTGCAGTTTTTTCGGGTCGGCGCCGAGAGCGGTTAACGATTCTCCCAAGCCAGCGCTCGGATCTTTGGTCGCTTTCGCTGTTTCGTTATTCTTGTAAAAAACCTGAACATCATTGTTGGAGACAACAATTTTTTTCACCTCTTCTGCATTTATCTGGGGGACAAGCTGGCTAATAGAAATTTTTTTAGTAGCTTCTTTACTGGGGAAAAAGAGAGAAACTAAATAAAAAATCAAAAAGAGGGCGGCTAGCCAGGGAATAATCCTTGAAACCATTTTTTGATTTTGGTCAATTTTATTCTCTTTGTTCTTTTCAGTTCTTTTTTTCTCCATCTTTAACCAGATTAAGAATCATACGATGTTCTTTTGGTTCAATCGTCACGATTTTGAATTGATATTCTTTGTCAAGCTGGAGCGTGTTTTTCATTTCCTCCTCGCTTTTAAATTCAGAAATATGAATTAGCCCTTGGATTTTCGGTTCTATTTGGACAAAAGCGCCAAAGGGATTGAACTTCGTGACCGTACCGCTAATCACATCGTCTTTTTTATATTTTTCCTTAATGCTTTCCCATGGATCTTTTTTCAGCGCCTTAAGGGAAAGAGAGACGCGGCCATTAGAGATATCAATGATTTTGGCTTCTACTTCATCTCCGACTTTGACGACATCAAGCGGGTCTTGGATTAATTGCCAATCTAATTCAGAGATATGGATCAGACCTTCAATCGTTTTTCCTTCTTCAGTTTCATTCTCCAAAGGAAATTTAATGAAAGCGCCAAAATCAACCACCCCCGTCACTTTTCCTTTAACGATGTCGTTGACGTGATAATTCTTGAGCGTTTCTTTGGTTTTTTCCAAATCAGCCTCTTTTTCCGAGAGGATAAGAGTCTTTTGTTTCGGATCAATTGTCAGGACAACCACTTTTAGTTCCATGCCAATAAATTTTTGCAGTTTTTGCAGGATTTTTGCCTGATCGCCATCTTCTACTTTAGGATAATGCTCTGGTTTGAGCTGGGAAACAGGAAGGAATCCGCTGACATTTTCCGCCATCATCATCAGCCCTCCTTTATTGGCCTTAGCGACTGTGGCCATAAAGCTTTCGTTATCTTTTTTTCTTTCCTTCAGCTTATCCCAGGCGATTTCTTTTTGGGCATCACTAATGGAAAGCTGAAGATAGCCGTCATCGCCGCTTAAGCCAACGACTTTGGCGGTAAGATCGTCGCCGATTTTAATTTCTTTGACAAGTTGTTTCGCCCCGTTGAATTCTCTTCCGGAAACCACCCCGGCGCCAAAAGTGCCCAAATCTAAAAAAAGGGCTGATTTTTGTTTGCCAATCACTCTTCCTCTTACCACTTCCCCGGGGCTGGGCGGAGTAAAGAGATGTTTTAGGCTTTCTTTCTCGATTAAGTCTTTCATACTTTTCCAGTCTAACACGCTTTAAAGAAATTTCAAGTTTGCGAAAGTAGTATTATTTTAGCCTAGAAGATTTTGAACTCCTCATGCCTTGCTACAAAGAAAAAATTAAAATTAGCGATATCGAATTCCAAAATAGTGTTATATTTATTTAATATGCTTTTCGAGTCAATTTTTCAGACAAAAAATCCAGTTATCGGAATGGTTCACTTTCCGCCGCTTTTAGGTTACAAAGATTTTCCCGGCATCGAAAAATGTTTAGAAAAGTCGCTGGCTGATGCTAAGACTTTAGAAGAAGGGGGAGTGGATGGAATCATGTTTGAAAACAACTATGACATTCCCCATAAAGCTTTTGTGGAGCCGGAAATTGTCGCTTCGCTCACTTTTCTTATAAAAGAAATCAGCAAATCAATTTCTGTTCCTTTTGGGATTAACGTGCTTTGGAATGATTACAAAACCGCATTTTCTCTTGCCAAGCTGTGCGGGGCGAAATTTATCCGCGTACCCGTTTTTGTTGACAGCGTGGAAACAGATTACGGAAAAGTGTTGGCCGAGCCGGAAAAAGTAATTTCTTTCCGAGAAAAAATAGGCGCATCTGAAATAGCGATCTTTACCGATATTCATGTCAAGCACGCAAAAATGCTCGAAGAAAAAACCATTTCAGAGTCAGCCAGAGAAGCTATTAAAAATGGGTCAGATGCCATTATTATTACAGGAAAATGGACTGGTGATGCTCCTAATGTTGATGACTTAGACGAAGCGAGAAAAACAGTTGGCAAAGATTTTCCTATTTTAATTGGTAGCGGGGCAACAAAAGAAAACGCCAACCTTTTGTTGAAATATGCCACTGGCATTATTGTCGGCACTTCCTTAAAGACAGGAAAAATTCTTTCCAAGGAAGAAGAAGTTAATTTAAAACCTTGGGAAGAGAGTATTGATTTGGAAAAAGTGAAAGAGTTCGTAGAGAAAGTCCGAAGTTTGTAGGGGAAAAGTTAAAATAAAAAAGAAAAGCGCCGCGTTTGACGCGGCGCTTTTTGGTTTTATTTCGCGATTAGTATTTTTTTCCACAGTAAACCGGCCGCATTTTATAGCAAAGTATGCCGTTTTTCAAGTATTGATTGACGAGCAAAGGTACAAAAGTTTCCGATTTTATTCTTATTTTCTTGAAGTCTTTCAATTGTTTTCCTTGATATTCGTTTTTCATCAGTTTGCCATATACTAGGTAGATTTTTTTGTTGCCACTACTCATCTCTTTTTTCTCGAAACTATTAATAAAGTCTATTATTAATTTAGAAATGCTGGATACAATTTCTTTTGTTTTTCTTCCTTTGGTTCCAATTTCCACTTCTAGGCAGTTGGGCAAAAACTGGGCTAGAGACCCGGTCTTTCTGCCAGAGGTAGATGGCCAGAGAATTATTTTATTAATGCGAATTCTTTTTATATTCTCATCAACGATTTTTTTGTGCGGAACAATAATAATGTTTTCAGAAGAGCTTATTGTCTGGTGAATATCTATAATATATTTATAACGCTTAGCAATTTTTAGGATTTCTCGCGCTCTCGTTTCTTCATAGGAGAGTGATTTATTTTTTCCGGGATAGGCACGATTTAAATCAACGTCAATAAATCGCCTCTTTCTTTTTAGCGCTTCGGGATTGCCGATGAGAGAATCAAATTTGTCTTTTAGCGGAAAGCCTTTTAAATATTCAATAATTTTAAGACCAATTGTTTCGTCTCCATGAGTGGCGGCAATGATTAAAAATTTATTTTTCAATAACATGTTCAATCTTTATGTCCTGTTTATTTCCGCAAGATATGAGCTTGCATAATCTAAAGCGAATAATATAGATTTTTCTATATCTTTAGTGTTTATCAACTTATAAACAAAAGCGGCCATAAAAGTATCACCAGCTCCTATAGCGTTTTCAGTTTTGATAATTTTTTTTGGTTTAAAATCTAATCTAGATCCTTCTTTCCAAAGTCTCACTCCTTTGGCTCCTTTTGTTTCTATCAGTATTTTTTCTTTGGCTTTTTCTATCACTTTCTCCGGTAAAAATTTAAATTCTTTAGAATTGCATTTGAGAATATCTATTTTATCAATTATTCCGGTGATTTCATCGCAAAACCTTTTAGCGCCGAATTTATTACTTTTTTTCTGACGGACGAAACCTTGAATATCCAAAAAAACGTTTCCTTTATAATTATTTAGAAAATTAAGATTAAAAGAATTTGGGCCGATTGTGGAAATTAAAATACTTGATTCTTTAATTTTCTTAGGAATTTTTATTTTATCTTCTTTTGCAATTCTGCCCATTTCTTCCTTATTAATGATTTTTATTTCTACCTTAGCAGATGTACTTTTTGCCAGCTTATATTCTACGTCCAGAGCATCAAAAGTCTTTTTAATAAAAAAGGCAGGCCCACCTTCTTTTTTAAGGGGAGTCTTAGCTGAATTTTTGTAAATATAGTCTTCCGCTTTAGAAGCTAAAACTAATATCTTTTTCATATTTTTTATTATAAATCAATAGAGAGAAAAGCACCGTCGAGTCTGGCTCGACGGTGCTTTTGGTTCACAGCCAGTCTTTGAAAGATCCGCCAGACGCTTTGACATACTTTTTGAGTTTTTCGAGCGCTCGTCCGGTGCCGATAATCTTGAGGCAGTCTTCGTAGTAATGCGGCAGCTCGGCAAGAAGATCGGGATTTTCCTTGGATAGCGACATAGCCAGGAGGCCGAGGCTAGCGTTTCTTGCCAGATAAGGAGAAAGGACGGGATCGGTGCCTTGAAGTGCGGCCTCGTTGGCCCGCATCAAGCCTTCGAGAGTGTTGGGAATCTTGAGGCGTTCTTCTTGAAGAGGAGGAGCGCCAAAGTTTTCGTCGGTCAGGACAAAAGTCCCGAGAAAGCTGCCTTCTCTGGCAAGACTGACAAGGGTTGCCCTTGGCGAGACTTCGTCGAGAAAGGTGTGATCCCTTACCCATTTTGCCGTCGGATGCTTTCTTTGCGGGATTTCGTCAAGTCCGGCAACGACCACGACGCCACCCAGGTTGAGAAAACCTTTTCGGTGAAGAATGGCGTAGGCCATGGCCATCGTTTCCGGGTTGACGTGATGGTTGACGCCAACAACCTTGAAGAGCCGGGTGCTTCTGGCAACAGGAACAGTCATCGGTCCCAAAATGTGGTTTACCGTCTCCATCATCAGGAGATGGGAAAGGTAGTGGATGGTTTTTACGCTGTGGGCATCACTGAACCAGAAACCGGTCTCGGCGAAAAGATCAAGGATTTCTCTTGGTTCAGAGATACAGATCCTGGCGCCGAAGTTTACCGGCACATCAGTTGATCCCACTCTTGTCGTATTTCCGTAGGAGCCGTGCTTGAAGGTGGGGATGCCCATTGAAGCGAGAACGAGAGCGCTTAGAGTTGATGCGTTGATCGTTTTGACTTCTTTGGTTTCCCAACCTCTGTCTCCGCCCATACCGCAGGTTTCTGTTACCCTTGGCAGGTTTGGACGGAAGACAAGGTCAAGAGTTGTGGCCGCAGCCATACCCGCGATTTCTTCTGCAGAAAGGCCGTTCAGAGCTTCTTTGACTGCCATCAGTTGTAGGAAGGCAGTTCCTTTGGCAATCGCCTCGGAAAAACTCATTTGAGGGAAGAGAGCCTGTCTGATGGGATCATTGGTGGCCGAGACGACAAAAACCATTCCGGCAAAGGCCTCTTGGAACAAGAGACTAGCGCCTGATTTGACCTTGGCATCAAGAGCCGATAGCGCTGTCGGGCTTGTCTGGTCTAGCAGACCGGAGTTGCAGGCGAGCAAGGCTTCCTTAGCGCTGAAGCAGCGTCCGGCGAGAGCAGTCATCATTCTTTGCTTGTCCTGATACTTTGGACCTAGCTTGATACTGGTGATTTTCATGGCGAATTACCTCCTTTGTGTTTTGCTGGTTGTGATTGACAAAGAACTAGTGAGCATGCGGGGGATTGAGCTTACGGGGGTTTCTGAAAGAACAATGAGTAAAAAAAGAACCGCCCTTTTGAAATTCCTTTGAAGAATCTCTCAAGGACGGTCCTTGGGGGAACGTGATGCCACCTTGTTTTATCCTAACCATTACTGGTTGAATCTTAATCGCCGACAAATATCGGTGCGCTGTTTGGTAACGGACAGCTGCCGGGGTCAGCTAATTTCCTTTGGAGATTTCACTTCCCAGCTCCGGGGCCCATTCTCCCCATCATCGCTTTTGATAAATTCGGAAAAAAGAACTGATACTTAGGTGTTTTTACTTTAATAGATTTTTATTTTTTGTCAAGACATTTAGTTTATTTCAAAACTTTTAAGTTTGTTTTTTAAATTTGGTTCTGTTAAAATAAAAAAGGAAACTAAGATGAAGATAAAGCAAATAAGCCCAAATTGCTTAGGTCTTTCTCTTTCCTCCAGCCAGGAGAAAAGAAGAAAGATAGATGTCGCCATCTGCCGCGGCGAGGAAGATATAAAAACGCTGAAGGCAAAGAGCGATGTTTTAATTTTGACTAAAAATGCGCCGCCGGAAATGCCAAAAGGGAAGCAAACCGCTTTTGTGATTGACAGTCCGGGCGAGTATGAAATCCAGGGAGTTTTTATCCAAGGTTTAGGAATGACCAAGGAAAAAGAAATGGCTCTGACAGCGATTATGGAAGAAAACCTAATCGCCTGTTATCTGGAGGGCAGCGGCTGGCGGGAATTGAGTTCAGAGCAGATGGAGGCGGTGGGAACGATTGATGTTCTGATTATTCCTTTTGAAGGAGAAAAAGGCCTTTCTGCAAAAGAAATCCGCGAGGCAATTTCAGAAATTGAACCGAAAATGGTGGTTTTCGTTCTCCGCCTGATGAAAAAGAAAAGTCCTGAAGGAATAGCCGAGATTTTGCGCGAGATGGGAATAAAGTCTTTTGAGAGCTTAAACGAGCTTTCCGTCAGAAAAGAAGAGCTGAAAGAAGAGGGGAGAATTGTCATTGTTTTGCTGCCAGAATAAAATTCGTCTAAGGTATTCTAAGATGGCATTCCTGAAAAAAATTCAAGGCTTACCGGAAAAGCAAAAAATAGTTATTTTATGGATAGCTTTGGCAGCGATTATTGTTTTGGTGATCATTTTTTGGCTGTGGCAGACAGGTCAGACGATTGAAAGCTTTAAAGCCACAGGTTTGGAATCTTCCAAGATTCTAAAAGACATAGGCGCTAGTGAACTTCAAGGAGCGAACAATCAGCTTGAAGAAGCAAAAAAAGATTTAGCGGATATCAAAGAGCTTGAGGAATTAATAAAAGAAGCAGAAAAACAGGAAAGCGAGTCCTCCTCAAGTACGTCAAGCATTTTGCCTGATGAGATAAAGTAAATTGCTCTGTTTGAATCAAGAGCTTCAAAGTTTAAAATGGCAAAAGAACCAAAAGAACCAAAAGAATTCAAAGAGGCCAAAGAGCCGAAAAAACTTAACACTGACATTGGTCAAGTCAATTCTTTGGAGATTACCGAAGAGATGCGCAATTCCTATATCAATTACGCGATGTCGGTGATTGTTGCCCGCGCCTTGCCCGATGTCCGCGACGGCTTGAAGCCGGTTCAAAGAAGAATTCTTTACACGATGAATGAAATGGGTTTGGTGCCCGGAGCAAGATTTAGAAAATCAGCCGCCATTACCGGTTCGGTTCTCGCGCGCTATCATCCTCATGGAGACCTGGCGGTTTACGCTGCCATGGCGAGAATGGCCCAGGATTTCTCCTTGAGATACCCCTTGATTAAGCCTCAAGGCAATTTTGGTTGTTTTACAAAAGATACTAAAGTCAGGCTTTGTGATGGAAGAAATTTAAATTTCGGAGAATTAATAGAAGAACAGAAAAAGGGCATAAAGCATTGGACTTTTAGTTTTAATCATCAAACCCAAGAAATTGAAATTGCGGAAATCAAGAAAGCGCGTGAAACAAGAGAAAATGAAAGAATAATAGAAATTATCACAGATAATGGAGAAAAAATTAAATGCACTCTTAGCCACAAGTTTCTTCTTAGAAATGGGAAATATAGGCAGGCCAAGAATTTGAAGGCAGGTGATTCTTTAATGCCTAGCTATTTTAAAAATTATACTGGGGAAGAAGATGCGAATTTGAAAGGCTATGAGATGATTAAGCAGCCATTTAAAAATAATTGGACATTTGTTCATCGTTTAACTGACAAATGGAATTTAGAGAACAAGATTTATTTAAAAAGTGCAGGAAAAATAAGACACCATTTAGATTTTGATAAACTGAATAATAATCCTGACAATATTAAAAGAATTCAATGGGGCGATCACTGGAAATATCATCAAAAGATTGCCTCCCAGCGGCATAAAAACAATCCGCAATATGTCGAGGCAATTGCTGAAGGCAGGAAAAAATTCTGGGCGAAAAAAGAAAATAGGGATATTTATAGTCGGCGTCAATCAGAAAGAAATAAAATTTTGTGGCAGAATCCTAAATATCGACAAGCCTGGATTAAAGCTAGAAAGAAAAAATGGCAAGATCAGGAATATAAGGAGTTTATGAGGAAAGCATCCAGCAAAAATCTTAGAGGGTTGTGGCAAAGGAAAGACTTTCAAGAGTTGATGAGCGAGATAAAATCAAAGGAGATGAAAGCAAGATGGCAGGATAAAGAATATCAAGATTTTTGGCGTTGTAAAACAAAAGAAATATCTAAAAAAATTTGGGCAACGCCAGGGCATAGAGAGTATATCTCGAATCTAATGAAAGAAAAAAGCAATGAAGCTGGCTGGAGGAAAAAGAAAAGCGAGATAGCAAAAGCATTGTGGCAAAACCAAGAATATCGGAAGAAATTTTCCAAGGATCATTTTCGGGAGATGGCGAAAAAGTCTCGAGAAAATTCCGAGAGCGAAAAAGTTCATCGGCAGAAATCTTCAATAGTGGGTCAATCTAAAGAATACAATCATAAGGTAATCAGCGTCAAGGTTCTTCGAAAGAAAGAGGATGTCTATGATTTGACGGTTCGACCATGGCACAATTTTCTTTTAGCCGCTGGGGTCTTTGTTCATAATTCAATCGACGGTGATCCTCCGGCCGCGGCAAGGTATACCGAGGCAAAGCTTTCTAAGATCGGCGCCTTAATGCTTAAGGACATCGAAAAGGAAACTGTCAATTTTGTTGACAACTATGATGGGACGCATAAAGAGCCGACAGTTTTGCCCTCGCCCGTACCCCAGTTGCTTTTAAACGGCGCTTTAGGCATTGCCGTGGGGATGGCAACGAAGATTCCGCCGCACAATCTTAATGAGATCTGTGACGCCGCCATTTATTCAGTGGATCATCCCCGGGTGACGATTGAAGATTTATTCCAATTTATTCAGGGGCCGGATTTTCCGACTGGCGGCATTATTTACAACAAAAAAGGATTACTTGAGGCTTATTCTGAAGGTTCTGGTCCGGTAAAGATAAGGGGAAGAGCAGAAATTGTTGAAAGCAAGAATGGCTTCCAGATTATTATCTCGGAAATTCCTTTCGGCATCCAGAAATCCGCTTTGCTCATACAGATTGCCAAATTGGTTCAGGATCAGAAAATTGAAAAAGTAAAAGATATCAGAGACGAATCGGACCAAGATGGATTACGAGTGGTTATTGAGCTAAAAGAAGGCGCTTTTCCCCAAAAAATTCTCAATTTTCTTTACAAACGCACTTCTCTGCAAACAACCTTCCATTTGAATATGGTGGCCTTGATTAATGGCCTTCAGCCAAAAGTTTTGAATTTAGTGGAAATGCTCCAGGAATTTATTGCTTATCGCGAGGAGGTTATTTTAAAAAGAACAAAGTTTGACAAGAGAAAAGCCGAAGAAAGAGCGCATATTCTTGAGGGCTTCCATATTGCCCTAAAAAACATTGACGAGGTCATTAAGGTTATTAAGTCCTCAAAAGACAGGGAAGAAGCGCAGAAAAACTTGATTAAGAGATTTAGATTAACAGAAATTCAGGCCAGTGCCATTTTGGATATGCGTCTTTCTGCTTTAGCGAAATTGGAACGCCAGAAGATTGAAGACGAGCTAAAAGCAATCATTTTACTGATAAAGGAATTGAGCGAGATTATTAAAAGTCCGAAAAGAATAAAAGAGATTTTAAAGAAAGAACTGGAAGAAGCGAAAAAAGAATTTGGCGACGAGAGAAAAACAAAAGTCTTTACGAAAGATGTTGGCGAAATTTCCGCTGAAGATTTAATTCCGCAAGAGCCGACAGTCGTTATCTTAACTAAAGAGGGATTTATCAAGCGCCTGAAACCTTCTATTTACCGTGTGCAGAAAAGAGGCGGCAAGGGTGTGATTGGCGTCAAGACAAGAGAAGAAGATTTTGTTGATAATTTGCTTTTTGCCAGCACGCACGACGACCTGCTTTTCTTTACTGATTCGGGCAAGGTTTTTAAAACCAAAGCTTACGAAATTCCTGAAGCGACGAGAATCGCCAAAGGTAAAAGCTTGCTGAACTTTTTGGAGATTTCTTCGGAAGAAAAGGTCTTGGCGGTTCTTCCTATGCCTAAAAACGAAACCGATAGGACCCATTTCATTATGGCGACCAAAAAGGGATTGGTGAAGAAAGCAAAAATCGCGGACTTTGAAAATGTCAGGAGAACAGGATTAATTGCCATTAGATTAAAGAAAGGAGATCTTTTGACAAGGGTTCAGAAAGCTGCCGAAGGCGACGAAGTGATTTTGGTGACAAGAAAAGGCAAAGCCATCAGGTTTAGCGAGAGAGATGCGAGAACAATGGGGAGATCGGCTGCCGGCGTCAGGGGAATAAGATTAGGCAAAAACGATGAGGTTATCGGCGCGGAAATTATCAGAAAGCCGAAGGCAAAAGCAGAAGGAAGAGGTTTGCCTGAAGGAGAAATTTTAGTCTTAAGCGAAAATGGTTATGGTAAAAGAACTAAGCTTAGCCAGTATCGGGCGCAAAATAGAGGCGGTTCGGGCATCAAGACGGCGCAGATTACCGCCAAAACCGGTGATTTAGTGGCAGTTAAAACCTTAGAAGGCAAAGAGGAATATCTAATCTTGATTTCGCAGAAAGCCCAAGTGATTAAAATTAACCTTACCGGCGTTTCTCGCATGGGGAGAGCGACCCAGGGAGTGAGAATTATTAAATTGGAAAAAGGCGACAAGGTGGCCTCAATTACTTGCGAGTAATCCACAGGTTGACTTGTGTCCATTATTTTTAAGAAGTAAAATAATCTAATATGTTAGGATTTCTTGATCCCGAAAAAGTTTTAAGGGAAATGGCCTTAGAAGAAAATATGAGCGCAGCCGAGTTTGGCTGCGGTTCGGGTAAATTCGTTTTGCTTTTAGCTAAAAAATTGAAAGAGGGGAGGGTGTACGGCATTGACATCCAGCCAGAACCTTTGGCAGTTCTCAAAAACAGAGCTCAAGCAGAAAGAGTTTTTAATATTCAGACGGCTAAAGGCGATCTGGAGAAAAAAGGCGGCTCAACCTTGCCGGACCAATATTTAGATGTAGTCTTGATTCCTAATTTGCTTTTCCAGGTGGAAGATAAAAAAGCCGTGATTGGCGAAGCGAAAAGAATTTTGCGCCGTGGCGGAAAAATGGCGATTATTGACTGGAAGGCTGACGCTTCTCTTGATTTGGGCAAAGGAAAGAGAATTCCGGTGGAGCAGATGAAAAGCTGGGCCGAAGAAGCTGGTTTTAAAATAGAAAAAGAATTTGAAGCCGGAGATTATCATTACGGCCTTGTTTTTTTAAAACCGTAATTTTTTATTGGACATTTCTGAATTTTTAAGCTAAAATAGAAAAAATGGAGAGAAAGAAAGCAATTGTTATTATTGGCACGACCTTATTAGCTCTTTTATTTTTCTCTCCCGGTTTTACCTTTGGCCAGATTGTTATTTCTAATCCCTGGAATTTTAGCACCATCCAGGAATTGATTGTGGAGATTGTAAACATTCTTTCTTATGTCGGGATGGCTGTTTGTCCCTTAATGATTTTAATCGGCGTTTTCAATATTATGACCAGCGCCGGGGAGCCCAATAAAGTGAAGACAGGGAAAAATTATATTTTATACGCCGCCATTGGCCTAGGCATTCTTCTTTTAGCCAGAGGAATAATTGCCTTTATAAGTTACCTTTTAACTTAATAAACCGAAATAAAAAACAATTTAGGAAAGGTCGAAAGATAAATGGTTAATCCTAGATAATTATGATGAAAAAAATTTTAGCCGGGTTAGTTTTGGGAGTTTTATTATTAAGTTTTGCTGCCTCTGTTTCTGCCCAAGCAACCGTTCCAGAGATGCCTAGTACGTGTCAGGTTAGAGCCGATGTTGATGCGAGGTTGGGGACAACGGGTTGCGTGGTAGGCTCATGCACTTATTCGGGAGCAAGCAACTGTTCCATTTGCTGTCTTTTAGGAACTATCCTTTATATCACTGACTGGGTATTTGTTTTCTTGATTGCTCTGGTGATGACTTTTGTCCTTATTGGCGCTTACAATATCTTGACTGCTGCGGGCGATACTACTAAGGTAACAGCTGGCAAGAATTATATTCTCTATGCCGCGATTGGTTTTGCCTTAGCTCTTTTAGCAAGAGCAATACCGGCAGTAGTAAAATTCTTAGTGATCGGGACAGCTTAAAAAGGGTTAATTTGCAAAAAATGAAAGAGCGCCGCATCTGACGCGGCGCTCTTTGTTTTATTTGGAAAAGTTGAAAAAGCATTAAGGTTGCTTTTAAGACTGAAACATTCTAAATTGATTTATAGATGGATGTCGGAGTGGCGAAATTGGCAGACGCGTTGGGCTTAGGACCCAATGGGCTTAAAACCTATGAGAGTTCAAGTCTCTCCTCCGACACAAGAAACTTGAAACTTGGAACTTAAAACTTGAGATTCGAGCTGTTCTTTATACTTAATACTTTATACTTTATACTTCATACTTATTCTTTTATCTCTATTTTCTTTTCTTTTTCCTTGGCTGTTTTTTTAGGCAACCTTATAGTAAGAATTCCTTGTTTGATTGATGCCTGGATTTTTGTTTTGTTGATTTCGGCGGGAAGGACAATTTCTTTGGAAAATGGCCCCCAATAGCACTCTTCAAGAAGATAATCTTTACTTTCTATTTTTCCCTTAAAAGGATTTTTTCTTTCGCCTTTGATTTTTAAGATATCGCTATCAACAACAATATCTACTTCATCCGCGTCTATGCCTGCCAAAGGTGCCTGGACAATAATTTCGCCTCCAGCAGTAAAAACATCCACCATTAATTCTCCTTCTTTGCTAAGCCAGCTTTCTTCTTCTTTTTCCTGTTCCTTACTTATTTCTTTTTTTCTTTTCTGAAATAGCATATTTAATATTTTAGAATTTTGCCTGATCGGGCGTGATAATTCCCTAAAAAGGCCGCTTAATTCTCCACCGAAGAATTAAGCTTAGAGCTCGGCCCGCCCTCTTGGGCGAGGCTCGCCCAGAGGGCGGCTTCGCTCTCTTGCTTTCGCAAGAACCATGGCCGCTCGCCTCGCATATCCTTTTTAGAGAATTATCACACCCAAGACCTAAAAAAATTGATATCGTAAGATTTCAGCTTTTAAGTTCCAATCTTCAATTTTTCTCGTTCCGTTTCGCATACGCTCTTCATTTTTTTTAATTTAGTTAAGAAGAGAGATAAGATTCCGGCGAGAAGAGTAAGAAAGAGAGTAGGAACAACAAATCGCCAAAGACCGTTAGCCTTTATTATAAATAAATTATAAAGAGAGTGCAAAATTACCGCGCTTAAAAAGCCCAAAAAAGCAAAAGTTATTCTTCGGCCGCGCTTGAAAAAAGAGATAGCCACCAAAGAAGCAAAGATACCAGAGCAGAGAGCATGGAGAAAAGTGGCGCCGACAAAACGCAAGCTGGAAATAATGATTGTCTCTAAAATCTGCATATTTTCGGAAAAGAAAAGAAAGGTGTTTTCTAAGGCAGCAAATCCCAGAGCGGAAACGATAAGGTAAACAAGAAGATCAATTGGTTCATCAAACTCCGAATCTCTTAGGACAAGGAGGCAAACGACAAGATATTTAAGAGTTTCTTCGATAATGGCAATAATGACAAAGATAGAAATAAGCCGAAAAAAAGAATTAGGAAAAGCAAAGATGATAACTCTTTTCAAAACTAAGGTTTCAACAATAGCGGCGATAATCGCGGCCAAAATTCCACCGCAAAAAACTTCAAGAATTTTTAGTTTGGGTTCGGGATGAGAATCTTTTTTGAGATAGAAAGAAAGCCAGAGAAAACTAGGGATGAGGCCAAAAAGAATATAGACAAGATAGTCAAATATCATATTCTAAGATTAGCATCCGCTTTAATGTCTTGCCAGCCCTTCTTTTTCTTTATTCCAAAATATGCCGCCACGGCTATCATCGCGGCATTATCCGTAGAGAATTCCGGCTGGGGGATGAAAATTTCTATTTTCTTTTTTTCTGTTTCTTCCAGAAATTTCTGCCGCAATCTATTATTGGCTGTTACTCCTCCGCCGAGCATTATTGTTTTGGCACGATAATCTTTAGCCGCTCTGATGGTTTTTTTAATAAGGACGTCAATAATGGCTTCTTGGATTTCTTTTGAGATTGCCTTTAGATAAAATGCTGACTTTTTTGTTTTGGCACTCCTTTTTTGATAATCATAAAGGACGGCTGTCTTTAATCCGGAAAAGCTGAAATCATAATTTTTTTCATTTATCATCGGTCTCGAAAGATTGATCTTAAAATCTTTTTGAGAAGGAGATTGAGCTTGTTCTGCTAATTTAGAAATGGCTGGACCGCCGGGATAGGGAAGGCCTAAGACTCTGGCGGTTTTATCAAAACATTCTCCAGCGGCATCATCTCTTGTTTCGCCAATAATTTTATAATGGCCAAAATCTTTCATTAAAATCAGCTGGGTGTGTCCGCCGGAAACCACCAAGCAGATTGTTGGAAAAAGATTTTTAGTATCTGGATTTTTTTCTAGCCAATTCGCAGCGATATGCGCTTCAAGATGATTTACTGGAATAAGAGATAAATTCCACCAAGAGCTAAGCGCTTTGGCAAAATTCACCCCCGTCCACAAACAAGGCTCAAGACCGGGACCGACGGTAATAGCAATAGCATCAATCTTTGGCTTCTCGTATTGATTTAAAAATTTTTCTATATTTTTTGACAGATTCGGTTCTCTTTCTAAAATTTTTTGGAGAGTTTTTCGTTTTAAATTGTTATTTTTCGTTTCCCGTTTTACGCTTTGAGCTTTTAACATTTTCGCTGTTTTTAGGCTTTTTGTCAAAACTGGCAGCAAATTTTTCTGATGTTCTCTTTTGGCCAAAGCGGGAAAAACGCCGCCATATTTTTGGTGGATTTTGACCTGCGAAGCAATAATATTGGAAAGAATTTTTGGCTTGGAGTTAATCTCTAGGACAGCAATGGCTGTTTCGTCGCAAGAAGTTTCAATGGCCAAGATTGTTTTTCTCATCAGTTTAAATTATCACAGAATCCTTGAGTTTCCGCAATGATTCTGGTATTAATGAGAGTACAATAGATTAGTAAGAATTGAGCAGGCGTCACTTAGCGGTTGGCTAAACTTTATTTCCAGTTGAACCTTGCGGACCCCGAGTTTCCGCAAAATCGCTCTTTGTGGAACCTATGGTTCCACAGGAATTCTAAATGCGCTTTGCGGAAACTCGGGGTCCGCAAAGGTATTAACATTTTTAAAGAATTGCCGAACCGTTTATTTATATTTTTACCTGTTCCTATTTTAAAATGGCCCCATCGTCTAGTGGTTCGGACGCGACCCTTTCAAGGTCGAAAGAGGAGTCCGATTCTCCTTGGGGCCGCTTGCAGTTAGAGCACTCCTAAAATTATGGATTATCTAAGAGTTGGTCGGGCAATCGATATTGAAAATCCCCGAGAGAAATTCATTTTTCGGCTCTTGGAAATTTTTCCCGGGGCTTTCTCTTGGTTGACGCTTTTTGGCGTCTTTTTTCTTTCTTGGCGCCAACCATTTATCGTTTCTTATTTTCTTATCTTTTTCGTGATTTTCTGGCTGGCCCGGGGTATTTATTTTTCTTTTCACTTAGAGTCAGGCTTCAGGAGAATGCAGAAAAACAGAAAGACTGATTGGTTGGAAAAATTAGACAAGCTTTCGCCCCGTGATTATTCTTTAGCGCTTGGTAGTTGGCGGGATATTTATCATTTAGTTCTTTTGCCGAATTATAAGGAACCGGCGGAGATTATCAGGGAAAGCCTGAATTCTCTGCTTTTATCAGACTATCCTAAAGAAAAACTTATCGTCGTTGTCAGTTTTGAAGAAAGAGCCGGACCGGAAAGAAAATTGGTGGCAGAAGGGATAAGGCAGGAATTTGAGGGAAAATTTTTCAAACTTTTAACTACCTTTCATCCGGCTAATTTAGTCGGAGAGATTGCTGGCCATGGTTCAAACGATCACTGGGCAGCCAGTCAAGCCAAGGAACTGATTATTGATCCCTTGGGAATTCCCTATGAAAATATTATTGTTTCTTCTTTTGATGTTGATACCTTAGCTTTTCCCCGCTACTTCAGCTGCCTCACTTTTTATTATTTGACTTGCCAAAACCCAACGAGAAAATCTTTCCAGCCAATTCCTCTTTACAACAATAATTTCTGGGATGCGCCTGCCATTTCCCAGATTTCTTCTTTTACCAGCACCTTTTGGCAAATTATGTGCCAGGAAAGACCGGAAAATTTAGTCAGTTTTTCTTCTCACGCCATCAGTTTTAAGGCCTTGGTTGGAGTGGGTTTTAAACAGACAAATATTATCCCTGATGACTCTAGGATTTTTTGGCAATGTTTTTTCCGTTACGACGGCGATTACGAGGTTGTTCCAATTTTTTACCCGGTTTCGATGGACTCTAATGTCGGCAGAAATTGGTGGACGACTTTGAAGCAGATTTACAAACAAAAGAAAAGATGGGCTTACGGCGTGGAAGATATTCCTTATTTCCTTTATGGTTGTCTGAAAAATAAAAAAGTTCCCCTCAAGAAAAAATTAAGTCGGGGGCTGGAATTAATCAGCGGTCACTGGTCCTGGGCGACCGCCTCCATTCTTATTTTTTCTCTTGGTTGGCTGCCTTTATTTTTAGGGGGACCTATTTTTTCTCGTTCGCTTTTGGCTTATAGCGTTCCCAAGATGGCGAGCCGGGTAATGACTTTTGCCATGATTGGGATGATTACTTCCGTTTGGTATAGTTCTGCTCTTTTGCCGGAGAGAAGAGAGGGAAAAGGAAAAATGAGATATCTTGTTTTTGTGGCGGCCTGGATTTTGGTGCCGCTTGATATGCTTATTTTTGGTTCTATTCCCGCCCTCGAATCGCAGACAAGATGTATGCTCGGCAAATACTTAAGCTATTGGGCAACGCCAAAGCAAAGATAGAAAACTATTCCAGGTGAAGCTTAATTCTAAATTCCTCAAGCCGCTGTTTAAGAAGAGGATATTTTTTGAGACCAAAATCTTTAGCCAAGATTTCCTTGGCTGTTTCTCTTGTTTTTTCTATGAGTTTTACGTTTCCTAAAGAAGACATAATGAGATCAGGTATGCCTGATTGTCTTGTGCCGATAAAGTCGCCCGCCCCGCGCATTTTTAAATCTTGTTCTGCCAGCTCAAAACCATTTTCGCATTCTACGAGCGCTTTCAGCCGCTGGCGAGCCAGTTGAATTGAAGAGCCGGTGAAAAGGAAGCAATACGATTGATGGATAGAACGGCCGACTCGGCCGCGAAACTGATGAAGCTGAGCCAGGCCGAATCTTTCCGCGTCTTCAATCATCATCACCGAGGCATTGGGAATATCAACGCCGACCTCTACCACCGAAGTAGAGACAAGAATGTTAGTCTCCTTATTTTTAAAATCAGTCATTATCTTTTCTTTTATTTCCGGCTTTATCCTGCCGTGGATCATTGCTACTTTGAGATCGGGAAAAATTTCTTCAGATAATTTTTTGTATTCTTCTTTGACGGCCTTAACCAGAGCCCAATCGGAATTTCGCTGGCCGTTTGGCACTTCTATTCGCGGACAGATGACAAAGACTTGCCTCCCTTTTTTAATTTCTTTTCTGATAAATTCGTAAGTTTTTTCTCTTTCCTCCGGTGAAACGATCTCTGTGATTATTTTTTTTCTTCCCTTGGGCATTTCGTCAATAATCGACAAGTCAAGATCTCCATAAACAGTTAGGGCAAGGCTACGGGGAATAGGGGTGGCGGTCATGCTGAAGAGATGGGGGATTAACTTCGCGCTTTTACAGAGCTTTGCTCTTTGCTCTACGCCAAAACGGTGTTGTTCGTCTAAAATTACCAAGGCAAGGTTTTTAAATTTAACTCCTTCTTGGATAAGGGCGTGGGTGCCGATGAGGATTTTAATTTCTCCTTTCTCCAATTTCTCCAAGATTTCTTTTTTAGGCGCCTTGACCGCTTCTTGCCATTCGGGCAGAAAGATTTTCCCTTCTTTGCTGGTTAAAAGAGCAATACTCGTTTCAAAATTTTTTAGGACTTGGCAAACCTTTTGAAAGTGCTGTTGAGCCAGAATTTCTGTTGGCACCATAAAAGCGGTTTGAAAGCCGACAGAGCCGACATTTAAGGCGACCATCGTGGCGACAATCGTTTTACCCGAGCCGACATCTCCCTGAAGCAGTCTTGACATTGGCCTTGGTTTCTCCAAGTCTTTTAAAATTTGCCAGCTGACTTTTTTCTGCGCCGTGGTTAACTCAAAAGGCAGGGATTTGACAAAAGCCTGAATGGTTTTGAGATCAAGGATGATAGGAACGCTTTTATTCTTTTTTAATCGAGCCTTTTCTCTGATGACAAGAAGTTCGAGGAGAAAGAGCTCTTCAAAAGAAAAGCGCTCTCTGGCGGCTTTCGCTTCTTCGCTTGAGTCGGGAAAATGAATTTGCCAGATGGCTTTGGAAACAGGGAGAAAGCCTTCTTTCTTCAGAATGGTGCTGGGAAGGACTTCGGGAATTTTAGTCCTTAGCTCTGCCAAAATTGGCCGGAGAATGTATCTTAACCAGCGGGAAGAAACACCTTCTGTTTCAGGATAGACAGGAACGAGCCGGCCGGTATGGACAAGCTCGTTTTTACCTATTTTTTCGTGGATGGGGCTGGAGAGATAAAGACCATTTTCATTGATAGCCACTTTGCCGGCCAGACAAACATTGTCGCCCGATCTAAGCGATCGGGTAAGAAAGGGTTGGTTAAACCAGACGACCTTGATAGGTCCGGTTTCATCTTTGATAATTGCCTCGGTGATAAACATTCTTTTTGCCCAGGTTCTTCGATTTTGGATTTCTAGAATAATGCCTTTGACGCAGACAGTTTCATCTAAGCCAACTTCGGCGATCGGAATAATATTGGAAAAATCCTCATAACGATGAGGGAAATGGAATAAAAGATCCCTGGCGGTTTCGATTCCCAGTTTTTCTAAACGTTTTTTGTAGCTCGCGGGAATGCGCGAAATATTTTCAATTGGTGTTTCCAGCTCCATATTTTTTTCTAAATTACCTTCTAGCTAGTGTTTATAGTGTTTAACTTACGATATTAAACAGCAGATAATATCGTAAGTTAAACACCCAAAACTGTGGAGAACCTGTGGAAAACTGTTCAATCTGCGATATCGAACAGTTTTCCACAGGGGTTTTTAGTGTTTTAAGGAAGAAAATTCAAAGTTTAGGTCTTTAATCCTAGCCATTCTTTCCACCAAACCAACAGTTTTTTCCGCAAACCATTTTTCTCTAACGAAAAAAGTAAAATCTTGTTCCGCATGGGAGTCAGCTCCGCCGCTTTGAAGAACGCCATATTTTTTCGTTAGTTTTTCCATTGATTCCATATCTTTTTTAATTTCTTTATCTTTCAGGTTGATAATTTTATCGGCGCCAAAAACGATTTCCGCGCCATCTAATCTTTTTTGCCTGAAAAATTTGGCAATCATTTTTTCATCTACTTTGGTTTTTGAAAAACTCCAATGAGCCAAAATAGCAATGCCGCCGGCTTCTCTGATTAATTTTACGCTTTGATCCATGTCGAGGTAATAGGAATAATCAACATAGATGCCAGGTAAAAAAGCTTTTTGGTCAAGAAAGAGAGTATAGGGATATTGAACAATGCCCCTTTTTATCATTTCGTCGTATTCTGGCTTGAGGCTGGTTTTCTTTTTGGCTTCTTCAGCCATTTTGTTTTTTATCTTTTCCAGAATTTTCAGATTTTCTTCTTTTTTCAGAAGAGCGCTGACAATGTGCGGTCGGCCCAGGCTTTCTTCGCTTCCTTCCGCTAAACAGTCTTTTCGCGAAATTTTAAAACCGAGGGAGCACAGATTTTTTACTATTTTTTCCATTCGTTCGATTCTGGACTCCTGCGCTTTTTGGCAATGGTTAACCAGTTTTTTATTCAGAGGGTCAACAAAAAGACCGACAATGTGAAAATTGCTGGCTGGTCCGGCGATTTCTTTCGGCCATCCCGAAGAAATTTCGCAGCCGATAATCCATTTTGTTTGATGGCCGTGATTTTGCTTTAGAATTTTAAGCGCTTTTTTATCCGGCAGGGCGTCGTGGTCAGTAAAAGCGACGACCGAGATCTTATTTTTGGCGCAGACATCAAGTGTTTCTTGATGAGTCAGTTTGCCGTCAGAGGCCTTGGTATGAGAATGGAGATTTTGGTACATAATTTTGTGTCCCTACTCCGAGTCGAACGGAGATATCAGCCTCCGCGGGGCTGCGCTTTATCCATTAAGCTATAGGGACATGTGCGGGACGTAATAAATTCTTCGAATTTAAACGTCCCAGCAACGTTTAAATTTTTCGATAGAAAAATTTATTACGTTGCGGAGGGTACAGGATTCGAACCCGTAAGGGCTAAGCCCGCTGGTTTTCAAAACCAGTGCCATACCGTTAGGCGAACCCTCCAAAAAAAATTTATTACGTTGCGGAGGAGGTGGGGCTCGAACCCACAAGCCGCTTTCGCGACACAGGTTAGCAACCTGTTCTCGTGACCATTTGAGTACTCCTCCATGGTTTATAATTGGCTTATTTTACCCCCTTAAATCCTTTCCGTCAACCAAAGTTTGCTCTAGCTTTCTTTTTATGGTAGTTTTTTATGATAGCGTAAAATAAGGAGGGGAGAGATGAAAAAGCTCTTTGTGCTGTTAGCTCCTTTGCCGATTTTGCTCTGCGCCTGCGGCAAAAATGGCCAAAAGCCAACGTGTTTTCAGTCAGTTGTGTTTTTGGCTGTCTGGCTTATTTTTTCTCTTGCTTTTTCCAGCCGCCGGAGCCACTAAAAGTGCCAAAGAAATCCTCTCTGACACTTTTTAATTATTTTACCCTGTGGAAAACTGTTCAATCTGCGCTAAAACCTTGAATGTATTTATATAATAGCCATCAAGGTTCTGCTCGGCTCTGCCGAGCAGGTTCTTATATTGAACAGATTTTTAGCTTTATTTTTGGAAAATTTAATGTTTAATCTGCGTTAAAACCTTAAATTTATATAATAGCCATCAAGGTTCTGCTCGGCAGAGCCGAGCGGGTTCTTATATTGAACAGTTCTCACAGGGTGCTTAATGTTCGATTACTGGTAGGGTCTTACATTGAACAGGGGAGGCCAAGCTATTGAACCATCATTGTCCTGTCCTTGACAGAATCCTTTAATTTATCTATAAAGAAGCCAGAAACTTAACAAGTTAATCCCCAGACGTTTCCTCGTTATTCTTTCCTCTTCTCTAATCCACGTAAAAGGGAACCGCTCACCCGAAGCATTCGGGTTTTCAAAGAAGGAGGTAAATGGCGATGACGACACAATTGATCACGCCAGGACAAGTGAAGCAGTACAAGAGGCTCGTTGAGGACGCTGCAGACAAGGCTCTCGTGGGATCCGACAAGGATAGGCTCCAGAGGCTCATTGAGAACGGTGATGAGTTCCAGGCACGGATCATCGCCAGCATCAGGGGGTTTTCTGGGGGCAACTGGTTGGTCGGCGAGAGAGTTACTTCGAGCTACACCTACCCGGAAGAGTACAAGGGGCCGAAGCCGATCGAGGTTCAGATCAGGACGATTGCCGAGATCTTCGATCTCGACCCGAGCTACGCTCTTGAGTTCGCCAAGAACTTGCCCGCGCTTCCCGAAGGTGCCGAAGGATGGTTCGCTATTCCCCAGGTTGGCGTGTTGGCCAAGCGCTTCTTCGAGGCGACTGAAGCTCAGGAGTACTGCCGTGCCGTCCGAGTCTCCCACGAGAAGATCGCAAACTCCCGGCCGTTCTGTAACCACTATGAGATGCGGATCACGTCGGACCACCTGCGACCAACGTATGCGTTGGATCTGATCGTCGAGACGCAGAAAAAAGGTGACATCCTGATCGTCGCCGCGCAATTTGGACTCCGTTTCAGGGGTTTCAGCACTCGTTTGGCTTGTGATACTTTTGCGACCAACGAGTTCGGGCTTGGTGCCGTCGCCGTCGCCTGTATGCTGTTGACCCACCCCGAACGGGAGTCCCGAGCGGAGCAACTCCACATCGATTGCGCTGGTGACAAGTTCGCGGCCGCCGGTGGCTATTTCTCGCACGTGCCGGTCTTCTCCTTTAGTAGGGCCGGCGAGGTCGAGTTCCACTTCCGCCGGTACGACTGCGCCGCCGAGCGCTTCGGTTCCGCTTCGGCCTTCCTCTTGCAGTAGCTCCTCGAAACTTGCGACTTGAAGTTCTTGAGACTTTTGATTCTTCGTCTCTTGAATCTTGAGTCCGCGACCAATGGGGTTATTCACGACACATCGTGGATAACCCCTTTCTTTTTTAACATTTGTTTTTTTGCGAAACCCAGGTTTCCACAAAAGTGTTTAAAACTACTTACCCAACCCGCGCGAAACATTGACATATGTAACCATATATGTTATAATGTAATTGCCTTAGAGATGAGATTTAGATATTTGTGAGTCACTCCTAAGGCGTGACTTTTCTGTATTTATAGCAAGTTCGTTGACAATTTACTTCGGACAGGAAAAGCTGGGGTTGAGCTGGGGCAATGCGGTAAGGAAAACAATTTAATATTGGATTTCTCTAAGGCTGCCTTTCTTAGTTTTTTTAATTAAAAACCTTGGAAGGATTGAGAAACTTCTTTGCTATCAAATTTTGCCTTAGCTCATCTCTAGCTTTTCCTGTCCGAAAAGCTAAGTTTTTTTAAGGAGCTAAGCTCCTCAAAAAACGGACGGAAAATAATCAGCCGTCGTTGTCTTGGGTAGAAGATATCTAGGACAACGAAGCTGTTCAATATATACGGACTTGGCTCTTTCGGTTTGTGCCGGGAGAGATGGGTATATTCTGGATTCTTTTCTTGGGAGGAAAAAATGAAGGCGCGAAAGTGGCTCGTAGCTCTGTTCCTATCATTGGTCATCGTTTCCTTGTTGCCCCTTAACGCTTTCGCCTGCCACGTGGATGTGGCAGTCGACTGCAAGGGTGCCTATTTTCGCGGCGCTACGCCGCGGACCACGCTCAGCTATCGGCTGAGCGATGGACAGTCTGGGAAGGTGACGGTCGTCGACGACTTCGAGGTGTTTATCCCCTGGAAGCCGTCTATCAATGGCCAATACGGCCCCTTCGCCGTGTGGGCGGAAGCCACGCTGGCCATCAATGGCGCGAGCGGTCGCGCCGAAGAGAATCTGATCTGCGGTGTGCCTCAGGCCTCAATCAGCGCCAAGGTTTCCTGCGAGGGCGTGGAAGTCTCTGGGAATACCGACGTGGCGACCATCGTTAACTGGAAGTTCCAGAACGAGAGCGGTAGCCATAACGTCGTCCCCGGCGACTTCAGCTTTGCTGCGGGAACAGCCTTGGACACCTACGGGCCGCATAGCCTTTCTGGTAGCGCTTCGATGGAGGTGGGTGAAACCACCTTTAGCGATAGCGATAGCCAGAATGGCGCGATCTGCGGTGTGCCTCAGGCCTCAATCAGCGCCAAGGTTTCCTGCGAGGGCGTGGAAGTCTCTGGGAATACCGACGTGGCGACCATCGTTAACTGGAAGTTCCAGAACGAGAGCGGTAGCCATAAC
>Ga0315289_10001804_pt1 | contig 33302 bp, 33 predicted proteins | sample YL17G11_40_MG_FD_203452 | JGI IMG/M metagenome (GOLD analysis project Ga0315289, IMG submission 203452) | Sediment microbial communities from Yellowstone Lake, YNP, Wyoming, USA - YL17G11_40 | ecosystem: Environmental > Aquatic > Freshwater > Lake > Sediment | place: USA: Wyoming | collected... | reverse complement strand
CGCCGAACAACAACTCAAAAAGGGGACATTTTCTCGTGAGTTAAGAAGGGGACATTTTTAAAGAGTTTTGACACTGCCCAAATTCGTGTTGACCATGGGGTTGACTTGGGAAATCCGGGACTTCACCTACACCATCAACTCGCGGTACATCCCGTCAGTCATGGACTGGGCTGACATGCACCCCAGCGTCGGTTCTGAGTATAGCGGCTACACGATAAGCGGGAACCCCTGGAAGATTCCGGATTACTACACCATCGACATGCAGCTTGCCTACGAATTCGGCAAGCGCAAGGTCGAGAAGAAATGGTATGACGGCACCCGCGTCGCCGTTGGTTGCAACAACATCACTGACAACACGGCGCCGTTCATTTCCTCCTCCAGCGAGGACAACACCGACAAATCGACCTACGACATCCTAGGCCGGTTCGTTTACTTCGAAATCTCGAAGAAGTTCTAACGTGGTTCCTTCGCAGAAGGCCGGGAATCCCGTCGGGTTCCCGGCCTTCTTGCTTCCGGGTTTGTGCCGTCACGCCCAATACTGCCTGTTGGTCTGAACCCACCCGCCATTCTCCCGCACATCCACCTGCACAATTGGTGCTTGAAATGTGTCGACTTCCGAGTAGGGTGGTATTGTTAACTCGGGCCAGTTTTATGAAAACAACAGTCAAAGTTCTGTTTGCCTTGGCGCTCGCTGGCGGCGTGGCCAACGCCGCCCCGGAAAAGAAGAAAGACGATCAGGCACCTGCCGCAAAGGAAAGCAAAGCAAAATCGCCGGTTACCCAGACGGAGAAGGAGAAGTATCGGCCGCAAACCGGCTCTCGTGTCCAACGAACGGTTGATTTAAGCGGACGGATTACAGACGGGCCGTATCAACTGGTCATCATCAGCGGTGACACGATCAAGCGTAGCGGGTATTCCACGGTCTCTCAGGTTTTGGCGTCGCAGGGATTCCGCCGCTGAGGGCGTCTGGCTCGTGACGCAGAAGTCTCGCCGCTTTGCGGCGGGGGGCGTCATTATCTAACAATCCCCGGCTGCAACTCTCCTTGGTACGACTGCAGAGCTAATTCGTTCTGGCCGCTTCACGCCTGCCGTGTGTACCAGAGCCTGCCAACTCGACAGCCCGCCGCCTGCATTCTATCTTCTGCTCATGGCCACCACGGCGATTCCAGAAGTCCGGCCCGACCTCGGCCAGGACGAGAAGACCGATTCGGAGTCGGATCTCGAGCCGGGCTATCTCGTCATTTGCTGGAATGATCCGGTCAATCTGATGGATTACGTGACGCACGTGTTCCAAGTCGTCTTCGGCTGGCAACGGCAGAAGGCGGAGCACCACATGCTCCAGGTCCACAACCAGGGCAAAAGCGTCCTGGCCCGCGAGAGTATGGAGAAGGCCGAGTTCTACGTGCATCAACTCCAGAAATACACGCTGCACGCGACCATGGAGCGCGATTAGATGAAACTCATCCGCGCGGACAAGGACAATTTCGTTTTCGCGTTCGGGCGGCGCGAAAAACGCCTGCTGTTTGAACTGCTCAAATTGTATCCGCTCGTTCCTGTTTCCCACCACCGCCTGAGCAGATCGGCAAAGATCGGTAAAGACGACGAGAACCAGCGGTTGCTCGAGGAATCCCTCGCGGCGCAACGCCAGGAAAACAAGCGGCAAGTCCTGGCCATGCTCCACGAGCCGGGGCGGTTCAAGGAAACGGAATCGGGCTTTCGCTTCGCCCTCTCGCCGCCGCAGATGGACTGGCTCTTGCAAGTGCTCAACGACGTGCGCGTGGGAAGCTGGATTGCCCTCGGCTCGCCGGACACCGAGGCGGGCGAGAAGATCCTCGTCAACGACGAAACTGCGCCGCATTACTGGGTGATGGAAGCCGCAGGATTCTTTGAAATGGCCTTGGTCGAAGCGTTGAGCGGGCAATTGCCCGGTTGATCGCCGGCGGAGGGGCCGCGTGTCAACGTGCCAGATGAATAGCGCTGCATTAAGATGCGCGCATGGAAATTGTAGCCGCCGACGTGAGGAGGCGGAACAGTCTCCAGTTTTCGATCAGGAAATCCACCTCCTTACGTCGGTGGCTACAGCCGTCGGGCCTTTTCGTACACGCTCCAAGCCGTGCTCGTGATGCTGAACAAAACCGTCTGGTTTCCTGATCCCGCCTTCGCGGATGCGGACGGGCTGGTGGCGATTGGCGGCGACCTGACTGTGCCGCGTCTCCTCGCAGCTTACCGGAACGGAATTTTCCCTTGGACGGTCAATCCGATCACTTGGTGGTCGCCCGATCCACGCGCGATTTTCGAGCTGGACCGGTTTCACGTCCCGCGCAGCCTGGCAAAGGTCATCCGCAAAGGCATTTTTGAAATCACCCGCAACCGCGCCTTCCGCAAGGTCATGGAAGGTTGCGCCGCGCCCGCGCCCGGGCGGCGGCAAAGCTGGGTCACGCCCAAGTTCATCGCGGCTTACACGCGTTTGCACAAGGCCGGGCACGCGCACAGCGTCGAGTGCTGGCAGGGACGTGAACTGGTCGGCGGCATTTATGGTGTGGCCATGGGCGGATTTTTCGCCGGCGAGTCCATGTTCCACCGCGCGGCCAACGCTTCCAAGGTCGCGCTTTATCATTTAGTTCAGCGCCTGCGCGAGCGGGGCTTTGCGCTGTTTGACATTCAAATGGTTACGCCGGTGACGAAGCAGTTGGGCGCGGTGGAAATTCCGCGCACGGAGTATTTGAGACGGTTGGGCAAGGCCGTGGACATGGACTGTGCGTTCTGATCGAGGCGCACAAAGCGCTGACCGTATTGTAATTGCTTCGTCATCCACGTCAGCCTAGTCTCCGCGCGAACTTTTCAACCTATGAAAAAACTCGCAATCGGATGTGGAATCATCGTTGTCATTGGCGTCATTGTTCTCATCTTCGTGCTGGCTGCCGGGGCGGGCTACAACCAACTCGTCAGTCGCTCGCAGGCCGTGGACAAGCAATGGGCGCAGGTCCAGAACGTTTATCAGCGCCGGCTCGACTTAATCCCGAATCTCGTCGCCACCGTTTCGGGCGCCGCCAACTTCGAGAAATCCACTCTCACCGAGATCACCCAGGCGCGTGCCTCGGTTGGTCAACTCAAACTTGACCCAAACGCCGCGCCGAGCGATCCCGCCAAGCTTGCTGAATTTGAAAAAGCTCAAAGCGCGTTGTCGTCCGCGCTGTCGCGGTTGCTCGTCGTGGTCGAGCGTTACCCGGATTTGAAAGCCACGGCGAACTTCCGCGACTTGCAGGCACAGCTTGAGGGCACGGAGAACCGCATCACCGTCGAGCGCGCCCGGTTCAACGAGGCTGTGCAGGCCTACAACACGGCCATTAAATCGTTTCCGACCCTGTTCTTTGCCGGCTGGCTTGGGTTCAAAGAAAAGCCGTATTTCGCGGCGTCCGCAGGCGCGGAGACCCCGCCCAAAGTGCAATTCGACTTCGGCAAACCCGCGCCGGCGCCGGCGCCGGTGAAACCCTGACGTGGTGAAGAAACGGTTCACAGCCCTGCTGGCATTGGTTTGCTTCGCGGCATTCGCCGCCGAGGTCATCCCACCGCCGCCGAAGCAGTATTTCAACGACTATGCGAATGTCGTCTCAGCCGCGACCGTTTCCCGCTTGAACAAGACGCTCGAAGACTTCGAGCGCGAAACCTCGAGCCAGATCCTTGTCGCCGTCTTCCCGAAGATGCAGTCCGACTCCTCGATTGAGGATTACACGGTGCGCGTCGCGCAATCGTGGAAGGTCGGGCAGAAAGCCAAAGACAACGGCGCGGTGCTGTTCGTCTTCATGCAAGACCGGAAGATGTTCATCCAGGTCGGCTACGGACTCGAAGGCGCGCTGCCCGACGCGCTCTGCAAACGCATCATCGAAGACGAAATCAAACCGCACTTCAAAACCGGCGATTACGACGGCGGATTGGTTGCTGGCGTGAACGCAATCCTCGCCGCGACAAAAGGTGAATACAGGGGCATTGGACAAACAATTGCCGAACACCTGCGGCGTTTGAAAGAAATCGCCCCACTAATTATCGGTCTGTTTATAGTCGTATTGATATTTATAGTTTTCTTGCGGGGCGGAAGCTTTGGTCGTGGTTGCTCGTGCTGGATGATTGGCAGCGGCGGTTCTTCAGGCGGTGGCTGGAGTGGTAGCGGCGGTGGGTTTTCGTCGGGCGGTGGTTTCTCCGGTGGCGGCGGCAGTTTCGGCGGCGGTGGCGCGGGAGGAAGTTGGTGACCCATGAAACATCGCGATTTCGTCAACCAACTCCGCCACGACGACATCGTTGCGGCGATCCGCGCTGCCGAGCAGAAAACGTCCGGCGAGATTCGCGTGTTTATCAGCCGCAAAAAACCTGAAGACGCGGTCGCTGCTGCGCAGAAAGTTTTCATGAAGCTCGGCATGACCCGAACGCGCGAGCGCAACGGCGTGCTCGTCTTCGTCGCGCCGCGCGCTCGTAAGTTAGCTGTGATCGGCGACGAGGGCGTGCATAAGCGTTGCGGTGAAGAGTTCTGGCGGCAGATGGCGGAAGAAATGTCGGGCCATTTCAAGGCATCCCGATTCACGGAGGGCATCGTTCACGTCGTGCGCAAGGCGGGCGAGCTCTTGGCAGAGCATTTCCCGCGTCGCCCTGACGACCGGAACGAGTTGCCCGACCGCGTGGCCAGCGACTGAGTTTGTCGTTGGGAGTTGCGCTTTTTAGCCCGCATATTTCACAAACTTCGTAGCCGCCGACGTAAGGAGGCGGAGGCGCAATTGACCCGCAACGGTACGCCTCCTTACGTCGGCGCCTACAGTCTGTCAGCGATCCAATCGGCGTGTGAAATTTCCGGGTTAGGGGTCACGCCAGCGCGATGCGGCTGTCGGAAACTGCATTAGCACCCGGATTATCGAACGGCTTCGCGCGGTGACGCCAAGACGCGAAACGAGAGTTTGGCACGCGCCTTTTTGCCTGGCGTTTGGAAGCATCGCTACGACGATTGGATGGCTGCACAAGCATGAATCAAAAAGCGCCCGGCACGCACCAGAAGACGCTGACGGAGCAGCGCCCTCCAAGGCGGAGACGGGCGGGACGCCTGTGCCACGTTGAAAGGCGCAGGGGGCGGGCAGCGAAGTAAATTGGAGCGAGCACGATGAAAGCAGTCCATATCAATCAAACGGGCGGGCCGGAGGTGATCCTTTGCGGTGAACTGCCAACGCCCAAACCGGCGCGCGGACAGTGTCTGATCAAGGTCGCCGCGGTGGACGTGAACCCGATTGACGTTTACGTGCGCAGCGGCCTGGTGCCGGCGCCGTTGTCGTTTCCGTTCATTCTCGGTCGCGACCTCGCGGGCACGGTGGTGGAAACCGGGCCGGACGTGAAACGGTTCAAGCCGGGCGACCGGGTATGGGGAACGAACCAGGGTTCTGCCGGACGGCCAGGGACTTTTTCCGAATTTGCCGCCGTGGACGAGGAATGGCTTTTTTCGATTCCGCGTGGCGTGAGCGAGGAGGACGCGGTCGCGGTGTCGCTGACGGGTGTGACGGCGCATCTGGGGCTGGTGCAGCGGGCGAAGGCGCAGGCGGGCGAAGTGGTGTTCGTGAACGGCGGGGCGGGCGGCGTCGGGTCGTGCGTGTTGCAGATGGCCAAGGCGCTGGGGGCGCGGGCGATCGCAACGGCTGGCACCGATGAAAAGGTGGCGGCTTGCCGGCAGTTGGGCGCGGACGTGGCGGTCAATTACAGGACAGAGGACGTGGCGGCGGCGGTGAAGGCGTTCGCCCCGGCGGGCGTGAACGTGTGGTGGGAGACAGCGCGCGAGCCGGATTTCGACCGGGCAGTGCCGCTGCTGGCGGTGCGCGGGCGCATGGTACTAATGGCGGGGCGGGAGGCGCGTCCGCCGTTCCCGGTCGGGCCGTTTTACGTGAAGGATTGTTCGCTGCACGGCTTTGCAATGTTCAACGCGACGGCGGCGGAGATCAGCGCGGCGGCGGCCGACATCAATCGCTGGCTGGCGGAGGGCAAGCTGAAGGCGCGGATTGACCGCGTGCTGCCGCTGGCGCAGGCGGCGGAGGCGCATCGGTTGCAGGAGGAAAGCACGATGCACAAGAGCGGCGCGGTGTCAGGGAAGATTGTGCTAAAGGTGTAGGCCGGGCCGGCTCCGCAAAAACCGGCAAGTCGAAAGTCGAAAGCGGTGCCGTTATGAGCGCGTGGTTGGCTTGTAGCCGCAAGCTTTACCACGCATCACGTGGTGAAGCTTGCGCCGGTCGGTGTCGATCTGCTTCGCGACCTGAAGGTCGCGGCTACAGCGGCGCTGCGCAGTCAGCCTTCGATGTGTTTGCGGGCGGCGCGGGCGGTGAAGGTCGCGGGCAAAGCTTTTGAGAAGGCCGAGACGACTTTGTAAATTGCGCCGGGAATGACGACGGTTTTGCCCCGCATCATGGCGCGGTAGCCGATGGCCGCCGCCTTGCCGGCGTCCATCACCGGAAAGAATTTCCCCGTTTCCCGCATGCCGGCGCGGGCGTGGAATTCGGTGCGCGTCGCGCCGGGACAAAGGACGGTGACGGTGACGCCGCTGCCGCGCAATTCCTCGGCCAAGCCGCAGGAAAAGGAATGGACGAACGCCTTGCTCGCGTAATACATCGTAAGGAACGGGCCGGGCTGGAAAGCGGCGACGGAGGCGACGTTCAGGATGCGGCCTTCGCGGCGTTCGAGCATGGGTTTGAGGAACAGGTGCGTCAACTCGACCAGCGCCACCATGTTCACTTGCATCATGGCGACGTGGCTGTGAAGCTGCGCGAACGCACCTTGCTGGCCGAAACCGGCGTTGTTCACGAGGGCGGAAATGGGAGTGGAACGCAGCCGGTCAAAAATTTCGGCGGACGCGCCGGAAACGGACAGGTCGGCTGGCAGCACCTGTGTGCCGATGTTGTGGCGGCTTTGCAGTTCGGCGGCCAGAGCTTCGAGCCGCGCCTTGTCGCGGGCGGTGAGCGCGACGTTCCAGCCGTCGGCGGCGAAGATTCTGGCGAACTCGCGTCCGAGACCGGTGGACGCGCCGGTGATGAGTGCCCACTTGTTCATGTTCCGGGATTAGTTACCATTGCCGCGCTGTTCCAGGCAAGCTGGCTTTGGTTCGGAGTCCCGCCGTTGGCGGCCAACACCGTAACCACCGCCTGAGGCCGGGACACCGAACGGTTTGGTGTCCACGCTTTAGCGTGAGGGTCTGGAACCGCCTGAAGGCGGGACTCCAAACGGTTTGGTGTCCACGCTTTAGCGTGAGGGTCTGGAACCGCCTGAAGGCGGGACTCCAAACGTGAGATTCGAGTGACGAACTTGACACAACGCTTAATCGCGTTCGCGCCACAGGGATGGCTCGGGCTGGCGCTGATTGCCGTTTGCTGGCCGCTGAACTGGACGCTGACCGGGCAGCGCACGTCCTACCTGTTTTTCCCGCTGTGGCTGGGCTACATCCTGGTGGTGGATGCGGTGGTGCTGCGGCGCACCGGCACGTCGCTTTGGACACGGTCGCGGAAGGATTTTGTTCTGCTTTTCTTCGCCTCGGCTCCGGCCTGGTGGCTGTTTGAGGTCGTCAACTGGCGCACGCAAAACTGGGAGTATCTCGGCGACGAGTCGTTCAGCGGGCTCGAGTATTTCGTGCTGTGCACGGTTTCGTTTTCGACGGTGATGCCGGCGGTGTTTGAGAGCGCGGAGTTGGTGCGGAGTTTTCGCTGGATGGAACGGTTCGCCTCCGGGCCGCGCGTCGCGCCGACAGGCCGGCTGTGCGGCGGGTTCCTGCTGGCGGGACTGGCGATGCTGAGCTTGACGCTCCTGTGGCCGCGATTCTTTTATCCGTTCGTCTGGACGTCGCTGGCGCTGATCCTTGAGTCGGTCAACCGCTGGCTGGGGCGGACGCATTTTCTGGAACGACTGCAACACGGCGACTGGCGGCCCGTGCTGGCGCTGGCCACCGGCGCGCTGCTGTGCGGCTTCTTCTGGGAGATGTGGAACTACCACTCGTATCCGAAGTGGGTTTATCACACGCCCGGCGCGCAGTTTCTGCACGTGTTTGAGATGCCGCTGCTGGGCTACGGCGGCTACATTCCGTTCGCGCTGGAGTTGTTCGGCTTGAAAAACCTGCTGTGGCCGCGCGGGCCGCGCCTGCGGATTTAGGCTGCGAACTCAGAGCGTGCACGGAAAGGGTAACGCCAATTGACCACGGTTCGGTGTCCACGCTTTAGCGTGCCGTTTTCGCCAAAACCGCCCCGCCGCTACGGGACGCAGGGCGGATTCAAGAAGGAGCGCGGACAGCCTTGTCCGCGAGCTTCGGCGGCGTTTCGCGGAACTTCGCGCGGACATGGCTGTCCGCGCTCCTTTCGAACGTTTCTTGAATCCGCCCTGCGCGGGACGGGACACCGAACGAATTCTCCTTACTTAGGCTCAAGCCGAGTGCGCGGCCTTGGCCAGCGCGTCGTGGCCTTGCCGCAGCAGGCGCTCGGTCATCTCCCAACTGATGCATGGGTCAGTGATGGAAACGCCGTAGGTCAACTCAGAGACCGACCGCGGGAACGCCTGGTTGCCTTCCTTCAAATAGCTTTCGAGCATCACGCCGACGAGCGAACGCGTGCCGCCGGCGCGTTGCTTGATCACACTGCGCCAGACGTGTTCCTGCCGGGCGGGTTGTTTGCCGGAGTTGGCGTGGCTGCAATCCACCATCAACACGGCGGGCAGACCGGCTTCGACCAGCTTGCGCTCGGCGCCGGCGATGCTTTCGCGATCGTAGTTGGGTCGGGTCCGGCCGCCGCGCAAAACAATGTGGCCGGCCTGATTCCCCGTCGTGCGCACGATGCTGGTCAAGCCTTCCTGGTCAATCCCAAGGAAACTGTGCGGCTGCCTGGCCGCGCCCATGGCGTCAATGGCGGTTTGCAGGCTGCCGTCGGTGCTGTTCTTGAACCCGACAGGCATCGAGAGGCCGCTCGCCATCTCGCGGTGGGTCTGGGATTCCGTCGTGCGCGCGCCGATGGCAGTCCATGTGACGAGGTCGGCAATGTATTGTGGCGTGATGGGGTCGAGGAGTTCGGTGGCGGCGGGCAATCCCATCGCGGTGATGTCGAGGAGGAGACGGCGGGCGGTTTTCAGGCCCGTCTCAATATCGTGGGTGCCGTCCAGGTGCGGGTCGTTGATCAGACCTTTCCAGCCGATGGTGGTGCGGGGTTTTTCGAAATAGACGCGCATGACGATTTCCATCTGGTCGGCAAGTCGGCGGCGCAGCGAGTTGAGCTTTTGGGCGTACTCCATCGCGCCGGCCACATCGTGAATCGAGCACGGGCCGACCACGACCAGCAAGCGCGGGTCTTTCTGATGGATGATTTTTGTGACCCGTTCGCGACTGGCGAAAACCGTCTCGTTCGAAGCCTCGGTCGCCGGCAGCCCGGCCTTCAAGGCTCGCGGCGTCAGCAGCGGAGCGATTTCCCGAACTCTCAGGTCTTGTGTAGGGCGCATCATGGGTAACTTAAGCGATGAATCGAATGGGTAAAGGACTTAAAGCTTGTTTGAAAACCCCGGTTCGGAGTTCCGCCTTCAGGCGGCGCGGCGCGGAAACCGCCTGAAGGCGGAACTCCGAACCCAGCGCGACGCGGCCCGGGTGACTTTTCAAACAGGCTCTTAAAGCGCGAGCCGGGTGCCGGCACCGTAAGTCCTCGACGGTCACATTTAATCCGCTACAGTGTCGGCCCAACGGCAACACCGTGACTGAAACCACAAAACTGCTCTGCGAATTAGTCGCGCTTCCCGGCGTGAATCCCGCCCTCCCGTCCGCGCGGGACGCATGGATTTGGTTGAAAACGCTTGAACGGGCGACGGGCCTACCGGTCAATTTCCTGTCGTCTTTGCCATGAACAAATTTGTCGAGAGTCGAAAGTCGAGGGTCGAGAGCGGTTGCCTTTTACATCCGCTTCCCCCTGTTTTCCGGCTCTCGGCCTTCGGCCCTCGACCCTCGACCTTCCGATGAGTCGCGCCACTTTCTTCCGTCAGAGCGGTTGGATGATGTTCGCCACGGTCGCCGGCGGGGTGATGATGTGGGGCGTCCATTTCCTTTCCAAAAAAATCCCCGAGGCTGAATACGCGACGCTCGTCACGTTGCTGGCAGCCACGATGGTCATCCCGGCCATGCCGTTGCAGATGGTCTTCGCCCAGCAAACGGCGTCAGCGGTGGCGGCGGGCCGTGAAAGGCAACTGGCAGGAATGATCCGCATGGCATGGGCTGGGACGTTCCTGCTCTGGCTGCTGGCGATAGTCGTCGTGCTGTTCTTTCAGCAGGACATCGTTGCACGCTGGCAGATTGCCAACCCGGCGGCAATCTGGGCTGCGCTGGTGGTGGCGTTGGGCTGTCTTTGGACGCCGATGTTCGGCGGCCTACTGCAGGGTGAGCAGAACTTCCTGTGGCTCGGTTGGACGAGCATCCTTGCCGGTGTCGGACGGCTAGGAGCGGCGGCGTTCATCGTCCTGGTGCTGCACGGTTGGGCGGCGGGCATTATGACGGGCGCCATCGTGGGCCTGGCGGTGACACTCGGCGTGGCCGTCTGGCAGACGCGCCATCTGTGGACCGGCCCCCGCGCGCCGTTCGACTGGCGCAAACTGCTGGGCCAGATCATCCCGCTGATGGCGGGTTTCGGCGCGTTCCAGTTCCTGTTTTCGGCGGACACAATGTTTGTCAAAGCGTATTTCACGCCGGAAGAGACCGCGTTTTACGGCGCCGCGGGCGTGCAATCGCGGGCAGTGGTGTGGCTCGTGGGACCGCTGGCGGCGGTGATGTTTCCGAAGATTGTTCACAGCGCAGCCCGGTCTGAAAAAACCGACCTGCTCGCCGTGACACTGGTAAGCACCGGGGTGCTGGCGGGCGGCGGCGCGCTCGGGCTGTGGCTGGTTGGCCCGTGGATGGTCCGGCTGGTTTACAAGCCGAGTTACGTGGCTTTGGCCACACAAATCCTGCCGTGGTATGCCGGGGCGATGGTGCCGTTATCGCTGGTCAATGTTCTGGTGAATAACCTGCTGGCGCGGTCGCAATTCCGCGTCGTGCCGTGGCTCCTCGCCTTCGCCGGCGGTTACGCGTTTGCGCTCACGCGCTTTCACGGCAGCCTGGTGGCCGTGCTGCAAACGCTCGCCGCCTTTTGCCTGATGGCCTTCGGCGTTTGCGCGTGGTTCACCTGGGGCAAAAAAGTCCAAAGTCCAAAGTCCAAGGGCTAAGGTCGCCAAACCGCGTGGCGGCGCATGGTAAAGGACTTTAGACTTTGAACTTTGAACTTTGGACTGAACCCGGTCGGGGCAGCGGTTGCGGCGCGCGCAGTTTCCGGTAAATCCAGCCCTCCAGCGGCCGGAGGGGCCTGAGCCACCGATAAACCGGCGAGTAAATCAGCCGAACCCGAACCGCCGAAAGCAGCATGGTAAGCGACGTGTGGCCGAGCACGACTTTCGAGCCGGCAATGTCCGTCCATTCCGTCGGCACTTCCAGCACGCGCAGGCCGGCGTGCTTCAGCGAATACAGCAGGTTGATATCGAACGCCATGTCGGCAATGCGCAGAAAGGAATGGATTCTCTCGACGGCCTGGCGGCGCATCACCTTGGCGCCGCACTGCGTGTCGCGGATGTTCATCCAGAACATCAATTGCACAATGAGGTGGAAAACCCGGCTGGCAAACTGGCGCTTGCCCGTCTGCGATTGGTGAATGACGGCCCCCGGCAACCAGCGCGAACCAATCACGCAATCGGCCTCGCCCGTGCGCTGCACCAGTTCGTGGAAGGCGTGCGGCGGAGTCGCGCCATCGGCGTCCACGTAGCCAATCAAATCCGCCAGCGGGGCCAGCTTCAGCCCTTCGATCAATGCCCCGCCTTTGCCAATCGGATCGGGAAAATCCAGGAAGCTGATCACCGGAAGTTCCGCCGCCACGCGCTGCACGATGCCCAGCGTATTGTCCTGGCAGCCGTTGAGCACGACGACAATTTGGAATTTGCCGGCGTAATTTTGCTGGAAGTGCCGCGCGTAGTCACGCAACACCGGCTCGATGCGGCGCTCCTCGTTGTAGGCCGGGATGAGCAGCAATAAGCCAGGCTCGGTCACGCGATAGAATTAGCACGTTCAACGCCAAGACGCAAAGACATAGCGCGGCTGGTGCTGCAACCAAACCCCAAGGGCACGATCCCTCCAACACGCCAACGGATGAAAGGTTTCAACCCCGAAGGCTTTCGGGGATGGCACTTTTCATCCGTTGGCGAACTCTAATCCCAAAAATCTTGCTGAACTTGCACGATCCTCAGAGATAGCACTGCAAAGAGTGGGGACGCAGCGGAGCATTTCTTCGCAAAAACTTTGCGCCTCGGCGTCTTCGCGCCTTTGCGCTAAGATTCTTCGTCATCTGATGTTCAACTCGCGCCGTATCCCAAACTTCGCAATCCGCTTCCGCAGCGTCGCGCGCGTGATGCCCAGTAGTTTGGCAGCTTGGCCTTGGTTGTTACCCGTCTCCTTGAGCGCCTGAATTACGAGTTCACGTTCGACGGCGAGGATGACTTTTAGTTTCGGGTCGCGCCGCGCCCACTGAAACAATTGCCGCGCCAGCGCGGTGGCCGCCGTCGCGGCGGCCTCGCTGCTCGCGTTCGGAGCCGCCCAGACCGCCGCCGCGCCTGCGCCGAGGCCGGTGATTTCCGGCGGCAAATCCTCGAGCAAGACGGCGTCGCTCTTGGAAACGACCAGCGCCCGTTGGATGACGTTCTCCAACTCGCGCACGTTGCCGGGCCAGTGGTAATCCTTCAGCGCTTTGACGGCGTCGCGGGAGAGCGACTTCGGCGGGCGCTTCGGGTCGGGGGCCAGCGTTTTCAGAAAGTAATTTACCAGCAGCGGAATGTCTTCGCGGCGTTCGCGCAACGGCGGAAGGTGGACGCGCACGACGTTGAGCCGGTAAAACAGGTCTGCGCGGAACTCGCGCCGAGCCACCGCCTGGTCCAACGGCTGATTAGTGGCCGCGATGACGCGCACGTCCACCTGGATGGGCTGGTTGCCGCCGACCCGCTCGAACGTGCCGGATTGGAGCACGCGCAGAATTTTTGTCTGCGTCGCGGGGGTCATGTCGCCGATTTCGTCGAGGAAGACCGTGCCCTTGTTGCATTGCTCGAACCGCCCGATCCGCTGCGAGGTCGCCCCCGTGAACGCGCCGCGCTCGTGGCCGAACAATTCGCTTTCCAGCAACTGCTCCGGGATGGCGGCGCAATTGATGGCCAGGAACGGTTGCTGGCTGCGCGCGCTGTGATGATAGATGGCGCGGGCGACGAGTTCCTTGCCCGTGCCGGTTTCGCCGGTGATGAGCGCGGTGGCGTCCGAAGCGGCAAGCTGGCCGATGAGTTTGAACACCTGCTGCATGGCCTCGCTCCGGCCCACGATCCCCAACTCGTAGTCTTCCGATTCGAGCAATGGCTGATACGACACGACTTGCTTCATGTCGCGCGCGGCCTTGAGCGCGTTGGCGACGATCTCCTTGAGCTTGGGCACGTCGAACGGTTTGAGCAGGTAATCGTACGCGCCGAGCTTCATCGCCTCGATGGCCGTTTGCGTGGTGCCGTAGGCGGTCATGAGGATGACGAGCAACTTGGAATCCATCTGGCGGAAGCGGCGGAGCGTTTCGAGGCCGCTCATGCCGCCCATGCGGATGTCCATGAGCACCAGGTCGGGCTTGATTTTAGGAATCAGCTTCAACCCTTCCTCGCCGCTCGAGGCGGTGGCCCACTCGATGTCCGGCGAATCAAAAATGCGCCGGAACGAATATTGCACGTCCGCTTCGTCGTCAATTAACAGCAGTTTGCTCATTGCGAAATCAATCGCTGTGTAAAGTAGCCAACCAGTGCAAATGTGACAGCCAATTTTCGCAGCGGAAGACTTCTCAATCTCGTTGACTGACGTAGCGCGAAATGGCAAAAAAAGGCAGCGGCAAACCAGAAGAAAACTATGCTTCAACCGTATCCACGCCGACAGGGCAGTTATGTGGCGGACGACAAACTGTTCCCGCGACCAGAGCCCGTAGCGGACGCAAAACTGCAAGCAGCAATAAAAGCTGCGTTCCAGCGGACGCTCCGAAAGAAAACAGGGGCAATAACCTCACCGCGCTTGTCGCCTGTAGAATTGGTGAAGATGTGTCTGGCGCATCTGCAGGAACGCAGCGACCCGATTCTTAATCCGTCGTTCCTCAGCCAGTGCAAGTTGGAGGAAGTGTTTGAGATGGATGCCATCGCCCATGAGATGCAGCGGCATCGCATGAAGATAGGGAATTTCTACCAGTTTCTGGTGATTGAACTGATGAAATCCCGCTTCACCCAAGTTTACGACGGCAAAAAGGAGGGCGACGTTGAAGCGGAAATTGAAACGCCAATTGTCTATTCAACGTGCTTTTAGTCAAACCATGAAAACGTCTCGGAGCAAAACTTCGGAAACATTTGCTGTACGGTTGGTCAGCCTAATTTCCGAAGCAAATTTCATCCGCTTCGAGCACGTTTTGACCGAGCCGAACATTTTCAAAATTGTAGGAAGGTCGCATTATGAAAGATGGCATTCTTGCTTTTGGGGATGGCTGCTTGATCCGAATGGCACGCACCTGCTCAAAACATACCCGCTCGTTCGCCTATTGCTGCTTTTATCGAATGAGCGCACATTGAAGCCGAACGATGGAGCTAGATGCAACCTCCTCAAAACACTTCCCACAACTGAGTTCACAGATGTCCAAGTAACGCCGAATGAATTTGTCTCAAACGAACGAAGTGTCGAAGGCGTTGGCCGCTTCGATGTTTTTCTCACAGCTAACTACACCGATAAATTAGGCGACATCGGCAGGTTGAATGTAATCTTTGAGTTCAAGATTGATACAAAGCCGACCCGACGACAGTCTCGCAAATATGCCGATTGGCTTTTTTCTGCCCACCGGAATGACGACAATTTATTGGTCTATGTCAATCCGACTCTCGGCAAAAATCCCGAAGAAACTGTCGGCGACAAGAGGTGGCATTGCCTTGATTACCAATTGCTCAACGACAAGTTGCTAACTCCGCTGTTAGAGCATCCATCCCTCAACGACAAAACCAAACCTTTTATCTTCCAATACGTTAAGAACCTGAAAATTCGCCAGAAAGGAATCAAGATGGCTATTACTGATGAAGAAAAGAAAATGGCGCTGGCATTATACGAAAAATACAGCGATGTCTTTGACTCAATCTTCGATGCGTTGAAGGCAGCCAATGCTGTTGAACACAGCACTTCCGAAGCAGGCTCATCGCGCGGTCGCGCCCGTGGTCGACTTGCAGTGAAAATCGGTGGAAGGGTTTTCGACGGCGAGATGGTTATGGATGTCTATGAAAAGGTGCTGAAGTTTATCGTGGATAAAGGGCATATTCAAAAGCTGCCTTTGCCGTGGGGAACGACTGACAAAAGGTTTATCATCACGAACCAAAAGACACCAACGCATCCCAGCGGGCGTCCTTTCTTCACCCCTGTAAAATACAAAAACTATTCGATTGAGACCCACTACGACCGCGGGCGAGCCATGCAGATTCTCGGCGAGCTTTGCGAGAAGCTAGAGCTTGCTTTTGAAACAATCGAGACGTGAACAAAAGCCTTTGGCTATCGCCAGGTTGACAAATAACGAAGCAGAACCTTTGCGTCTCTTTGCCCGATTCGTTTTACTCGGCTGACAGACACAGACACGCAGCCTTGGTGGAATGAAAACCCACTGCAATCCGGCTCGCTTGGAGCGTCATACCACCGACTAGCGATACGCTCGGATTCTTCTTTTATGGCTTTGTCAGTTTTTAACAGCCCGACATGCTCATATTCGTAATCGCCGTTCCGTTCACACAAAGTGATGAGGAAATACTTTTCCGAAATTTGCGATGACATAGGTTTCATGGAGTCAAAATACAGGGCCGATTGTTCTGGGCCAAAATCATTTTGGCACGCCTCCTCCTTATGCGGATGCGCGGCACAAACACTACGACAGCATCCATCCAGACAACTTCGCCGACTGGTTCCTGACCTTTCATGAGCCCTTTTACGAAGCCCTTAAACCGCACGGCAGCTTGGTGTTGAACATCAAAGACAAAGTGGTCAACGGCGTCCGTCACCGCTTCGTTTGGCGAACCATCGAAGCCCTGTGCGGACGAGGGTGGTTTCCGATTGACGATTACATCTGGCACAAGACCAATCCTATGCCCGGCTACTGGCCGAATCGTTTTCGCGACGGCTGGGAGTATTGCTTTCATCTTGCGAAATCGAAGAAGCCGTTCTTTAACGCCAGCGCGGTTCGGAAGCCGATTGGCGACTGGGTACATTCCCGCCTGGCACGGCTGGGCGGAAATGACTTGAAAAGGCACGATTCGGAAAACAAAAGCGGTTTCGGGCGCAACATCTCCAAGTGGGTTGGCAAACAAACTGTTTTGCCATCAAACGTGATCAGCGTCGCGCTAGTTGGGAAAAACAAGGGCCACCCCGCCGTCTTTCCGACCGACTTGCCACTATTCTTCATCAAGTTGCTTTGCCCAAAGGATGGGCTAGTTATGGACCCCTTTGCCGGATCGGGATCAACAGGGATTGCCGCGCTGGCATTGAACCGCCGCTGCGTCCTGATTGATAACAACGCCCAGTACTGTCAGATTGCCCTGCGACGACTGCGACAGGAAGGTCGCGCGCGGGATGAAGAACTTCTTCCGTTTGTGGAAAGCGCTGACCTCGAGGATTCACGCCAGGCGCGCTTGCTGGAAAAACCGCCGCCATATAAGACAAAGCGCGGTTAGTCGAGGCCGCTTTCCGTTTGTGGCAGATACCATTGGCTCATTAGCGGGATTGCCGTCTCGTGGGTTGCCGCAGTTCGCCAAATTTATTTATCTGTAACTTTGCCCACTCGCAGGCTTCGGCGGAAGTTTTCAAATCATCCTGCAACTGTTTCTCACGGATCTCCGCCAGCAGCTTGCCCATCGCCGGGCCGGGTTTCATGCCCAGCTTGATCAAATCGTCGCCCGTCACGAGCGGTGGACGAATCTGCGGTTGCTGCGCCAGTTGCCGCGCTTGCTCGACGAGAAAATCGTAAACGTCCAATTGGCCGTGCGAGCCGAGGCAGTCGAGCCGGTGCAGGGCCAGTTCCAGCGGAAACGTCGGGCGCAGGAGCAGGCGGCGCAGCGTGGACTTACGCATCTGCATCGCGTCCTTGAACTGCATGTGGTAGCGCACGGCTTTGGCGATGTCCTCGATTTGTTTGCGCGGAAACCGGAGGCGTTCGAGGATTTCCTTCGCCATGCCCGCCCCGACTTTTTCATGCTCGTAAAAGTGGATGCTGCCTGTCTGTGGATCGCGCGACGCGGCGACGGGCTTGGCAACGTCGTGCAGCAGAACCGCCCAGGGCAACGATGGGTCGGCGTTTGACGGCAGGTGACGAAGCATCAGGCAGAGGTGGGTAAACACCGTGCCTTCCGGGTGATAGTCGGGCGATTGCTCGCACGTGACGGTCGCGGCGAGTTCGGGTAGGATTTGTTCCAGCAGGCCGCTGTCTCGCAGCAATTCCAGTCCTCGCGCGGCGCGCGCCCCGTTTGGAGTTCCGCCTTTAGGCGGCTGGGCTGGAGCGCAGGTGTTCCCACCCGCAGCACGGCCGGCGCTCGGGGTCGCTACAGCTGAGGACAGCCGCGCTCCGCCGCCTAACCCGGAAATTTCACACGCTGTAGCCGCAAACTTCAGTTTGCGCCTGGCGGCCCACGGCCAGCGGGCAATCGCAACCTGAAGGTTGCGGCTACACGCCGTGGGCCATTCGAGGCGCGTGTGAAATTTCCGGGCTAAAGGCGGAACTCCAAACGGTTGCGGGCTGAGCAGCTTGATGAGTTCATCGCGCACGCGCTCGGCGCTGATGGCTTTGATCTTCGGCGCGTTGACCTTCAGCGCGGCGCAGGTTTGCGGCTCGATTTGGAAATCGAGTTGCGCGGCGAAGCGCACGGCACGCAGCAGGCGCAAGTGGTCTTCGGCAAACCGTTCTTCGGGCGAGCCGATGGTGCGGATGACGCGGGCGACCAAGTCTGCCTCGCCACCAACCCAGTCATGCAGTTTGTTGGCGATCGGATCGTAGAAAAGCCCGTTGACGGTGAAGTCGCGCCGCAAGGCGTCGGCCTTGGCGTTGCCGAAAGTGACGGTTTTAGGATGGCGGCCGTCTTGGTAGTCGGCCTCGGCGCGGAACGTGGCGACCTGAAACTGCCGTCCGGCTTCGACCACGACCATCACGCCGAATTTGCGGCCGACCGCGACGGTGCGTTTGAAGAGCGACTCGATCTGCTCCGGCAAAGCGGACGTGGCGATGTCGTAATCGCCCGGCTCGCGTCCCAAAAGAAAGTCGCGGACGCAACCGCCCACCCAGAACGCGGCGAAGCCGGCGTCCTGCAAGCGGCGCACAATGTCCGTCGCCGTGGCGAGCGGGAGACTGTCCTTAACTTTTGCCATTGTTTGTGATTTCCGGGAGCGTAGCGAAGCTCCTAGCGACTGTAGCCGCAAGCTTTAGCTTGCGCCAGACTTGCGTGACAATGGGCGCAACCTGAAGGTTACGGCCACACTACTCGCTGCCCCAACTCTGCTTCACATACTTCACGCCGGATTTGACTTCCTCGACGGTGAGGGCGGGGCTGAACTCGAACACCTTGATGTGCTCCGCTTTCACCATCGGCTTGAGGGCGGCGAAATCAATCGTGCCTGTGCCCGGGGCGCAGTGGTCGCGTCCGGGGAACTGCACGTCGTGAATGTGAAAGCCAAACAAACGGTCGCGCAACGATTCCAAGTGGAAGGCGTGATGGAGGAAACCGAGGTTTTCCTTGATTTGCGCGTGACCAGTGTCGTGCCAATAAACCAGCGCCGGACTGGTGAGTTCTCGGAACAGGAGGTGGAAATCGCCGTCCAGCGGCAGTTCTTCCAGGGCCTCGCGGTTTTCGATCCCGAACTTGATTCCGAGCGCCTCGACTTCGGGCAGCAGTTTGCGCAGCGACTCGTAAACGCGCTGCACGTACGGTCCCTTTTTGGCTTCGCGCTGCCGGTTGACCTCCTCGCACAGCCCGAGGTACTTGGGCTTCGCTCTTTCGCCACGGCCGACCATGTCCTCCAGCTTGTGCGTGTAATCTTTCATGTCCAAGGAGCCGAGATGCAGCACAATGACGGGGGCTTTTACGCGAGCAGCGAACTCGAGGGTCTTCCGCGTGTGGCGCTCGGCCAATTCCCGGTCGCGCGGCCGCTGGTCCGAAAACTTGTAGAGGTTTGGGGCGGCGTAGTCCACACCGATGGGGAGCGGGCAGAAGTTGTGGACGCTGGAAATTTTGATTTCGCCCGCCTCCACCGCTTCCAGGATTCCCGGCAGCAGGCTGATGCGCGTGCCGTGGCTGAGCTCGGCGTGCTCGAAACCAAGCTCGCGGATTTCGCGCAGCATGGCGCGACCGTCGGTGTGGCGGTCGGAATTCCAGCAGGTGGACAGCGAATACATACAATGAAGGCCGAGTGCAGCAATCACTCCGACCGCACTCGGCCCCGGGAGTTTTCCAAAGGATTACAGGTCCGCGTAGCGGGCCTTGAGCATCGCGGAGAACCGGGCGGCTTTTTCCTTGCGGCGACGCCGTTCGCTGGGCTTTTCGTAATGCCGATGATTGCGTGCAGTCTTCAGCGTGCCCTCGCGGTCGATTTTCTTCTTCAATCGGCGCAGGGCTCTTTCGACAGGTTCGCCTTTTCTCAGCTTAATTTCGGTCAATACTGTTCACTTCCCTTCCGCAACCGTTGCAACAAGCCGGCATGACCGCCGGGCTGTTCAAGAGGTCGGGCGGGAGGATAATTTCAGCCCGCCAAGTGTCAACGGCAAAGAGCGCCGTTCCCAAGCGGGATACTTCTTGACAGTAGCACCAGAAGTGGCGCAGGCGTCCTCGCCTGTGATTGTCCCGGCGAGCGTCCCGCTCGCCGAAACCTCGCCCGCGGTCGGCGCTGATCTGGCAACCGAGGCGGTCGCCGGGCCAATGGCAGCCGAGACGGCTGCCCCACTACTTGGTGGTACTGCCAAGATGTGTCTCGAAGCGGGATGCCGGCGTAAATCCCGTGGCGCAGTTGCGCGGGCTTGCCAGCCGGCGGTTTTGTGGTGAAAATCCTCGCCCATGAAAACGAACACGCTCGCCGCACGCAAAGCCGGCAAGATCATTGACCCGCAACGTCCGTATTCGAGCACGATCTTCGACGGCCCGGAACGCGCCGCCGCCCGCTCGATGCTTTACCCCATCGGCTTCAAACCGGAAGATTTCAAGAAACCGCTCATCGGCATCGCGTCCACCTGGGGCCAGACCACGCCGTGCAACATGCACATTGACAAGCTGGCCCTCGAAGCCGAAAAAGGCACCAATGAAGCCGGCGGCAAGGCGATCATCTTCAACACCATCACCATTTCCGACGGCATCTCGATGGGCAGCGAGGGCATGAAGTATTCGCTCGTCTCCCGCGAGGTCATCGCCGACTCCATCGAAACCGTCGTCGGCTGCGCCGCGATGGACGGCTTTGTGGCCATCGGCGGCTGCGACAAAAACATGCCCGGCTCGCTGATTGCCATCGCGCGTCTGAACCGCGCGGCGGTTTTCGTTTACGGCGGCACGGTCCTGCCCGGCTGCATCACCGGCGACGCGCGCAAGCTCGACATCGTTTCCGTCTTCGAGGCCATCGGCGCGCACGCCAACGGCCGGATCAGCGACGCCGAGTTGCAGCAAATCGAGCAATGCGCCATCCCCGGCGCCGGCTCGTGCGGCGGGATGTACACCGCCAACACCATGGCCAGCGCCATCGAAGCGCTCGGCATGAGCCTGCCCAACAGCTCCGCTCAAAACGCGATTTCGCAAGCCAAACTCGACGACTGCCGCCGCGCCGGCGCTGCGGTCGTCGGGATGCTCAAGAGCGGGCTTCGCCCGCTCGACATCCTGACGAAGAAAGCTTTTGAAAACGCCATCGCCGTCGTCATGGCGCTGGGCGGTTCCACCAACGCCGTCCTGCACCTGCTCGGTATCGCGCACGCCGCCAAGGTCAAACTCACGCTCGACGATTTCACGCGCGTCGGCAAGCGCGTGCCCGTGCTCGCCGACCTGAAACCGAGCGGTCGTTTTCTGATGTCGGAATTGGTCGCCATCGGCGGCATCCGACCGCTGATGAAAACGCTGCTCGATGCCGGCTTGCTGCACGGGGATTGCCTGACCGTCACCGGCCAGACGATGGCCGAGACGCTCGCCGACGTGAAGCCGTATCCGCCGGGTCAGCAGATCATTCGTCCGCTCAACAACCCGATTAAGAAGGAAGGGCACATTGTCATTCTTTACGGCAACCTGGCGCCCGAGGGTGCCGTGGCCAAAATCTCCGGCAAGGAAGGACTGCGTTTCTCCGGCAAGGCGATTGTGTTCAACAGCGAGGAAGCTGCGCTGGAAGCCATCCTGGACGGCACGGTGAAGAAAGGCCACGTCATGGTCATCCGCTACGAAGGACCGCGCGGCGGACCGGGCATGAGAGAAATGCTTTCGCCCACCAGCGCCATCATGGGCAAGGGCCTCGGCAAAGACGTGGCGCTCATCACCGACGGCCGTTTCTCCGGTGGCAGCCACGGCTTCGTCGTCGGCCACGTCACGCCCGAAGCCTACGTCGGCGGCCCGATTGCCCTCGTGAAGAACGGCGACTCCATCACCATTGACGCCGAGAAACGGGAGTTGACGCTCGAAGTAACCGGAAAAGAACTGAAAGCCCGCCGCAAGGCGTGGAAGAAACCCGCGCCCCGCTACACCCGCGGTGTGCTCGCCAAATACGCAGCCCACGTCACGAGCGCGTCGCTCGGCGCGGTGACGGATGCGGAGTTGAAACTCTGAGCACGGTTTATTTCTTGCACACACCTATAGCGGGGTTAAAGTCTGAACCAAGATGAAAACGGTCGAGGCAGTCATTGAGCCGACGGGCGAAGTCCGGTTGGTCGAACCGGTGCATGTCGCGTCGCCGACGCGCGCACTCGTTACGATCCTCGAGGAAGCGTCTGACCCTCACGATACCGCCTTGTTGAGCGAAGCGGCGCTGGCGGAAGACTGGAATCGCGCCGAGGAGGACGCGGCATGGACCTACTTGCAGCCGGGCAAGTCGTAATCGTCCATTTTCCGTTCTCAGACCTGAGGCAGTCCAAACTGCGCCCTGCCGTGGTGCTGGCGGAAGCCGGTCGCGGTGACTGGCTGCTCTGTCAGATTACCAGCAAGTCCTACGGTGATTCTCGGAGTACTGCTGGCCGTTTCCGTCGGGTTTTCCGTACTCGCATTCAGGCTGATCAGCCGCAGGCGTAACCAGTCTGGACTGTTGTCGCCACTACTCTTGCGGATGTGGGGGGCGTTCTTTGGTTTGGGGAGCGCGGTCGTCCTGATTCATGCCATTGTGACGAAGAGGTGGATCGAGATTCTGCATTGCTGGACAGTGCTTGCCACAAGCGTTTCGATGACGTATGCGGCGTTCATGCTCGCCAGGAGACGTGAACGAGGTGAGGCGAACGAGAACTCAATCAGCCAACCAGGCGGTCCAGCGAACGGGAGCCAGCCGTTTCGTTCAGATTGAAATACGAACGTCATCGGCGGCTGGCTCCCGTCGCTGACCTTTGCATTAGGCTGCACGTGCGCATGAGGCCCTTTGTTACAGCGTTTTTCACTGCGGTTGCGGTGTTCACGGTCTCCTGTGAATCCATCCCCAAGCCGTATTGGGGGGGCGTCTCGGTGACCTTGCTGCCCCACAGGACGGGAAGATACAGGTATGCATCGCCAATGTCTCGACACCGTGGCTTCTTTGGATTCCAGCACACGCCAGTGTTGCCACACTTGAGGACAAGCTCGGGCCGGACTTTTTCAAGCAACAGAGCTGGCCGACTAGACTCGATATACTTCGTCGAGTTGACGGCATGTGGTTGCGTTCGGTCCGCTATGACCTCGGCGGCAAGACTCGGTCTCAGAAGGAAGCCATCCACTTGCACCACGGCGATTATATCTATTTTTGGTCTACGAATACATATGAGGCCATTCATCATGGTTCGATTAGCCGCGGGGACTGTGACGCGGGCGTTGTCCGACGGTAGCAGCAGGAATAAGATGCAGCCTAACACCTATCAAGCCCGCGCGGTCAAGGGGCAGGAAGGCGACGTTGTTTTCACCGTCGTCAACCCGCCGAAGCCGACGCCGTGATACGGAATGTTCCGACCATCTTCCATCGTCGCTCCGCGACGCGATTCATTCTTCACGTCCACCGGGGACGCTGTCCCCGGCTAATTTCCGATGCCGCTTCGCGGCTTTGCGTTACATTCCGAACCGCTTCGCCCCTTCCGCCCGACCTTTCGCCAAGCCATCCTTGTGCAACGGGATTGAATCAGGAACCCGGAAACGAGGAATCCACGAGAAAAGTTTTCCTGGCCTCCTACGTTCCTAGTTTCCTGATTGAAATTCCGTGGCCGCGAGTTGCCGTCGGCATTATGGCAGTTATCAGATGCACCAGACGCGGTGGCAGATCGGCAAACCGTGCAGGAAGTGTTGCCAAAGACGCTGCCAGCCACGCCATGCGAACAGTCAGGGACGCCATTTTGACCGCCAGACAGCTCCAATTGGCCGCCAGACATGCCAAATCGTCTGAAAGAGTGGCCAAATCGGCCGGCAGTGGCGATACTTGACCAGTCAGCGTGACCAAGTTGACTGTCAGTCTGGCCGAATGAACTGACGGAGGTGCGAAACGTGGTGTCAGCGCGGTCAAGAGCGCTGGGGAGGGGCTGCAAGAGCTTCACAAGTGCGCCGAAGAAGCCGCAGCGAAGCCGAAGGTCCAACCGGCGGGAAACTCCGGAGCAAATTAGATCGCACCACATTTGCTGGGCGGTTCGAGACCTGCAGCGCCTTTTTCGATGGCGCTGTAGCTTGCTATAGGAGACCGAGCTACTGCCAAAGTAGTTACAGACCACACTACAACCCTGAGTTGCGTTTCTACGTTTACTTGTGCCACCTTGCAGCATCCGCTAGCGTCCGGGCTCAAAATCAAAAACGCGCCGTAACACCCTGGGCGCAGTTTGATTAAAGAGAACCACCATGGCGTATCTGAACGACAACTATCTGAAACTGAAAGCCGGCTACCTGTTTCCCGAAATCGGCCGGCGCGTGAAGGCGTTTTGCGAAGCGAATCCCGAGGCCGCCCAGCGCCTCCTCTGCTGCGGCATTGGCGACGTGACCGAGCCGCTGCCGCCCGCGGCCATCGCCGCCATGCACAAGGCCGTGGACGAAATGGCCGTGCGCGAAACCTTCCGCGGCTACGGCCCGGAGCAGGGCTACGAATGGCTGCGCGCCGCCATCGCACAAAACGATTTCCGCGACCGCGGCTGTGAGGTGGCCGACGACGAAGTTTTCGTCAGCGACGGCACCAAGTGCGACACGGGCAACATTCTCGACATCCTCGGTCACAAAAACAAAATCGCCATTAGCGATCCGGTTTATCCCGTTTATGTGGACACGAACGTGATGGCCGGCCACACGGGTGAGGCCAACGAAGCGGGCGCTTACGGCAAGCTAGTTTACCTGCCCTGCACACCGCGGAACGGCTTCATCCCCGTGCCGCCGAAGCGCAAGGTGGACCTCATTTACCTCTGTTCGCCGAACAACCCAACCGGCGCCGCTGCAACGCGTCCACAGCTCGAGGCGTGGGTGAAATACGCGCTCGAACACAAGGCCGTGATTCTTTTCGACGCGGCTTACGAGGCTTACATCACCGACCCGGCGCTGCCGCATTCGATCTACGAAATCCCCGGCGCGCGCGAATGCGCCATCGAATTCCGCAGCTTCTCCAAAAGCGGCGGGTTCACCGGCGCGCGTTGCGCGTTCACGGTCGTGCCCAAGACGCTACGGGCAGCCACCAAAACAGGCGAGTTGCAGCCACTCCATCCTTTGTGGCTGCGGCGGATGACGACCAAGTTTAACGGCGTTTCCTACATCACGCAGCGCGGCGCGGAGGCACTTTATTCGCCCGAAGGCAAGGCGCAGGTGCGCGCGCTTATCGCACATTACATGGGCAATGCGAAAGTCCTGCGCGAAGGTGCGGCCAAGGCCCGCCTGAAAGTCTTTGGCGGCGTGAACGCGCCCTACATTTGGGTGAAAACGCCGAAAGACGTCACAAGCTGGCAGGCGTTCGACAAAATCCTGAACGAAACGAATGTCGTCATCACGCCCGGCAGCGGTTTTGGCGCGAAGGGCGAAGGCTACTGCCGCGTCAGCGCCTTCAACAGCCGCGCCAACGCGGAGGAAGTCGCGCGGCGGTTGCAGCAGTTGAAGTGGTGAAAGTTTCGGCATGATTGCCTTTGGTTAACGAAAGTGATAGCTTGCCAACAACGATGAAAGCGAAAGTCCAAAACCTGTCTCGCGCGGAATTGCTCCAACGCATCTGGATTGATCCGGCGCGTTGTTTTGGCAAGCCGTGCATTCGCGGGCATCGCATCTGGGTTTCGCTGATTCTTGATTTGCTGGCTTCCGGCATGACCGAGCGCGGGATTTTGAAGGAGTATCCCGGCTTGGAGGCCGCGGACATCCACGCCTGCCTCGCTTACGGCGCGGAAATGTCGCGCGAACGCTACGTGGACGTGCCGTTGGAAGCGCACGCATGAAACTCAAGCTCGACGAAAACCTCGGTGAGCGCGGTCGCCAGATTCTTTCCGATGCCGGTCATGACGTGGAGACCGTCGCCAACCAATCTTTGGAGGAAGCCAAAGACCGGGAAGTCATTGAATGTTGCCGGCGCGAGGGGCGCGCGCTCATTTCACTTGACCTCGACTTTGCCAATCCCTTGCGCTTCCGTCCGAGCCGTTATGGGGGAATTGCCGTGTTGCGTCTGCCGCGCAAACCTTCCCATGCCGATTTGTTGAACGCCATCCGCACCCTGGCTGCCGGGCTGGAGCGGGAAAAATTGATTGGAAAACTTTGGGTGATTGAAGCCGGAAGAATCCGTGTGTTTCAGGAAGAAACCAAATAGCCGCGCCAACGCCGAGGAAGTCGCCCGCCGCCTGCAAGAGTTGAAGTGGTGAAAGCAGGGTGGCGACGCCTTCTTTACCCAACTTGGGGCTGGCGCAATTCCGGCACCAGATTCCAGTTTGGTTGAGGGTTGAGAGTTGAGAGGCCAAAGGTCAGAGCCTCGTGACCCGCCTTCGCTCCGCTGCGGCGCGGCACGCCTCGGCTGCTACGAGGTTATTCATCCGTGCTGACCGTGACGTCCAAACCTTCCGCGCAGGCCAAGTCTCCTTGGATGCGGTCCGAGGTCAGAAACCTTTCACATTCGAGTTCGAGCGCCAGTGCCACATGCAGCAGGTCGAACGCGCGGCAGCCGAGCCGTTCGGTGTGCTTTTCGGAAAGCGCGCGCGCCACATCAATCGCGCCATCCATATCCACGGAACTCTCCACAAAGACACCTCGGGCAATGAACTTCTTGAGCATGGAGAGCGCGGCCTCGCATCCCCGCTTGGTCGCCGCGCGCTCGGACGATGGTGTGCTCCGGCGTTGATGAAACGCACGCTGTCGGATGGCATTGGCGACCTCCAGCCCATGCAGCGGAAGGAAAAAGACCGGAGGCCGGCCGAGACTGCGGTAATCCTCAACCGCTGTCGCCGTTCCCGCTTCCTGCGTCAGAAGTTTCACGAGGAAACTGGTGTCGGCGTAAGCCCTCATCTCCGCGATTCCAGAACGATTTTCACGAGGCTGATTTTCGAGCGCGGGCTGCGGAGCACTTCGTCGAGAAGTTCATCTATCTCGCGTCGCCGCCGCTCCTCGTCGGCTTGCGTTGTGGCCGGTTGGATGACCCACAGCGGTTCGCCGTTGTCGGTGACTTGCACGGGTTTGCCGGCGCGCGTCCAACGCTTCACTTTGAGCGGTTCGCGAACCAGCGTCCGCAGGGGAATCGTTTTCATGGTGTCAGACACTAGCGGCTGACAGAGGTAATGTCAACGCAAATGCCTTTCGTGGTGATTTTTCCCGCTGGCCATGCAACTCAGGCCGCGACCGTCAAAGGGGTTGGTGCACGGCCACCAATCGGTTGGTGCAACTCCAGTATGGGATTCCACTTTGAAGGAAGATGGCAGAAGGCAGAAGGATGAAGTTCATTCGGCACGCTTTGCGCGGTAGTTGTGTTTCTGCATTCTGCATTCATCCTTCAACATTCCCTGTCGAGCACGGGTGTTTTGAGATGCACGCCTGCCTTCCAAATGAGAATACAGGGGGCGTCACCTCGGCGGCCGCGGTCACAACCGTTCCGCCAGCTTGATGAAGTTCCGCTTCGGCTTGTGCGCGGTGCGGACGCGAGCCAAGTAGCTGGCGAATTCTTCGCTTCGCTGCAGGCGCGTCATCAGGTCGCGGATTTTGCGCAGCAGCTTCACGGCTTCGGCATAACTGCTGTTGTTCTTCTGGTTGATGAGCGCCTCGACCTGCTTTTGGTAAACCGGAACGACATCGGCGGGAAATTCCTTCTCGCGCAGGCGGGCCAGTTCCATCCACCAACTGTCGTGGCAACCGCCGGCCTGTGCTTCCCGCCAGGCGGCTTCGACATCCTTCTCCCAAAGGAAAATCTCCACCAGGAGCGAGTGGTCGGGGGCGTAATTGCTCCAGCCCCAGGCGTGGTTCGGCCTTTGCGCGGCCTGCTTCTTTTCGCGCTCGATGCCGGCACGGATGAAAGCCCGCGCCTTGTCACGCCAAGCGGGCCACTGGCTGATGCGGTCCGCGTGACTTCCAAGCTTTCGGTAATTCTCCAAATGCGTGTGCTCGGTGAAAGTGAGCCAGACGAGTTGCATGGCCTCGTCGTGGCGCTTGCGGCGGTGGTATTCGTCGGCAAGGAATTCGCGGAGGCGGGGGTCGGTCTTTTCGGGAAAGGCTTTGAGGCCGCGTTCGGCCCAGGTGAGGGCCTGGTCGTGCTGCTTTGCCTCGCGATAGATTTCCGCAATCTGGAGAAAGGCGTAGGCATGGGAGAGGTCGCGCGCTTTGATGGCGACGAGCGATTCGATGTCGCCGGACTGGCGCGCGAGGGTCTCCATGATGTGCGTGATGCGATAGCGTTTGCTGAATTCTTCCGGGTCCTGCTGGCCGGGCCTGACTTGCGGCATGCGTGTCCAGACGGCTTCCGCGCAGCGGCGATAGGCGGCCAGCCCCTTTTCGCCGAGCAGGTCGGCATAAGTGCCGGCGGCGCCGTAAAACGTGTCAAACTGCGTGCGCATCTCCCAGTGGAAGAGGCGTTCGGCCAATGCTGCCGGATCGGGTTTGGCTTGGCGACAGGCGGCGAGGTGGAGTTCCTGGAGACGACCGAGGATGCCGCCCATGTAACCGTCCGAATCGTCCATGCTCATGGTCGCTTGCTCGACCTTGCCGAGCGCGTGCTCGGTCAATTCGATGACCTCGGCGGCGTAGCCGGCTTCGAGCAGTTCGGCGATGGAATCCACAACCTGATCAATGCCAAGAGAGAAATCGCGAGCCGCCCGGTAGTCCACAAACCCGCCGGTGCGGGTGGCGCGATCAATGGCACTGCGAATCGCGGCGACGCTCGCGCCTTTGCCGGCGGTCTTGGCCGATTGCAGGAGCAGGCGTTCGCGGAGGTGTTCATCGGTTGCCGCTTGGTCGAGAATCATTTCGACGAGTTCGCTCTTGCCTTGCTTCGCGAGCCAGACGCGAGCGTCATTGAGCGTGACGACGGGCGTGGTGGTGGTTTTGGCATGTTTCTTCGCGGAGTCGCCCTGTGCATCGGCCAGCCAGGCGAGGCCCACGGCGACGCAGTGTTTGCAGAACGCGCCCTCCGCGCCCATCGGACACGTGCAATCGGAGGCGAGCGTATCGCCGTCGGCGAAAAGCGTGACGCGGTATTCGTCCGTGCCTTGAACCGTCGCGGTGAGTTTGCCGGCGTGCTCGACGAGACTCCCCACCCGTCCGCTGGCGAAGTAATCCTCGCCGCGCTCGAACGATCTCCCGCCGGCAAGCTGCCGGAGAGTCTGGCGGGTCAACACCGGTTTCACTTCGCGGGGCGCAGGCATGGAACGTGGCGATGCATAGACCGGCTGAAGCCGGGACACCAAACGAGTTTGAGTTCGCTGATCGCGGGCATAGACAGTGGCGAAGCAATGGCACAAGGAGATAGGCGCTCCCGCAAGCGGGATCACTGCCATAGGCAAGTCCTGACGCCCCGGACAAAGATCTCAAACCCGGTACTTGGACTCAGTGCTCATTCGCTTCGCCAAAGCCATTTCTACGCCGAATGCAAAAGAGAGCAAGTCTGCTTTATTCACCGAGCCGGGCGACGCCACGAAAGGGGAACACTCGCGCTCCGTCATTTGCCTGCGCCGAATGGAACCGGCATACTGCGCCTGTGGATAACGTACATCTCATCGCTTGGGTCGCCGCAGGTCTTATCCTTGCACGGCTGGCAGCGGAACTTTGGCTCGCACGGCTGAATCGCCGTCACGTCCTCGCCCACGCCAGCACTGTCCCTGAAGCGTTCAAGGTGATAGTGGACGAGCCGACGTACGCCAAGTCGGTCCAATACACCCTGGCGAAAAATCGTCTCAGTCAGTTCGAGGACACGTACGACACTGCAATCCTGCTGTTGGTTTTGTTCAGTGGCGTGTTGCCGTGGGCGTTTGGCGCGCTCACGGGCTGGCTCGGCACGTCGGCATGGGCAATGGCGGCGTTTTTGTTTGTTGTCGGCGTGGCGATTTCACTGACCGGCTTGCCTTTCGACTGGCACGCCGATTTTCACCTCGAGCAGCGGTTTGGCTTCAACACCACGACGGCCAAGACTTGGTGGGTTGACCGGTTGAAAGGGTTTTTGCTCGCGCTCGTGCTAGGTTATCCGCTGCTGGTGCTGGTGTTGAAGTTGTTCGAGTGGACGGGCGCGTGGTGGTGGCTGTGGGCGTGGGGTGCATTGCTCGGCTTTCAATTGGTGATGTTTGTGCTGGCGCCGGTGCTGATCCTGCCGCTGTTCAACAAGTTCACGCCGCTGCCGGAGGGCAGTCTGCGCGAGCGGTTGCTCGGCCTCGCGCAGCGAACCGGCTTCCGCGCCCGGAGCATCGAGGTCATGGACGGCAGCAAGCGGTCGCGGCACTCGAACGCCTTCTTCGCCGGCCTGGGCCGCTTCCGCAAGATCGTGCTGTTCGACACGCTGATGGCGCAGTTGGCCGAGCCGGAATTGGAGGCGGTGCTGGCGCATGAGATCGGCCATTTCAAAAAGAGGCACATCGCCAAGAGGCTGGTGTTGTCAACGGCCAGTTCGCTCGCGGCCTTTTGGCTGGTTTCAATTCTGGCTCGCGCGGACTGGGTTTATCGCGCGTTTGGGTTTCTGCCGGGGAACATTGCACCGGCGTTGCTGCTGTTCGGCCTGCTCGCCGGCGTCGTGGGCTTCTGGTTTTCGCCATTGGCACACTGGCTCTCCCGCCGGCACGAGTACGAAGCGGATGCGTTCGCAGCCGACGTGATGAAAAGCCCGACGGACTTGATTGGCGCGCTGAGGAAACTGGAGGAGAAAAATCTCAGCAACCTCACGCCGCACCCGCTTTACAGCGGATTCTACTACTCGCACCCAACGCTGCCGGAGCGAGAGCGAGCGCTGTTGAAGCCAGCGGCCTGATCAGGCGACCATCCGCAGGCAGTTCTCCGTGCCGTAGGAATTCGGCACGCGCTGCGGGCATTGGGGATCATCCTGCCATTGGCCATCCACCAGGAGCCGGTATTCGTACGTGCCCGGCTCGAGCGAAATGGTTTTCGCCCACATACCGCCCACGTGCTTTTTCAGTGCGACAGGCGACCGATCCCAATTGGTGAAGTCACCCGCCAGCGAGACCGCCTTGGCCTCGGGGGCGACGCAACTAAAGGTCACTCTCCGTTTGCTCGGAATTTGCTTTGCCATACTTGTTCTCAATTCGGTTATCCACGGCTTCCACTTCTGGAAGCACTCAAGCACCATGTACCATCCGGGATTTTGGTCAAGGGGTATTTTGTTCCGATTTTGTGACGGGCCTGCGACAAAATTCAACAAGCCGAATTCCGGAATATCCGTCCGGCAACAATCGCACCCCCGCCTAGTATTACTATAGTTCGATTCGTTAACAAAGCAGAACCGTCAATGGCGCAAATCACAGCAAACGACCGGGCAAACAACCAGCGAAAACCACCTATGAAACTGAAATTCCGAACCCGGACCAGCCTCGTCGTCTCCGTTCTCCTGACCTGCATGGGAATCTTCCAAGTTCAAGCCGCCGACGTCACTTGGAGTGGCGCCGGGGCCGATGACACCTTTACCGATGGGAACAACCGGGGTGCCACGGCCCCCAGCTTGACCGGAAACCGCATCTTTTTCGACGGGGGAATCCGCCTTACTCCCACCAACAATCTCGCCGACGATGCCTACACGTTTAACGGCATCACGTTCAACTCCGGCGCAGGGTCCTTTGCCCGACAAGCCGGTGCATGGCCGCGTGCGCAACTTCATTTATTTCGACAACCACGTCAGCACCCGCAAGGTCGGAGCGGCAGGAACATTTTGAAACTTCCGCCAGCTGTTGAGACTCCGGCCTGATTCAGGCAAATTTGAAAATGATTGTGACACGCAAGAATCGAAGCCAAACCATTCCGCGTCATTGGACAAAGCGTCTCTGCGCTTTGGGCGTGGCGCTGCTTGCCGGCCACACGGTGGCTGCCAACGCCGCCAGTCCGATGGAAACTCGCCTCGGCAGCGGCGAGAAATCCATCGAGCGCTACACTGAATATGGCTACACCGCCGCCAGCCGGCTCGCGCAAAATTGTGACGCGTCGCCTCGCCAGATCGCGGAGGACTGGGCGGCGAAGGAATTTGGCGCGAAAGCCGCCACGAACGTCGCTGAGATGCTCATGCTCTCCGCCGAATGCGTCCGCAAATGCGTCTATATCGAGGCATTTGCCCGCGAGCATCGGGGTTGGAAACCCAGCCTCAACCTCATGCGCGATGACATCATTCGCGGCGAAGTGTTGAAACAGCTTTACGACGGCTCAAAAAAATCTTTGCCGGAAGTCTTTGCCGAAAAAGACGAAGCCGTCGCGCTGGCGGCGCGGACGAGAAGCCTGTATGAAAACTCGCGCCGTGACATCACCGCCGAACGCGGCGAGCGCGTCTATCAGGAGTCGTTGAGCAGCCTGCTTTACCTGGAGAATCTCGCGCAGGTTATGGATCACCACATCAAAGGCATGTTCAGTTGTTATCAATGGCAGGAAACCCGCGAGGCCGCGCCCGCCGCGAAGGCGCAGCGGGAATTGCTGGCGTGGCGCGCGGCGTGGGCGCGGCATCAGACCGAAATTGCGAAGCTGGCGGGCGGGGCGTCCATCTATCGCTCGCAAAACCGCTCGCAAAATCCGACCGATGGCAGTTCGACGCGTGGCGCGATGGCGGAACTTTGCGAGGCGGCCCTGCAAACCTTGGCTGGCAAAACCACCAATCATTCTTCCGCTCAAGCGATGGAAAGTCCGCCGCCACCGCACTGCAATCCAGAAATTAAATGAAATTTTCCACCGGCTCGGTTGCGACCGGTGATCCCATCGCCCGGATCGGCTACAAGAACGGCGTGGTCATCGGCCTGCTGATCTCCGCGACGGGCAGCGCGTTGTTCTGGCCGGCGGCCAGCGCGGCCTCGTATCCGATGTTTCTCGCCGCCCTGTTCGTCGTCGGCCTCGGTTTTGCGATGTTGCAGATCGCGGCGAATCCCTACGTCACGATTCTCGGCCCGGAAAAGACGGCGTCGAGCCGCCTGAATTTGGCGCGGGGTTTCAATTCCATCGGCACCACCATCGGGCCGCTCATCGGCGGTTGGCTCATCTTCCAATACTTCGCCAAGGCCAACACCCACGGCGCGGATTCGGTGAAAATTCCTTACCTGGCGTTTTGCATCGTGTTCGTGGCGCTGGCGGCGGTGTTCTACTTCATCCATTTGCCGCACGTCGGCGAGGGCAGGATCGAGCGCGGCGCGGCGGGCGGCGGCGGGGGATTTGAACACAGTTGCGCGCGCCGGAAGAAAAGCGGCGGAGGGCCGCCGCAGTCCAAGACGCAAAGCGTTTGTCTGCGGCTTGCGAACCACGCGAAGCGTCGTGTAGTGCGCCAGTCCTCTGGCGCTTTCTGGATGGCGACAGAACGAGATTCCGCCGCGACGGGGCGGGAGCGGTTAAGGGCAGCGGGTGGCGACAAAGATTCCGCTCCTTACGGGGCGGGGCGGCGGGCGGCGGCG
>Ga0315289_10001802_pt1 | contig 33327 bp, 35 predicted proteins | sample YL17G11_40_MG_FD_203452 | JGI IMG/M metagenome (GOLD analysis project Ga0315289, IMG submission 203452) | Sediment microbial communities from Yellowstone Lake, YNP, Wyoming, USA - YL17G11_40 | ecosystem: Environmental > Aquatic > Freshwater > Lake > Sediment | place: USA: Wyoming | collected... | reverse complement strand
AGATTTTTTGAAGAGAATCAGAGAAGAGCAGCTAATCAACACGGGCTGCCATGTCAAAACAGGCGGAGGGGCAATCTTTGATATTAATGGCGATTCAGTAATGTGCAACGGCTTATTTGATTATCCGATTGCTGTATACGGGAAGGATTTTTGGGACGCGGATTCGTACCTGAAATTCCGTCAGAAAGAGGAGGTGAAAGCCTTGTATGACCGGATAATCAATTTCCCTTCTGAAAAATGTAGGGATTGCGACATGTACATTGACTGCGGCGGCGGTTGCCCCTTACTATGGTTCTTTTATAAGCCAAATGATATAATCGAAAACAGGAGGTGAAAAATGGAACACGTACTGACAATCCAGGACTTGTTGGAGCTCCATCTCGGAACTGGAATCGTACCTACGCAAAAACCAATCGGGAACACGTCCAAACGGAAATCGTCGCTCAGTGACCGTGACTGTGATCGCGATTGCAGATGTAATAGGTGTCGACCCACCAGGACTGATGAATGTGCTTGCGTTTGCAAATGCGACTGTAGCCCCGATTGTAAGTGCGAAGGGGTGGGTGAGTGTTGCGGCGAAGATTAGGATTTCCCTCCAGTTCTTTGTTCGGCCAGCTCGAAGAGCTGGCCTTTTTTATTTCCAACACACCAACCAGGTTCTCCGGCCGAGGCCATGCCTATCGGCAGGCAGACGGATCTCGGCCCAAGGCGGGCAAGCCCATCCTACATTAAAATTTCGGAGGGCAAACATTCTCCGAGCCCCATAAACCTTGACCCAGTCAGGGTTTTTTGATAGAGTGACGATGACCATTTCAAAAGGAGGCGCATATGATTTATGACAAAAAAGGTTTACAAGCTTTAACGGGAGGGTGGCAATGAAAAAAATAGTTGTTTTTATCCTGATTGTCCTCGTAGCAGTCGCTGGATTCTTTCTTTGGCGTTCGCTCAAAGGAAAGGCAAGTGCCAAGGCAGCCCTCATGGCAACTCAAAAACAATTGGTTGTCGGCCAAATGCTGAAACTCAGGGACGACCTGAAAAAACAAGGGCTCTATTTCATCTGGATAGCAGAAGAAAAAACAAAGACCATTCGGCCGGTCCTCATCAGGATCGGAGTAACCGATGACGAATACACGGAAATCAAAGAAGTTATCTACGGAGAACTGAAAGAAGGCCAATCTGTTATTACCGGCATCTCAACGACAAAGAAAGAAACCCAGCAATTTAGCGGCCGCATTCCCGGACTTACCGGACTCATTCGATAATGCAAGAGAGAACACTACAACAAAAAAGAAGGAGTTGAAATTCGATTTTCAACTCCTTTGTTTTATTTGACAAAAAGAATTTCATATGCTATATTAAACTCAGCTGTTTTCCAAATATCAAAATACCACAAAGGAGGTATTTAATGAATTTATCTCAAATCACTGTTTCGGGTACGGCCATGAATGCCTTTCGGGCAAAGTGGCTGGACATCCAAAAATCCACTCCCAAAAACTGGAACCGGACTATGCAAGCCTTTCTTAAGAACGTCAAAGAAATCCGGCGACAACCAGAACTGACGACCAATTCCATCATTTTGGATGGAGCCCGCTATTTCGACAATAGCGGCTGGCTGTTCGTCACCAATGAGCTAGTCAGCCGACTGCTCCACGTGACGCGCACCAAAGATACGATTTGGATGAAACCCAACAACACCCAATAACCTCCTGCAACATCAACAGCGAACCGCTCCAACCTTGGTTGGAGCGGTTTTTCATTTATTTATATTTAATACATAGGGATTGACAGCGCAAAAATACCATTCTATCATTTAAATGGCTGTTTAAAAGCTAATCCATATCAGGAGGCCTAAAATGGCGAAACAAATTCCCGACATTTTTAAAGATTCTTTTTTCACCAAGAAAAAATCAGGAGCAAGAAAGGCCATCGTCTTACCCCTTGCTCTTCTTATCCATTTTATCTTCATCGCGACGGTGATTATCATCCCTCTTCTCAGTACGGACCAACTGCCGAAAGTGGAAATTTACAGCGCTTTCCTGGCGCCACCGCCACCGCCACCGCCACCTCCACCGCCGCCAGCTAAGAAGCAGCTGAGCTCCCAAACCAGGGCGAGAATCAAACGTGTCCAGGCCCAGGCTCAAATTGAACCCGGCCAGCTCATTGCTCCAGTGGAAATTCCCCAGGAGATAGCTGAAGAGCAACTCTCGGACATTGGAGTTGAAGGCGGAGTTGAAGGCGGAGTTGAAGGCGGAGTTATCGGCGGAGTGCTCGGCGGAGTTGTCGGCGGAGTGCTCGGCGGAGTTGTCGGCGAAATAGAAGCGCCGGTCAGAGCGATTGGAGAAATCAAACCTCCGAAGCTGATTAAGACGGTGCTGCCCATCTATCCGGAAATTGCGCGCCAAGCCCGCGTTGAAGGAGTGGTTCAGATTGAAGCGACCACCGATGTCTATGGCCGAGTGATAAGCCTAAAGGTTCTCCGCTCAATTCCTCTTTTGGATCAGGCAGCAATTGACGCTGTCCGGCAATGGGTTTATGAACCGATGGTCATCAACGGCAGACCCCGACCCGTGATTTTTACGGTCAAAGTAACTTTCCAGCTGAAATGATGTTCTAACTTAATTAAAACGAAATGGACGAAGCCCGCGCTTCGGCCATTTTTTTTAGCGAGATTGACAAATAATTATCAAAAGAGCAAAATAGCAGCGGCCATTTAGCAATTAAATCTTGATAAAAGGAGACGACAATGGAAGAAATTTATTTGATTAGTTCTATTCATCTTGAGAAGCTGAAGCCGGTTCGATGCCGCCATTGTCAAAGGATGTTTGTGGTTGTTGAAATCCACCGCGTCCCGGAAGAATCAGGCGAGCATCACTACGCAGCCACTCTGAACGATGCCGATGATAGTGAACATTTGTTTTGCCCCTATTGCGGCACCAATCTGGCTCCGTATCCTTCTCAGCCGATAGGCCGATGACGCTCCCCTCACAAACAAACCAAAACGTGAAAAACAGGACTGGTACGAACTGGTCTGTTTTTTGTTTTTGGGCTCGCCCCCACACTTATGCATAAGCGTTGAGGCTTGCTTTTTCTAAAAATCGGGTGTACAATTTAAAAGTAAATTTTAATTAGTCCTTACTCGCTTCGCTTTTCCAATTAGAATTAACTGGAGTAGGTGAGGCGCTTAAATCTTAGTTCGCTTGAAAAACTTTGTGAAATTTCATCTTACAAATCTCACCATCTTGAAAAGCGAATTCTCCATCAATGAATGCGCCTATTTTAGTTTCTTTAGTAGGAATTTTATTAGGAATCGGGATTGGCTACTGGATTAGACAAGCCACTAGTCAACGTCGAGCCGACTCTATTGAAGTAAAAATTAAAAACCAGTTAGAAGAGGTCCGCAACAAGGCGCGGGAGGTGATTTTGGCTGCCAAAGACAAGGCGGTCGCCATTTTAGACGAGGCGAAAAACGAGGAAAAAGACCGGAAGAAGGAATTGATTCTTCTTGAACAAAAACTTACGCACCGCGAAGATATCCTCAACCAGCGGCTGACGGAAAGCGAAAAAAAGAGCCGAGATTTGGACCAAAATCTCAATAAGCTCAGGGCGATTAAGACCCGAATTGAAGAACTCAGACAAGAGGCGGAAAAAAAACTGGAAAGAATCGCCAATTTATCCCTTCAGGAAGCGCGGCAAGAATTGTTCAAAAAAATCGAAGAAGGAAGCAAGCAGGAAACCATTGACCTTTTGAAAAAACTGGAGCGGGAAAAAAGGGATGAGATTGAAAAACAGGCCTTGGAAATAATGCGAGTGGCGATTCAGCGCTTCAGTCGCTCTAATGTCGGCGAAATCACCACCAGTTTTGTGACAATTCCCGACGAAGAAATGAAAGGGAAAATCATCGGCCGCGAAGGCAGAAACATCCGCACTTTGGAAAGATTAACTGGCGTTGATATTATCATTGACGAAACGCCTGATACCATCACCCTTTCTTCTTTTGACCCGATTCGGCGCGAAATCGCAAAAGTGGCTTTGGAAAAGTTGATTAAAGACGGCCGCATCCAGCCAGCCCGCATTGAAGAAAAAGTTGAAGAAGCAAAAAAAGAAATCAATGAAAAAATTAAGGAGGCCGGCGAAAATGCCGTTTATGAAGTCGGGGTTCTGGACCTGCCCAAAGAAATAATCTATCTTTTGGGCCGCCTGAACTACCGGCAAAGCTACGGCCAAAATGTCTTGCGGCATTCCATTGAAGCGGCTCAGCTGGCTGGAATGCTTGCGGCTGAATTGAGAGTTAATATTGAAACCGCCAAAAGAGCCGCTCTGCTCCACGACATCGGCAAGGCCATTGACCATGAAGTTGAGGGCACTCACATTGAATTGGCTCGCAGAATCTTACAGAAATACGGCCTCTCCGAGGAAATAATCAAAGCAATTGAGCCGCACCACGAGGATTATCCTTTTGAAACGCCGGAGTCCTATATTGTGGCTGCAGCTGAAGCAATTTCTGCCAGCAGGCCAGGCGCTAGACGCGACACTTTGGAAAATTACCTCAAGCGCCTGGAAGAACTGGAAAAATTGGCCCTGTCTTTTGAAGGCGTAGAAAAAGTCTATGCCATCCAAGCTGGCCGCGAACTGCGAGTATTTGTCATCCCGGAAAAAATTGACGATCTGGGCGCTTTGAATTTAGCCAAGGAAATATCCGCTAAAATTGAGGCGGAATTGAACTATCCAGGTGAAATCAAAGTAAATGTTATCCGCGAAACCCGAGCAGTGGAATACGCCAGGTAAAATGCGGCTAAATACGCTATCCCCCTTTTATCCACAAAAACCCTTTAAAATAGCGGAAAATATGGTATATTAAAAGCAGATAAATCCTAGGTTTTTAGGGTGTAGAGAAAGGTCGATTTTATTTAATAACTTTTTTACAAAAATGACAAAAGAAGGATTAGTCGAAGCAGTTTTAAAAGCGGTTGAATTTAAAACCAAGAAAGACGCTCACGCAGCGATTGAAACTGTTTTTGAAACCATCACCAAAACCTTGGCCCGCGGCGAGGAAGTTGCAATCAGCGGTTTTGGCTCTTTTCGCGTGGTGCGCCGAGCTGCCCGAGCCGGCATTAATCCCAGAACCGGAGAGAAAATCCAGATTGCCGCTTCAGTAAAGCCGAAATTCCGAGCTGGTAAGGCCTTAAAAGAGGCTGTAAAATAGACCCGAAAACCGTTTTTTAAGCAAAAACCCGACATAATGTCGGGTTTTTGCTTAGTTAGAGCCAATAATCATTCTGATTTGATATTTTTGCGCAGTTTGTTTAAGGCGCGATGCTGAAGAATCCGTAAAGCCGCGGGGTTTTTCTTGGTGATTTTGGCGATTTCTTTGTAAGATAAATCGTTGATAAACCGCAAAATAATAATGTCCTTTTGCTCATCAGTAAGCTGATTGAGGATTTTCTGAATTTCTTGCTGGCTTTGGGACCTTTCCATTTTTTCTTCCAAATCGTCTGAATGCACGATGCCGATCCCCTCTTCCAGAGTCAGATTAATTTTTTGCGTTCGGTAAAAATCAATAACCAAATTGCGGGCAATCCGGTAAAGCCAGCTGGAAAACGGCAGGCCCTCATCCTCAAAGCGGCTAATCGCCTCCCAGGCCTTCATAAATACCTGCTGAACCAAATCTTCGGCCTCTTCCCGATTGGTCACTTTCAAATAAACAAAGCGGAAAATTCTATCCAAATAGAGGTCGTAAATCAAGCCAAAGGCCTCAGCTTCTCCGTTTTTGGCTTTTTTGACGAGTTCCCGTATTTCTTTTTCGGGTTTTTCCGGTTTCATCATCTGATTTTTTCGGTAATTTAATTATATCAGAGCCGTCAATTATTGCCAATTTTTTCATTAAATGATAGAATGGAAACAATTATGTCCGTTACTTATCAGCCGAAAAAAAGAAAAAGGAAAAAAACTCACGGTTTTTTAAAAAGAATGAGGAAAGCCGGAGGCCGCCGCGTTTTAAAAAAGCGGAGGCAGAAAGGTCGCTGGAGGCTCACGGTTTAATGAAAAAACAATTCCGTCTTGGTTTACAGCGGGATTTTGACAATATTTTCAAAAACGGTCGCAGCGCGAGTTCGGACGGTCTGGTTCTCAAATATCTTCCCAACAATCGGCCATTTAGCCGCCTGGCAGTGATTGTCAGCCAAAAAGTCGCAAAAAAATCCGTGAAGCGCAATCTTCTGCGACGCCGCCTGAAAGAAATTGTCAAAAAACACCTACCCGATTTGAAGGGCTGGGACATTGTCTTAATCACCAGAGCAGAGCTAATCCAAAAGGATTTTAATCAGTTGACTGAAGCCGTAGAAAAGATTTTTAAAAAAGCGAGATTTTCCCGATGAAGCATTTTCTTTTGGCGCTAATTCGCCTTTATCAATTTTTTTTCTCTCCTAGCCGTGGATTATTCCGCCAGTTTTATTTTTTCCCTGCCAATTGCAAATTTGAAGAATCCTGCTCTGATTTCGCCTATCGCGTCATCAAAGAAAACGGCGCTTTTTCAGGTTTAAAAATGGCTATCCGTCGGCTCGGTCGCTGCCATCCTTAAGGAAACATTCGCATGAGTAATTTCTTTCATCTTTATCTCGTCGTCCCTTTTTTTAACGCTTTAATTTTAATTTATAACTTTTTGCCGTGGCCCGATATTGGAATCGCGACCATTCTTTTAACTTTTTTGATTCGGCTGGTTTTCTTCCCTATTTTTTACAAAAGCACAAAGCAACAGATTTTGATGAGCCGCCTGCAGCCCGAGCTCCAACAAATTCAAAAAGAATACAAAGACGATAAGGAAAAGCAGGTCAAAGCCCAGATGGCCCTTTATAAAAAACATAAAGTTAACCCCTTGGGCGGCTGCCTTTTGACCTTGATTCAGCTGCCGATTATCTTTGCTGTTTATCGGGTGTTTTTAAATGGTTTTGCCAGCGAAAGAATGGTTGATTTGTACAAGTTTGTGAGCCATCCCGGTACGATCAACTCCATATTTTTGGGATTCATTAATCTTTCTAAGCCCAACATCGCTTTGGCCGTGATTGCCGCTATTCTGCAGTTCATTTCTACCAAAATGATTCTCCCCTCCCAAAAAACTCAAAATGCCGGCGGGCAGCAGGCCGGCCAAAAAATGGCATTAATAATGCAAAAACAAATGGTTTATATGGGGCCGATTATAACGCTCATCATTTTGACTCCGCTGCCCTCCATCATTGCCCTTTACTGGTCGGCCACCACTATTTTTTCTATCTTCCAACAATGGTTGATTCAAAGAACCATCAAAGTCGGAACTTTAGAATTAAACGATAAAAATGGCTGAGGAAATTAAAAAATTTCTGGAAAAAATTTTGAGTTTTTTAGAAATTGTCAATTTTAACATTGATGTGGCGGAGGAGGAAGAAATTATAAAAATCAATCTGCGATTGGATGACGCCGGACTTTTAATCGGCACGGCTGGCGAGCATCTTCGCGATTTGGAGTGTGTTTTAAGGGCCGCTCTCCAGCGCCAGAACTGCACTAAAAGGGTGATTTTGGACATCAATAACTATCGCCACAACCGCGAAGAGTTTTTAAAGGAGGTGGCCAAAGAAACAGCCCATAGAGTCATTCTCACCAAAAAACCGATAAAACTGCCGGCGATGAACGCTTATGAACGACGCATTATTCATATGGAGTTGGCCACTCATCCGGATGTGGCCACTGAAAGCGAGGGCGAAGAGCCAGAAAGATATCTGGTGGTGAGGCCGTATCCGTAAAATCAAAAGTTATGAAACCAACTAAAAACTCCCTATCCCAGGGAGTTTTTAGTTGGCAATAATTATTCCCAATTACAGTTTCCAAACTACTGAGCTAATACAAAATAATGCAAAAAAATGTTTTAGGCATATACATTACCTTAGACTATTGACTTTTCCCAAGGTAGTGCTATAATAAGGTCAGTTGTCAAAGACAACTAAACTATATCTTAAAAACTAAATAAAGGAGGTGATTAAAATGAGATGTTGGAGTTGCGGAAAAGAGTTGGAAGGATTACCAGAAACACTCGGAGGAGTACGTCAGGATTTTACTTGTCCTAATTGTACTGCGCTTATAGAATTAAAAGGGATCCGAGAGAGTGTGGGTGGAAGCGGCGGTGGAGGCGGTAAGGGTATTATCGCCATGCTTAGCGACTGCTTTACCGTTTTTCTTGGATCTTTACTAGGCATCTTTATCGTTGTGTGGCTGACTGCGGCAGTACCTGACATAGTGAGAAACTACAGAAGCTATCATCAAGTTCCCAAATATGTTCTCACCAATCCAAAACCAGTGGCACTCCCTCCTCCCACTTCTGCCAAACATGTTTCCATTAATAAACCTAAAGTTTTGACTATGGCTCTAGCCGATTTGAGAGGAAGATGGAATGGCACGTTTGGTACCGACCATATCCGAGAAGTTTTAATACTCTCCCAGAATGGCGATACTCTGAGTGGCACTTCTTTTTTTGAGGATGAACAGGGTAGCGAGATTCTAGCGATGAGCGCGTTCGGCGTGGTCAGCGGAAAACTTATGAACATCTCGGACATTACATTCACCTTAACGCGAGATGACATGGTTTTCGAATGGCATGGCACTATCAACAACATCCGAACTATTCTGAGTGGGAAATTTGATGGGTATCCAAATAACGCTACGTATTGCCGGTCACGGTAGATCGATCCACAGAGAAGGATGTCATCAAGAAAAACATGAAACCCGCCGGAAGAGTAAAAAATAACCAATGAACCCCTCATTTGCCTTTGGCGAGTGAAGGGTTCATTTTTTAAGTTTGTTTCAATATTCAATATAATAAAAACACCTTGCTAAATCGGTTTTAATTTTTAACTTTTAATTTTATAACCCCAATCCGTAGAGCTTGCCGGAAATTTTATCGTAAAAAATCAGAAGTGATTCATCCTGATTCAAATCAATACCAGAAACCTCAAAAATAGCGTCGGAAATCAGCGGTTGAGCCTCCAAACTTTCCGGATTAATCTGATAAATTGCTTCTTCTTCGTTAAAAGCATTTTGATAATAATCATCAGGCCAAACCGCAGTAGAGCTAAATTCCGAAGGAATGGCGCAGTAAAGAATTACGGTTTTATGGGAAAAGACGCATTTTTCCGGCAAGGTCAGCTGCGGAAAACTGCCCAGAACCAAAGCGTCTTTGTTGATTAATTTTAAAGTCGGCGCAATGCCTCCATCGCTTGTAGTAAAAAGCAAACCATAAGTGCCGGAATTATTCCAATTTAAAATTAAGCCACTGCCATCAACAAAGGGCTTGAAAATTTTGCTGGTGGGATTAAAAAGCAAGGCGGTTTGGCTGACATAACCAGATGGTTTTTGAGTGATGAAAACCGCGGTGCTGGTTGGCCAGCTTAACTGAATATCACTGGCAGCCCGGAAATTAATCAATGTTTTCTTTTTCGCCAAATTTTTGTCAATCTGGCCCAAATATTGGTGCTCAGTGGTATTTTCTTGATAGTAAATCGAGCTGTCCGAATAATAAAAAATAATGTTCTGGCCGTCCGGCGACCAGGTGGCGCTTTTAATGTTCAAGTCCAAATTTTTTAATTCTTTGGTTTGAATATCCAAAACGCTATAAGCCGGCTGGGTGGCGCCGCTAGCCAGATATTTAATGAGAACCTTGTTGCTTTTGGCGTATTCAACGCCGAGAATGTTGGTGAAACTAATGCCCAAATCTTTTTTCTGCGCTTGAATCGGCTGTTTTGAATAATCCACTTCCCAAAAACCATCATTAGTAAAATATTGCAAGGTGGAAGTGCTGGCTGGCCAAAAAGCCAAAATTTCTCCGCTAGCGATGGTTTTTAATTTCGAAATTTCCTCTGGCGTTAAGGTGACAGTTGGTGAAGACGTTGGTGTTGCTATGGGAGAGCCATAAACATCTGTCGGCAAAGGAGCACCAGTCGGTAACGCTCCCTCTTCCGAAGGACGAGAGGGCTGAAAAATCCTATACAAAAAGAAAACTACTATACCAAGACAAATCAAAGCGATAATGATAATAAAAATTTTGTTTTTCATGGCTTTCAATTTTAAAAATTATTGACTAAAGACATTTTAAGGGCAGGCCAGCCTTCATTTGGCATTCCATAAAGCGGTGATTGTTCTCAGCGGGGGCAATCCCAACTTCGCCACATTTTTTGTCTTTACAACATTGCACATAGTCTACCCAAGCCTGGTCACATTCAAGTTGTTTTGGAGTTTTCGGAATCGCCGGAAGCGGCGTAATTTGAAAAGAGGGCAAATTCTGCCACTGACCCAATTTCACCAAATCAGGATTGATAGTATTTAAAATCAGGTAGGAGGCCAGAAGCAAAACCAAACCAAAAATCGCCTGGGTGATGTGCTTCTTGGCCTCTGTTTTCCGGGAAGGGCTATCGCCAGAAGTACTCCAGAGAATTCCGCCATAAACAATCATAATTGCCGCCAAAGCCACGGCAATTCCAACAGCCAGTTTATAAATGCCGCTTAAATAGTCACCTGGTCCGCAAACCGAACTGGCTATGCCCGGCAATTTTATCTCCAAATTATGACAAACATTCACCGCCGCCAAAGCAATCGGCTGAAGGGCTATAAAAAAAACAAATATTGTTAAAATCTTTAATATTTTCATAAGCCGACAAATTTAATATTTAATTCGCCAACCGCCCTAATTAAAGAATCATTAATATCCTCCATTAAAACGCTGACTGAATATTGGTTAATTTTATCTTGTTTTTTAACGGTCAAAATGCCGTTTTGAACAGCGTCTTCTTTCTGGCGTTGGTCATTTAAATACCAACTCAATCGCAAATTATTGCTGCCGCCGCCGAAGAAATAAGGAACGGCTTGCAATTTTATTTCCGGATTATTAGTTTCGAGGTTTTTTCCTTTTATTATAACTTTAGCGTCAAAAGGTTTGATTAAGACCTTTGGCTTCGCAATAGAAATAGTGAGCTCTTTTTCCTTAAAAGATTGGTCGCTGAAAACTACTTTCACTCTCACTTTATAACTGGCCGCATTATAATCCTTGGCCCGAAAACGAAAATCTTTTAAGCCCTTGGCTTCCGCCACAATTTCGTCGTTTAAAAACCATTTGTACTCCCACCCCGAGGAATCAAGATATTCGCCGGCTGAATAAATTAACGGCTGAACTGATACTTTGATTATGCTGCCGATTGTCGCCAAAATCTTGCCTTCATAATTTAAAGGCGCTCCTCCATCGCTTTCCCAAGTTAAATAAAACAAACTCGGCACTGGCTCGGTTTTGGCAGAACCATCCTTTATTAAAATAATTGCTCCAAAAATAATTATTAGAATGATGGTTTTTTTTATCATATAAAATTTTATTTTTTGATTTTGCCGGCTGCTTGCTCGGCAATCGCCTCAGTTTTTTCAATCACTTCGCCCAGTTTACCCATTTTTTCCGTCGGCACTTTATCTTTAAAGTACAAAATCAGGAAAGTGACTGTCCGAATGGGAAGGAAATCAATCACCGGAATAAATTCAATTAAACTGGCAATCAACATCCATTCGGCTCGGCGGCCTTTAAAAATCAGCCAGATTGTCGGAATCGCCATTGCTACAATATCTAAAACCCAGGAAATAACCGTGCCGACTCCGCTCCAACTGAACAAATCCACGATATCGGCGACGATTAGAAAAGGCAGAATAAGAAGCACTTCCACAAGATAAATCGGCGGCCTTGTGTCGCTGCTTTCCTCCGGTTCAGAAGAATTTCCCAAATCGTCATTTTCAGTGACATCTTCGGAATTATTGCGTCCTCTCCCAGCCGTCTCCCTCGTATTGGTTTGTGGAATGTTTTGCTCTTCCATTTTTATTATAATACTTTTTTATATTTTAAACACTGGCGTCAAAAGTCTCTTTTGCCTTGGCGATTTCCAATAGTTGAGCGGGGTTACTAGTAATAATCTGATCTTCAGTATAAGAAGCAATGACTTTAATGGCGGCGTGCTTTAGTCCGGCAAAAAATATCCCCTCGCCGACATCCGCCTCCAGAAGCACTTGCTTTTCGGTTTCGGTCAAATTGAAGGTGCTGGCCACGGTTTCAATGGAAGCCGGCGATTGTTTAAGAAGCATCTGCAAAGCCGAGTTGGTGATGATGGGTTTGCCTTGGGGTGAACGAAGGAAATCATCCACATCCTGAGTGATAGTCGTCACGCCCAAAAAATATTTGCGGCAGCGCTTTACCAAACCAAACAAGAAATTGGCGCCAGCTTCAAATTTCATCATCCACCAGGCCTCATCAATAATCAAAATTCTTCTTTTCATTTTGGAACGAATTAGATTCCAGATAAAATTCAAAACTATAAACATCGCCACTGGCCGCAGTTCGTCTTCCAAATCCCTGATGCCGAAAGCCACCAGGCGGCTACTAATGTCAACATTGGTCGGCTGGTTAATAAAGCTGGCGAAGGTGCCGCGGGTGAATTTATACAAGCGGTCAGCCAAGCCCGCGCCGCCTTCCATATTTTCCAAGACCGTTTGCAAGTCCTCCATCAGAGGCGAAGTGATTTTTGAAAAGTCGCTCTCCGCCGTAATGTCGCGGGAAGCGTAGGTTTCGGCGATGGCCCGGTCTAAAATTCCAATTTCTTCGGCAGTCAAATCGCCCAGCATAATGCGCAGTAAACTGGTAATGTTTAAGATGTTGGATTTTAAGGCCTCAGCCGGAGATTCGTCCGGCAAAAGCGACGGCAAATCAAAAGGATTGATATGCTGTTCCGAGGTTAAAGAAATATTAATGTAAGAGCCGCCCACGGTTTCGCATAAAAATTTATATTCCCTTTCCGGATCAATCACCAAAACATCGGTGCCTGTCATCAGGGAACGCAAAACTTCAAGTTTAGTGAAATACGATTTACCGCTGCCAGCTTTGGCGAAAATCACCATATTGCCGTTTTCCAGAGAAAAGCGGTCAAAAACTATCAAGCTGTTGTTGTGGCGGTTGATGCCGTAGAGAATGCCGCTGTCCGAAGTCAGGTCCACCGAAACAAAAGGAAAAATACTGGAAAGCGGCGAGGAATTCAAAACGGTGTGAATGCCGAGCTTGTCCAAATTCAAAGGGAAGCTGGATTCCAGCCCTTGGGCTTGCTGGAAAAGCGCAGGCTTGGTGTAAACCATCCGGCCCTCCAGAAAACTGGTGACTTTTTGCTCCACGGTTTCCAGCTCCTGGAGATTTGAAGCGTAAACGGTGATGTAGACGCCCACTTCAAAAAGCTTTTCCGTCGCTTGTTGCAAAGAGTCGCGAAGATTTTCCAAATTTTCATAAGCGGTTTCCAAAATCGGGTCGCGGACCAAACCCTTTTCCATCCTTTCTGAAACCTGGGCTTCTACTTGGGCGGTTTTTTTCCGAAGCCGCCTTAAGGCCACGGCAGTGTCAACCGGATGGATAAAAATGGAGATATCAACGGTCTGGTCAATGTTAATGATGGGACTGAACCAGCCGGTCACTAAATAGCGGGGGTAGGCGATGATAAACAAAGTTTTAATATAAAGGTCGCCGAGGCGCACAAAATTAGAATCCACTTCAAAAGCCGGCGGAATTAAAAGCTCGCGGATTGTTTGCGCTCCGAATTTATAAACTTCCGGCACAGTCGGAGTTTCTTCCTTTTTTTTGAAAAATGGCATAAATTTGGATAAATCAGGCATATTATAAAAATTCAAAATTAACCTTGCTCCACTTCTTCCATTATTTTCAAGGATTTCTTCTCGACCTTTTCGGGGTTGTAAAGATTGTAATAAAGCTCTAATAAATCTTCGGTTGGAAGACGAATGGTCTTGATGCCGGTGGGGCGCAGGCCGGAAATCACCGCATCCACCCGATGTTTCAGCTGCAGTTTTTTTGATTCAAAATCCATTTCCTCTTTTTGCTCTGGAGTGCCGGTTGATTTTTTTAAAGGAATGGGTAAAAACTTGACTATTTTACCAAGGACCTTCTCCGCTTCTTCCGCTCCGGCCGCATAAGAAACGACAATATAAAATCTTTTGGACATCACATTGGTTACGCTCACTAAAGTTTTAATAAATTCGATATATTCCTTGATTTGAATTTTTAAAAGAGCGTTATCCTCCTCGTCTTCTCTGATTTTTAATTTCCCCAAATAACTGTCAATGTTTAATTTTCGCGAATGGACAACGAATTGCACGGGAAAATCCAAACGATTAAGCAATCCCTGGTAAGCGACCATAATCATATTCTGCTCTTCTTCCGATTTTAAATCAAAATTAACACCGGAGACCATCAAAACCGCCCGGAGCGAGCCGTCTTTCAAAATTACGCAATCATCTTTGATTGTTTCAATACTGACAAATTGTTCGGTAGATGTTGATTGGGGCATACATTAAAAATTTAAAATTCCAAAATCCAAATTCCAAATTATTCTTTGTTGAGTTTTTTGGCTAATTCGGATAGCTCTTCCGGTGAGAGCCGCTTTTTTTCTTTGACTGCTTCTTTTTTTGGCGCTACTGGTTGCTGAACAATCGGCTTTTTGGCTATCCCTCTCTGCCAGACGTAGAGCCGCGGCCGTAATAGATATCTAAATCCGTTCCAAACCACCCGCGACAAATTCTGACCATTAACTTTAACGAAGGCGAATCCTAGGCCTACCGCAGCAATAATAATACTCACCATTATCCAAAACCAAAATTGCAAAATAGAATAGAGAAGAAAAATTAAAAGACCGGCACCGGCCAAAAATAGAAATTGTTTTAAAGTCAGGGGGCCGATGATTTTGTCTTCAATGTCAATAAATTGAGGGACTTGGAAAGTGGCCATAATAACAAATTCAAAATTCAAAATGACCTAAAATTTAAACTTCCGGAGATCGACAACATTTTCTGGCGGGACCTCTGGCATCTTAGCCGGGGCGGGGCCGACTGATTTCTCTGGAGTTGGAGCTGGCTTTTCTTGGGGTTTTTCTGCTAATGGCGCTGGCTGGCCCTGAGTCGCATCGAAGGGTTTAGCCTGAGTCGCATCGAAGGGTTTAGCCTGAGTCGCATCGAAGGGTTTGGGTTGAGGAGCGATTGGTGGTTGCTGCGGCTGGATTGGAGGAATTTTAAAAACTGGCGGCTCTTCTTTTTTTTGTTCGGGAATCGGCGCAGCCGGAGTTTTCGTTGGCGCCGGAGCAGCAACAACAGGGGTTGACTCTTTGGTTGTCGCTGGTTCAACGGGGAAAGCAGTATAATTAACGATTTTGACTGGGCTGGGAACTGGTTTCGCTTGGGGCGCGACCGCAACGACGACTGGCTCTGTTTTTTTAACTTCTATTTTGGGTTGAGTTGAAATGGCTGGAGTTTCTTTTGCCACTTCAATGCTGGAAACCACTTTTTCTTTTTGCGGCTTCACCTCTTCAAAGGAAATAACAAATGGTGTGGGCGTTCCCAAAGTCGGCTTAATTTCTTCTTCGTGGCCGATAATAACAGGCGGGCTGGCCGGTGACGGGCTGGCTTCTCCAGTTTTTTTGAATCGGAAAAACGGCAAGAATGACCGGCGTTCAGGCGCCTCAGTTGGGGCTGCTTCAGACGGCGCTGTTGGAACAACAGCAGGTTTTACCTCCGGAACAAAGGTTGGAATTTCTTCTGCTGCTTCTTTTTTCTCTTCGGTTTCTGAAATCATCACTTCTTCTTTGGGAATCGAACGATAAACCTCCCGTAAAAATTTTCTCACCGGCAAAAATATATCGCGGTCAATTTCCTTACCAATAGAGTTGGCAATCATCGGATTGACCCCAAGATTCTCCTGAATTTTTTTGGAAAAATCATTGTAATGGAGGAAGCCGGCCAAAACATCGCCGACGAGCGAAACCAAAATCGCGGATTTTTCTTCGTTCAAATGATAAAACTCTACCACGCGTTCAATTAACTCGCTGGTTGTCGCTGAAAACAAACTTTTTTTAAGTTCTGCTGGCAAAGAGTCGTATCTTTCAATAAAAATTTTTTGAGGAGTTTTGTTGGGCATTTTTTATAATTGAAGCGAGGAGAAAATGAGAAAACATCAGTTTTGTCATTTTATCCGAGCGAGATTACATAGCGAAGCGTATATATTTTTATATTAAGGCGTGCCTAAAAATTCCCGCGGATTATAATATTTTTTCGGGCGGATTTTCCCGCGTTTGCTCGCGAATCTCTCTTGTTGACCGCTGCGGTCTAAAAGTTTCCGGCCGCGGCCCAGTATCGGCCGGAATCCAGGGTTCTCTTGGTCGAGGCGGAGGTGGTAATGGCGGCGTCCATTCGGGCGGCGCTGTTCGCGGCGGAGGTGGAGGCGGAGGGAATGACGGTGGAGTTGACGGGGGCGGAGAAGGAGGTGGCGAAGGTGGAGGAGGTGTTGGTGGCGACGATGGCGGCGTCGGTTTTCCTGTTAAAGCTAAAATTTTTTCGGCAATATCATCAAAAGTTGAGTTAATTTGCCTCAAACCCGGTGATTTATTCAATTTCTTAACTAATTCCGGCTCATTCTTTTCAATATCGGCCAACTTCTCCATATCATCCTTGCCTTTTGCTCTCTTCATTTTGGCTCTAATCAAAGACTCAACAAAAGAGGATTTTTCGGCAATCGGCTTCTGGCCTACAATATCTATCACCACTGAAGAATTATATTTAACTGGGTCCTCAGCCATATTGCTGATAATTGCCTCTGTCAGGGCTGGAATTTTATTGATATCTATTGAGGCAATGGTCTTGCTGATTTCTGATGGAGAGCTTTTTGCAAAAGTCGTCACCACATTGGCTTTAAGGCCGTCCTTATCCATTTTTTTCAAAGGCTCTTGCCATTCGGAACGCAAAGTCGGATCAATCTTCAGTAATGCCCCCTTAATTTTGCTATCTTTAGCTGCCAATTTCATCGCTGCGTCTTCCATATTTTTCGGCATCTTGCCTTCTGTTATCGCCCTGTTAACAGCGGCAATCTGCTCGTTTGGCGTAAGGGTCGAGAATGCCTTAGACAACTCATCCAGAGATTTTATATGAGCAATCCTTTTGTCGGCTTCCTCTCTATCCCCCTCCTTAGCTATTTCTCTTTGCGCCTGAAGATTTCGGCCAGCCACGCCAATCGGTCGGCTCAAAAACCCTCCAACGAAAGGAATTTTGCCCACTCCCTTAGAAATTCCGGCCAAAGCTCCGCCTCCAACCACGCCAACGCCCTTTGTCGCCTTACGCTGTAGCCATTTTTTACTGCCTTTCCCGGCTTTAGTAATTAATCCCAGAGCCGATGTGGCAGTTTTTGAACCCAAGCTAGAACCAGCCATTAATCCGGCAATAACAAAACCGAGGACCAAACTAAGTTGCATCACATTTATTGGGTTGAAAATGGTTGTTCCTGGTTTATTGAAGCTAAATATTGGCTCGCTTTTTGCCTCGCCTGCTGCCCATTGAGTTTTTAAAGCATTTTCATCCACTAGGGTCTTAATAGTTGGCTCTTGATTTTGTTTGTTGCCAAAAGATAACGTCAAAGCCAAAAACAGGAAAAAACCGATAATCGGAGCCATAAGAGCCCATTCCAAAAACTTTTTCCACCATGTTTTGCAGTATTGGGACAAGGTCGGAATCGGCACAATCCAGCAAAACCAAGCGATCGGCGCTAGAATCAAAAGCAGCCACAACCAGAAATTTCTGATTAGCAAAATGAGAACCAATGAGCCGAAGGTGATTACCAAAATAAAAGTGAAAATAACTATGAATAAAAGTTTAATAAAAGCCGTGAATAGATTATCTGTGGATTGACTTACGGCTTCCGTTTGCATCACTGATTTGTCTGGTGACCAAAAAGTTTGAAGTTTCAAAGCGTCGGCCATCGCCAAACCAAATTGGGTGCCGGTTTTTTCCTGTAAAGTGGCGAAAATAAAGTATTTAAACATCATCTGGCTGAAATCAATGATTATGCCGCTCAGCATTAAACTGAAATTTATTAAAATCGCGATGAGAACCAGATTAAAAAGGAGTTTTGAAGCATTGACCTTTTCCAATCTTAAAATAATGGCAAAAGCGATGTAAATTAAAATGGCGATGAAGAAAAGATTGGCGAAATCCCTGACGATTTTCCAGCCGGTCTGGACAATCGGCAATTTGGTGAAACTGCTCATATCAATCACCCAAGCCAAAAGCTTTGATTCTAATTGGATAATTTGTCCGCCCAAATGAGCAATGACATAAGCAATTGATGAAGCTGCTTTGATGGTTTGCGTCTCAAACCAAGAAGCAACTAAACCCCCGATAGCACTCATTGTATAAAAATCCATGTGTTTTTATTTAATTAAAATTACTTTTCCTTTGTGCATTGGTCATAAAAAATTAACTAAGGGCAATTTTCGTCGCACCAATCAACGCTAGTGCAAGCGTGCCCTATTAGAAGGCCAGTGCAACCTCTACAAGCTCCTCCGCCAGCGCTTATTCCATAACTATGCCCTCTCTCTGCTCCCCTTCCTGCTTGTTTTTTATTTCTTACTCTTTCTCGCAATCCGCCCGACAATCTGCTCTAGTAGAGTAAGGTCCGTCTGCATCTTCAAAGCAGGTGCCGGTTTCAGTATTGCAAGAAAAAGTTACTTGCTTGCAATCCGCCTGACAAGTTGCTTGATCAGTGTAGGTTCCGGATGGGTCTAAAGCGCAAGTGCCGACGTCTTCATCGCATTTATAATTTAGACCGGAAGGAGCCTCGTTACCTAAATTACTTTGAGCCTTAGACGTTAGTATTCCCAAAAGTCCATTAACTCCGGCTTTGAAAAGCCGATTGATCAAAGCGTCTAAAATGGCTGCCGTATAACCCTCAAAATCTTTGGCGCTTAAAATATAATCAATATCAACTTCTAACACCCGCTGGACTTGGCCGGCAATTAATCCGCCGGGCGTTGTCAATTCCCATTCCAGACACTTTTTCTCGCCGGTCGCCGAATCAGTTGTTTCTTTCCCGGCTTTACAGCGCTTTGTATTCAAAAACCCTTGGGATTGTTCGGTTTCTTTTTCTTTTTCCGCTAAAGCCGCGGCCACCTCATAAGCTTGACCTTCTAAAGCCATCAAATAAGCGCCGTAAGGATTATTCCAAGGGTAAAGCATTTCATTATAAGCAATCCAGCCGCCATTCCGAAAATCCTGATAAAAATCTTCGATATTGCCGACGATTTGATTTAAGGTGCAAGTCGGAAGCGGCGGACGGCCCGGCTGGGGCAGACTTACCCTGACTTGAAAATTAAACGGTTGGCACAAAAAAGCCAGTTTGGTGGTTTCAATATATTCGCCCACTGCTTCGCCAGCGACATCGCTTAAAAATTTCCGCCAATTAGTAACAAACATCGGCTTCTCATCCACCCCTTGAATCCATTTGATAATCGAATCAACAAAAGAATCAAGCAGTTGTTTTCTCAAAGTTTCCAATAAAGTAGCCATGAGGAAAGCCAGGGCTTTTTCTTGTATAGTTTTTTGGGCCAGTTGAACCGGACTCGAACCCATAATATAGATAGGCACATTACCAACGCCTGGGACTGGAATGGCGGCCGAGGTTGACCGGATAGGAAAAAGGGAAGAAAAAATAGCTGTCAATAAAACAGAGGTCAAAATGAGAGAAAAGATTTTTTTATGAGATTGAGACATTTTATTTTAATTTAAGGGGTAAAAGAGGCCCCCCAGAGAATAGGCAGATAAGTATTGGGGCAGATAACAATCGGGTTGGGAATGGCAATGCCTAAGACGGCGCAGCCCATAACGGGGCTGGGATTATTACGCGGGACAGAGGTAGGAATGAACGGGCAGGAAGCCACTACTCTGACAGCATTAGACACCGGATTAGTAATCACGTACTGGATACAGGGACAAGGGTTCACCGGCGGCGCTGGCGGAATAACAAGAACGACTCGACCGCCAAAAGGATAAATAGGAATAGGGATGCCTATGGCGGAAGTTATTGGCTTTGTGGGTAATGCTCCGAAAAAGAAAATCCCCAAAATCAGTCCTAGGCAAGCCAAATTTTTCTTAAATAAACCAAAGGGCATAGATTATTTTCTAAAAACAACGAAACCGTAAGTTTTTAGTTGGTTTTCGATAAGATTATCCAAATCAGCAAATTGTTTTTCCAAATCGGGGAAAATTTTTAGGGCGGCCGCCGCCCGCAAAGAATCATTGGGGAAATCAATCAAAGCCGCCAAAAGCGACTTTTCTCCGATTAATAAATTTATTTCTTGCTGGTGAAGCAGGACGAAACTTGAAGGTACCGCCAATTTTTTCATCTCTAAAATTAATTTATCGAAATAACCAAGAAGAGGGATAATATAATTTACGTCTTGGCTTTCGCTAAAGGCTTGTAAATTATCAGCTAGCCGCATCTTATTCGTATAATTGCCTAAGATACTGTAGTATTGAGAAATGTACTCAGCGATATTTTCTTTAGAATTGTTGGAAGAAATATTTAAATCTTTTAATTCCACGAATTCATTTTCCAATTGGAATTCCGCCGCGGCGTTAATAACGCTTTCTTCAAGTAATGATTCGCTATCAGGCGTTGACAACCCGCCCTGGGCATCAATCCCATTGGGATTTTGAGCCATAAAACCCTGGGCTAAATTCTCCGCCAATTGCTGAGTAAGATTCTTGGTTGGCTTTTGGTTATTGATAAATTCGGATAATTCATCGGCGCTGATTACTCCCAGTTTTTCCTCGCTTTTTTCCAATTGGAACGGCTCGGCTTTACCTGCTAAATTTTTATCAGCGGAATTTTTTGTCGCCGGCTTAGTATAAGGATAAAACAACAATATGCCCGCCACAACTAATGCGCTGGCAAGAATAATTATTCCGAGTTTCTTTCGGAAATTCATATACAATATTATTATATACTAAAAATTAAAAACAAGGGAGAATTTTGGCCAATTTTATCCACAACTCTTGCCCCAGTTCCTGCGGCCTTGTCTTTTCGTTGAAATTAAGCTGTTTGAACGCCTCCTGGACAATATTCTTCGGGAATTTCCTTGACAAATTATTTAGCAATGTTTTACGCGGCTGCTGAAAAGCGGTTTTTATCAAAGAAATAACCGATTCCTCGTTTTTGAGACGCTGCCCTTCCGGCGAAATCTCCAATTTAATGACGCTGGAGTGAACTTTCGGCGAGGGGTAAAAATCTTTTGGTTTTAAATGAAATAAAATCTTTGGTTTGGCCCATAAATTAACGATTGACGCCAACTGATTTGTCTTGGGCGGCCGAGCCGTAATTCTCTGGGCTACTTCTTTTTGAATGGTTAAGACAATTAATTTCGGCGAATTTTTCAATTGCTGGAAAATTCTTAAAAGTTGACCGGTTAAATAATACGGGATATTCCCGACAACCTTGTAATTTTTTAATTTTTTAGCAATTTCCAGTAAAACTTCTCTCACGTCGCCTTCAATTATTTTGGATTTTGGATTTTGGATTTTGGATTTTAATATTTCCGCCAATCTCGGGTCTTTCTCAATCGTTCTCACTTGGTCAGTAATTTTTAAAATCTCCCTCGTTAAGCTCCCGCTGCCTGCTCCGATTTCTATGACCGTCTCCCCCTTTTTTATTTCCAAAGCTTTGGCGATTTTTTCAAGCGCCATTTTATTCACCAAAAAATTTTGCCCTAATTTTTTTACGAATTTCATAATTCTCTAAATTAAACGTCGTCATCAACGGTTGGTTCTTCAATTTCCGGATAATCCGGATCAATTTTGTCTTCTGGCGCTTCATCATCTGATCCCAACTCAATTGCTTGAAGAAGGGCATTAGGAATTTCACTTAAAAATCGGGAGGGCGGGTTAACGCTCAAGGCGCCGAAAAGCCGGCGCTGAAAACTGAAAACCAGATAAACTTCTTTTTTTGCTCTCGTCATCCCGACATAAGCCAATCGCCGCTCTTCTTCCAGTTCTTCCTCGGAAAATTGTGCCTGATTATGCGGCAAAATTCCTTCTTCGCAGCCCACGATAAAAACAATGTTAAATTCCAGTCCTTTGGCACTGTGCAGAGTCATCAGTTGCACGGCATTAGCCCGAGTTTTCTTCTCATCACCCTCCTGAAATAAAGCTATTTGCTCCAAAAATTGCCCTAAATTTCCTTGGCCCAGAGCGTCAAAATCCTCTGCCACCCGAATAAATTCCAAGACATTTTGCCAGCGTTCTTTTTCTTTTTCCGTCCCAGCGCCTAAATATTTTTTGTAATTTGTCGCTTCAATGATAAATCTTAAAATCGCGGCAACCGGCTGATTTTTAATCAATTTCTCCCCCTCTTCCAGAATTTCCAAGAAATTTTTCGCTTCATCAATCTCTTTTAGGTTTTCCCAAACCTCCTTTGCCTTATCACTATTTAAAATTTTTTCCATTTTCTTTTCACCAATTCCCCGACTCGGCACATTTATCACCCGCTCCAAACTTATTAGGTCATCGGGGTTCACCAACAAGCGAAGATAGGCGATTAAATCTTTAATCTCTTTTCTTTCGTAAAATTTTACGCCGGCAAAAATTTGATAGGGTAATCGCGCTTTGATTAGCGCCTCTTCCAAAACTCGCGATTGAGCGTTAATCCGATAAAGCACGGCAAAGTCTTTCGGCTGGTAGTGGCATCCTTCAATTAATTTCAAAATCATTCCTACCACAAACTCCGCTTCTTCAATTTCGTCTTGGGCATGGATGAGAAAAACCGGCGAGCCCTCGGGATTGTTGGTGATTAAAACTTTTTCCCGGCGCCACTTGTTGTTTTTAACCATCTCTTGGGCTGCGGCTAAAATATTTCTGGTCAGACGATAGCTTTCTTCCAAAACAATAATTTTGGCATCCTGCCAATCTTTATCAAAATTTAAAAAATTGCGAAAATCCGCCTGCCGCCAAGCATAAATCGACTGGTCATCATCGCCGACAACGCAGAGATTGCGGTGTTTTTCCGCCAACAATTCAATCAAAATGTACTGGCTGGTATTGGTATCCTGATATTCATCAACTAAAATATGCGACCAGCGATTTTGATAAGCGCTTAAAAGCTCGGTGTTTTTCCTCATCGCCTCCACGGGGATTTTAATCAAATCATCAAAATCAAAGGCATTGGCCTTTAATAATTTTTCCTCATATAAAATATAAACTTTCGCCACTTTTTCCTGGAAAAAACTCGCGGTTTTTTCAGTGTAATCTTTGGCGTTGATTAATTCACTTTTGGCCCGGGAAATTTCTTCCATCACCGCCGATGGACTAAATTGCTCTTTGGCTAAGTCCAGCTCTTCCAGGCATTTTTTAATTAAATTGCGCGAATCTTCCTGGTCAAAAATCACGAAGTTTTTCGTCCGGCCTGTTACTTTAAAAATTTCCCGTAAAATTTTTGCGCCTAATTTATGGAAGGTCCCGATAAACGGCCGGTCCCATTCCAATCTTTCTTTATTCAAAATTTTTTTGACCCGCTCTCGCATTTCTTCCGCGGCTTTATTCGTAAATGTCAGAGCCAAAATTTTTTCCGGCTTAACGCCGGTGGCCATTAAATAAGCAACGCGGTGAATCAAGGTTCTGGTTTTGCCCGAACCAGCGCCAGCAACAATCAAAACCGGGCCTTCGGTTTGAATAACCGCCTCTTTTTGTTTTTCGTTTAATCCTTTAAGAATTTCGGATTTATCCATGAGTTTATATATTAGCATATTTTCCCTCCGGAAAACAAAAAGAGGGCTCCACAACATTGCTGTGGGCCCTCTTTCAATGTGGACTTTTCAGTTTCATTCTGGTCGCTTTTATTATACCACAACAAAATTGGGAAGTCAAATTTCTACCTCATTCAAAAGTCCGCTGACAGCCACGTTCAATTATGGCTTATCAGCCATGGCGGGCTAAAACACCAGCATAGATATTGCGCTTGGGGATATCTACTTGACTTGACCTGGCCGAGGAGTATAATAATAACTAATCCCTTTTAAATCGCTTTTTGCGGCTTGAAATGGAGACAATTTAATTTAATCCAATTCGTACATTGCTTAGACATTACTATTGGCTCAGCCAGAAAGTAATCCAACAGCTCCGGACGAAAAACGTATATTTTAAGCGGCTCTTAGACAAGGAGCCTCTTTGTGTTTTTGGGGGGCAAAAGGTGGTTTTTGGCCTGATTTTCATTCTTTGTTTGGGTTTGGGACTGATGGCTACCAATTTAACCACGGAGAAGTCCATCTTAAAGTTAGAAAGCCGGGTTTTGGGAGTTATCGGCGGCCCACTTAGCGAGGAGCCAGCCAAGGAATTCAATTCTCGCAAAACCGTCGTCACTAACCAACCCAAGCTTCTGGCTTTGGCTGAAAATACCAGCTTAACTGCCACTAATTCCGCCTTGCCCTTAGATTCCAGCGACGAAAACCAGAATGATTTTTTCGGATACTACATCACCGACCAAGACAGTTTAGTCAATCAAAACCTTCCTTTAACCAGCATCCGGGCTGACCGAGCTGGCGTTTTAATCTATAAAATCCAAAAGGGAGACACTCTTTTGAGCATCGCCTCTGATTTCGGCATCAGTTTGAATTCCATTATCTGGGCCAATAACATCAAAAGTGAAAATATTATTCCGGGCCAAGAACTGGTAATTTTGCCTATCTCCGGCGTTCTTCATGAAGTTAAAACCGGACAAACCATTGAAGAAATTGCCGCTTTATACTCCGCCGACAGCCAAGAAATCATTTATTTCAATCATCTGACAAATAACGTCGTAAAACCCGGCGATCTCTTAATTGTTCCGGGTGGAAAAATGCCGGCTACTCAACTAAAAACCAATCTTGCCATTGCTTATGCCACATCTTTACCTTCTTATCCGAATTATTACATTATTCCGACAACCGGCATTAACTGGGGCATTCTTCATCCCGTTAATGCCGTGGATATTGCCAATCGCTGCGGCACGCCGGTTATTGCGGCAGCCGAGGGTCTGATTATCAATGCCGAATGGGATAGCGGCTATGGCACTTACATTAAAATCCAGCACCCTAATAGCACAGAAACTTTGTATGGACATTTAAGCAAGGTGTTTGTAAAAACCGGCGATTACGTTTTGGCCGGCCAACTAATTGGCTTGATTGGAAATACTGGCAAGGTTTTGGGCGTAACTGGCTGCCACTTGCATTTTGAAGTTAGAAACGCCAAAAATCCGTTTGCCAGATAGACCCCCCCTTTTCTAAAAAATTATTGCTCGGACTTAATCCGGTATCTTAAAGCTTCGGCCAAATGGCTGGATTTAATTTTTTCTTCGCCGGCCAGATCCGCAATAGTCCGGGAAACTTTTAAAATTTTATAATAAGCTCGGGCGGACAAATACCATTCTTCAATGGCTTTCTTCAAAAGCGACTCCGCCTCTGATTCCAGCAAGCAAAGTTTTTCCACTTCAGAAGAAGTCAATTCGCTATTGGTAAAAATCATCCGGCCCAATTTTTTAAAGCGGCTTTCTTGAACCAGACGGGCCTGATTTAACTTTTCCCGAATTTCTTTTGAATTTTCTCTTTTTTTATTGTTTTTCAGCTCCTCGTATTTCACCCGCGGCAGTTCAATTTGAATGTCTAATCTATCCAGCAGCGGCCCTGAAAGTTTTTTCTGGTATTTTAAAATTTCTGATGGCGAACATTTGCACTCTTTTTCCGGGTCGCCGTAATAACCGCAAGGGCAAGGATTCATCGCCGCCACTAAAATAAATTTCGCCGGAAAAGTAACGCTGCCTTGGGCCCGGCTAACGGTAATTGTCCCGTCCTCCAATGGCTGGCGCAAACTTTCCAAAACTGTCCGTGGGAATTCCGCAATTTCATCCAAAAATAAAACGCCGCGATGGGCCAAACTGATTTCTCCAGGCCTTGGCCAAGAGCCGCCGCCCACTAAAGCAATTTTGGAAGCGGTATGGTGAGGAGCTCTCAGCGGCCTTAAATAAATTAACGGCTGATTCTCGGGAATTAATCCGCAAACGCTGTAAATCTGGCTTACTTCCAAGGCCTCTTCCAATGACATTTCTCCTAAAATTGACGGCAGAGCTTTGGCGAGCATTGTTTTGCCCGAACCGGGAGAGCCAATCATTAAAATATTATGACCGCCAGCAGCTGCTATTTCCAAGGCTCTCTTTGCCTGTTCCTGACCCTTAACTTCGGCAAAATCCAATGGATAATCAGCTTCTTTGAATTCTTTTAAAGAAAGTTCTGGCGCCAATGGAATTTCTTTTTTAGCTTCTAAATACTCAATTAAATCTCCTAAACGTTCTACCCCGATTACTTTCAAACCCCTGACAACGCTGGCTTCTTTTAAATTGGCTTTGGCTACAATCAAATATTGGAATTTTTTCTCCTTGGCCATCAATGCCGCAGGCAAAACGCCTGGCACTGGCCGGATGAAACCGTCCAGGGCCAGCTCACCAAAAAAAATTTTGTCATTAGAAACAAAGCTTCTGATTTGTTTTGAAGCCAAAAGATAACCAATGGCAATGGCCAAATCATAAACCGAGCCCTCTTTTTTTAAATCCGCCGGCGCCAGATTAACCGTAATACGGCGATTTTGTTTTTGGGGCGGGGAAGCGCCGCTGTTTTTAATCGCAGAAGAAACCCGATCTTTGGCTTCGGTTATTGCCTTGTCGGCCAACCCGACAATATTAAAGGAATGGAGGCCGGAACCCAAATCAACCTCAACCTCAATTGGTCGAGCCTTAATGCCGATGATGGCAGCTGAATAAACTTTGGAGGTCATCGCAGAGATTTCTATTTCTTTTTTTCGTCTAACTTTTCAATTTTTTTAACGCACTTGCTGCACAAAGTGGCAGTTGGTTCAATTCTTAAACGCCTAAGCTCAATTTCTTTTTGGCAGCGCCGACAGACGCCGTAGGTGTCGTTTTTAATTCGTTCCGATGCCTCGCCTACGTCTTTTAAATTATTTTCTAAAACTTGCCTTAAGGCCAAAATATTGCCAATCTCTTCAATTTGGTCCGCTTCAATGCTAAAATCCAGGACTTCGCTGCCAAAATCCGGCATTTTGCTGAACATCTCTTCGTCTGGAGCAGTTAATTGTTTGAGGTGCTCTTCCAGCTTCTGTTTTTCCTTCTCTAACCGGTCTTGAAATTCTTTCAGGATTTTTTTTCTTCGCAATTTATTAATAATCATTGTTTTTTCACTTCCTCGACGATGGTTTGAAATACTTCCGGTTGGTTTTCGGCCAAATCAGCTAAAATTTTTCTGTTTAAATTTATTTGTTTTTCCTTCAAACCAAAGATAAACCGATTGTATTTCAAACCAAAAAATTCTACCGCTGCTTTGATTTTAGTTTGCCACAGGCGCCGAAAGTCGCGCTTTTTGAGCTTGCGACCCCTAAAAGCATGCGACCAAGCATGAAGCAAAGCTTCTTTGGCCAAACGCTCTTTTGATTTGCGGCCCCAATGAAAACCTTTGGTGTAACGCAGGATTTTTTCTCTTTTTTTATGGGCAATTATTCCTCTTTTAACCCTTACCATAGAATGTAGAAATTAAAAATTTGGCATTAGAAATTTTTATATGTACGGAGTATATTTTTTTAGTTTCTTTTCGTCAACTTTGACAAAGCCAAGAAGCCGCCGTTTTTCTTGGTTTTGGCGGCCGCTTAATTTGGCCTTACAATGGTTCTGGCCTAAAGGTCGACGTTGAATTTTTCCTTTTTTGGAAATTTTTATTCTTTTAATAACTGCTTTGTTAGTTTTTAACATAATTGAAATCACTTCCCGATAATGACGATCAATCCGCGAGGGAATCTTTTTGCTTCTTGAACGACTTTAAACGGTTTGGTAATCATCTTTAAAAATTCTCCCATTTTTTGTCTGGCGAAATCCTGGCGGCTTTTTTCCCGGCCGCGCAAAACCATTTCTATCTGGATTTTAGTATAATCCTCCAGAAATTGTTCCGCCTGTTTAGCTTTAAACTCCAAGTCGTGCTTGCCGATGCCGAAAGTCAACCGTATGCTTTTCATTTCATCGGTCCGCTGTTTGGCTCGCTGCTTCTTCTCCTCTTTCTCTTTTTGATACAGGAACTTGCCGAAATCGTAAATCTTGGCGATCGGCGGTTGAAGATTAGAAACAATTTCTATTAAATCCAGATTTCTCTCTTTGGCCATAACTAAGGCCTGCTCAATCGGCAAGATACCCAAATTCTTTCCCGTTTCATCAATCACTCGAACTTCTCTGGCTCTTATGTAATTGTTGACGTTGTATCGCTTGAAAATGAATTCTTAAATAATAAAAAACGACTTCAGATTAAATTCAGAAAAGGTGCGGTGGAGATGGCGGGAGTTGAACCCGCGTCAGTAAAGCATTTCCTTTGGAATCTACAGATGTAGCCGATTTGTTCTAAGCTGACATAAGAAATCGGCAAAACCGCCAGCTCTTGGTCTTATTTTAGTCGCTCTTTCAAACAAGACCTGTTTTTAAGAGTCTACCTCGATGATATAACACCCTTAACAGCTTATCGAGAATCAACCGTCAGGATGCCGGCTTAAGCAAATGCGAAAGCCGGAGTTCTGCTGAAATTGGCAGTTGTTTTTTGCTCTGGTGATTTACGAGGTAACAAAGCTTCCTCGATCTGCTCTTAGTGGTTCTGCTTTACTTCAAGGCCCAGCATCCCCGAATTTTATAATTTTAAGAATCTTATCACGATTTTAAATGGCGGTCAATTTCTCTTTCTACTTCCCGTTTTCTTATTAGTTCTCTTTTGTCTATTTTCCGACGGCTCTTGCCAAGCCCCAATTCTACCTTAATTTTATTATTTTTCAAGAGAAAAGATAGCGGAATAAGCACCAGTCTTGCTTCTCTTATTTTCCCTAGCAGATATTTCAATTCTTTTTTGTGAAGCAGCAACTTGCGGGAGCGAGTCGGATCAAAGTCTTTTGGCGCATTTTTCGGCTGCCAGGCAGGAATATGAGCATTTAACAAATATAAATCACCGTCATAAAAGTTGGCGAAGGCATTGTCTAAAGATAGTTGGCTGGCTTTAATTGACTTAACCTCAAAACCAAGCAAGCTGATTCCCGCCTCAAATGTTTCAAGAATTTCATAATCAAAATAGGCACGTTTATTTTTGGCTAAAATTTTCATATTATTCGCCTTTAATGACTGCCAAGGGCGTTAATTTTGCCACTTTTTTAGACAAACCAGCCTGATGGACAACTTCCACCACTTCATCAATATTTTTATATGCCTGGGGCGCCTCTTCGGCAATTCCTCTTAAGCTGGAACATTTGACTATGATTCCTTTTTTTTCTAACTCCCTGACAATTTCCTGACCAGAAAGCGTCCTCATGGCGGCATGCCTGGACATCATCCGACCGGCGCCGTGGCAAGTGGAATGCCAGGCCTCTTTACTTTTTTCCGTCCCCACCAAAACATAGGAAGCTGTTCCCATAGAACCGGGAATTAAAACTGGTTGGCCAACATGGCGGTATCTTTCCGGAATTTCCGGGTGATTCGGCGGAAAGGCTCGGGTAGCGCCTTTGCGATGAACGACCACTTCAATCGCTTTGCCATTAATTAAATATTTCTCTATTTTGGCAATATTATGGGCCACATCATAAATTGATTCGAGCTTAGAAGCTCTCTCGCCCAAGATAGTTTTCCAGCTTTTTCTTACACAATGACCGATCATCTGGCGATTGGCCCAAGCGAAATTGGCGGCTGCTGCCATTGCTGAAAAATATCTTTGACCCTCGCTAGAGCGAAAAGGCACGCAGGCCAATTCCCGGTCCGGCAATAAAATTTTATATTTCGGCATAGCTTGTATCATTTGACGAATATAATCAGTGGCAACTTGATGACCAAGGCCTCGGGAACCGGTATGAATCATAACAACAATCTGGTCTTTAAAAAGGCCGAGTGTTTTTGCCGCTGTCTCATCAAAAATCTCAGCCACTTTCTGAATTTCCAAAAAATGATTGCCCGAACCAAGAGTGCCCACCTGATCCCGGCCCCGACTTTTGGCTCGCTCCGAAACCGCCTTGGGCTCGGCTCCTTCTAAATAACCGCCGGCTTCGCAGTTTTCGCTGTCTTCTTTTTCACCATAACCTTGTTCCACCAATCTTTTCGCTCCTCCTTCTAAAATTTTATCTAAATTGGCGATGTCCAATTTAACTTGCCGACCCCGACCCAGACCCGAAGGCACCTCTTTTTGGATTTCGGTTGCCAATTTATCAAGATAAGATTTAAGGTCTTTTTCCAGATAATCGGATTTTAATAATTTCATGCCGCAGTTAATGTCATAACCGACTCCGCCTGGCGAAATAACGCCTTCGGCCGAATCAATCGCTGCCACGCCGCCAATGGGAAAGCCATAGCCCTCGTGAATATCCGGCATTGCCAGACTGTAATTTAAGATTCCCGGCAAAGTAGCGACATTCAATAATTGTTCCAGAGAATGATCGCGGAGGGCTTCGTCCAACAATCTTTGTGAAACATAAATCCGGGCTGGAACCCGCATCTCGCCTTCTTGGGGGATTTCCCACAAATAATCGCTGATTTTTCGCATTTCCTTCTTCCCCATATAAACTTCATCTTCATTATATCCGCTTCAAAGCAAAAACTCAAAAAGAAAGACCCGCTTTTTAGGCGGGTTTTCTCTCGTCGCTATTCAATTATCTATTTTAAATTCTGAAATTGCTGAATCGGGCATTCGGTGGGAGAGGCCGAAGCTCCTGGTTGAGAGATAAAGCAATTTTGCGGATGCTGGGGATCGCAGGTTTTATAACGGATTAAATTATAGGCGCCGCGCGCCGTATAAAAAGTTGAGATAATAAACAAGACCACAAAAATCCAGGAAAAAACTTCAAAGTATTTCCAGAAAAACTGACCTAATTTTTCCGAGCGCTTCATTAAAGAAGCGGCGATTTGCGTTTTTACTTTCAAATCAAACCGCGACTCGCAGGGCCGAAAACTCATTCTCCTTAAAACGCAGGCGAACGCCTCTTTGGCGAGCTTCCGGTAAGCAACGCTGAAAATTCCTAAAATCGCAAAAATAATTAAAGCAGCTAAACAAATCATAAGAAAAATTCAAAAATCAAAAGGCAAAATTTAACGTTTTAACTTTAAAACTTGCTCCAGAGTTTCGACAAATATTTTGACCTCTTCCAAAGTATTATAGAAATACAAGGAAACGCGAGCCGAACCCGAAAGATGATGATGGTTAAACCAAGAATGAACGCAGTGCTGGCCGGAACGAATCGCGATATTGGCCAGTTGGTCAACCATCAAAGCAATCTCCCGCGAATCAAATCCGTCCGCATAAAAAGAAATTATCCCGGACCTCAAACTCGGATCTTTGGGTCCGATTATTTTTATTTGCGGCAGATTCGAAATGGCATCAGTAATAAATTTATTCAATTCTAACTCTTGTTTTTTTATGTTGTCAAACCCCAGCTCTTCCAAATAAATAATCGCTTCGCCCAAACCATAAATGCCGGCGTAATTTTGAAGGCCCGCTTCAAAACGTTGCGGCGGTGGAAGGAATTGGTATTTGTTATAAAAGCTGTTTTCCATCGCCCCGCCGCCGGTGATCAATGGCTGCAATTGGTCTAATAAATCTTTTTTACCATAAAGAACGCCTGTGGCGGCTGGTCCCAACATTTTGTGGCCCGAAAACGCCAGAAAATCAACATCCAATTCCGAAACATCAATTTTTCGATGAGGAACTGTTTGGGCCGCGTCAAACATCACATGGGCGCCATTTTGGTGGCTGATTTTAATAATTTCTCTGGCCGGGATCGTAACTCCATCCAGATTTGAAGTCAGTCCCAAAGAAACCAAACGCGGTTTCTCTTGCTCAACCAATTCTTTAAATGTTTCTAAATCGAAGAGGTTGTGTTCTTTGGAAGGAATAACTTTATGAATAATTCTTTTTTCTTTGCCCAAAACCAACCAGGGAATCAAATTGGAGTTATGCTCTTTATCGGTAGTGAAAATTCTATCGCCTTCGTTAAATGGCCAGCCGCGAGCCACTAAATTTAAACTTTCGGTTGTGTTTTTGGTGAAAATAATTTCTTTTTCCGAGCGGGCGCCGATAAAACGGGCAATTAGTTTGCGAACCTGCTCAATCCGATGATTCACCTCCTCGCTTAATTTATGGATACTTCTACCGGCGCAAGAAGATTGCTGTTCATAATAATCTTTTTCCGCGTTTAAAACCGAGTGCGGCCGCAATGTCATGCAGGCGTTATCAAAATAAATGTAAGGCCGGCCCCTCAAGAATTTGCGGAGCAACGGAAAATCCTGGCGAATTTTTTCTACGTCAAAATTCATAATAAAAAATAAATGCCCGCTATAACCCCAGCTCGGCACTAATATTTTGCATCGCTTTCAGGCAAATTTCCGTTAACTGCTCTAGGGTTAGTCCCAACTCGCTGCACCTTTTAATAATTTCCCGGTCGGCGCCGGCAGCAAATCTTTTTTCCTCAAAACGATTTAAGATTGATTCAGCCGTCAAATCGCTGATTTTTTTGCTGGGTAAAATCAGGGTGGCGGCGACAATCAAACCGGTCATCGGGTCAACGCAATGAATGGCCTTATCCAATTTTGACACCCGCGGCGTTCCGGTTTTTTCATTATGAGCCCGGATGGCCTGACCAATTTCTTTGTCCAGTCCCAATTTTTCCAATTCTTCCGCTCCCACAAGGCCGTGTTTTTCCGGAAAATCCAACATCTCCAAATAATCATAATCATGAAGCAGGCCGGCTATCCCCCATTTTTCTTCATCTTCTTTAAAATAACGGGCTAAATCCTTTAAACACTCTTCTACCGCCAAAGAGTGTTTAATCATGTTCTTGTTTTGAATTTTGGTTTTTAGTAAGTTATAAGCTTCGGCTCTGGTCATTAATTTTAATAATTATTTTTAATCGGCATAAGAATATAAAAATAATTTTCGTCTTTTGGCGAACGCATCACCACCGGTTTTGTATCGCCGTTTAAACCCAAAAGGGTGCTGTCTGATTCAATGCTTTTTAGGCCGTCCAAAAAATAGTGCCAGTTTAAAACTAATTCCTGATTTTCGCCATCCACTTCCGCGTCTAGGGTGGATTTATTTTCGCCGATGGTTGATTCTTGGGCAAAAATTTCCAATTTATTGGGGGAAATGGTCTTAATTTTTACATCATTAATCTTGCCAACGAACACCGCCGCCAATTTTACGGCGTTAAACAAATCTTCCCGCTCAACCAACACTGCGCTTTGGGTGTTTTTGGGAATGATGGTTTCATATTCCGGGAACGCTCCCTCCACCAACCGGGAAATTAACTCAATGTTTTCAAAATCAAAAAGAATTTGATGGGGGTCAACAAAAATTTTTACCCTTTTGTCCTCTTCAGAAA
>Ga0315289_10001799_pt1 | contig 33334 bp, 25 predicted proteins | sample YL17G11_40_MG_FD_203452 | JGI IMG/M metagenome (GOLD analysis project Ga0315289, IMG submission 203452) | Sediment microbial communities from Yellowstone Lake, YNP, Wyoming, USA - YL17G11_40 | ecosystem: Environmental > Aquatic > Freshwater > Lake > Sediment | place: USA: Wyoming | collected... | reverse complement strand
AGACGTATTCCTGTTTTCGTTGTTGAGGGGGGTCGTTTCGGGAGGTTTAGGATTTGGGTTGAGAGATGAAAAAAAAATCAAGACGGTCGGAGGGTGAATTTTCCAATCGCGGCCGCTTCCCCCCCCCACCCCCCCACCGATGTCTTTCCCATTCTCCTCCAATCCAAAGCTAATCGCTCTCACATTGGCGTCCTTGAACGTCAGAGGCAAGTTCTTTAGCTGCAGGCGCTCCCGCGGGTCCTCGGAGCTTTCGACCTCGGCCGCGCCTCCGCGGGCCACGAGCGCGTCAAAGTTCCACCGCAGCACGGTCGAGAAGAGGTCGCGGACGGCGACGTTGGCGTCCGGGGAGGGGGCACCGGCGGCGGCGGACTCTTCGTCGACGACGTCGAAGTTCAGCGGAAGGGAGGAGAGGGTTGTGACATCTTCCGCGGCGGCAGCGGGTGCGACGGGGGTCGCTGCCGTGGCTCCGGCTGGGCGCGAGACGCGGCGACGAGCCGGCATCTCTCACGAGTTTTTCGTCAATCGAGCTAGCCGCCGAGAGGAGAAACGTTTTGACCTTTTGTTTTGAAATTTTTGGTTTCTTCTCGTTCCCTTTTCCTCGTTTTCCTCGGCCTCGTCCATCTACACACAGCACGCTCGCGCAGTAAAAACACAAAAAACGATCTCGTTCCCTCTCTCGAGCCTGAAGGAGAAAGGCGACGTGTTCAAAGACGACGCGCGCGAACGAAAAAAACGAAAAAAGAGCTCCTCTCTCTCAAGTCTCCCTCTTCTCCGGCGCCGAAGAAGAAGAAGAAGAAGAAGAAGAACCCGCGCAGGGCTTCCCCAGCCCCGTGCCCTCGGCCGAGAAGCCCACCGCCCAGCGCGCGCTCGAAGGGACGGGCCCACAGAGTCCCGGGTTGCCCCTGAGGCCGACGACCTGCAGGCCGACGGCGTCGCCCAGAGCCTCGTCGATGCCGCCGGCCACCCCGTTGCCGGAGACGTCGAGGACGCCGAGCCGCTCCCCGAACCGCGGCAGCGGCCCCTCCAGCCCGTTGTCGGCGGCGTCGAGATAGAACAGCGCGGGAGAGGCGGCCAGCTCCCTCGGGATTTCGCCCGAAAGCTTGTTGGACCGGAGCTTGATGTAGGAGAGCTTCCTCATCGTCGAGAGCCAGGCCGGAATCTCGCCGTTGAGGGAGTTGAAGCTCGCCTTCATCTTGTGGAGGTTGGGCCAGCTGTTTCGAGTTTTTTTTTTTTTTTGGCGGTCGTGTGAGAGCGAGGGTCGCGCGATTCTCGGAGAGAGGGAAAAAGGCTGAGCTTTTCGTCTCACCACGTCGCTATCGCCGCGGGCAAGGTCGACACCGGCGGCGACGGCGTCGCCGCGCCGCCCGTCTCGCCCACCGTGAGGTCGAACTCCTTGACCGAGCCGCCCAGCGCGCAGAACTCGGCCACCGGCAGGTCGGGCCCCTCCCCGCCAGACTTCGTGAAGTGGAGGTTCGTGACCCGCCCGTCGCCGCCGCGGCGGTCCTGCGAGCTCACGCCGGCGCCGCGGCACCCGACGCCGCTCCAGGTGCCCCAGAAGTCGGTGCCGCAGGGGTCGCACGACCCGGGGCCGCCGCCGCCGCCGGAGGGGCAGGTCCAGGACGCGAGGGCCGCCTTCCAGTTGGGGCCGCGGGCGGCGAGCGCTGTTTTTGTTTTGTTTGTTGGTTGGTTGGTTGGTTGGTTGGTTTGTTTGTTTGTTTGTTTGTTCGTTCGTTTGTTTTGGAGAAGGGTAGAGAGAGAGAGAGAGAGAAAGAGAGAGTCGGTGGCGGAAAAGGTGCGCAGGGAAAAGCGCTTTTCGGAAAGAGAGAGCTCCGTCGCTGTCGGCGCTGTCGGCATCACCTCGCGCTGCCTCCGTGCAAAAAAAAGGTTTCCGAAAAACCGACAAAAAGATCAAACGCGAAACTCACACTCTTTCGCCTTCAGGAGGATCTTCACGTGCTCTGGGTCGGTGTAGGCCCTCGCGGTGGGCACGCAGGCGGCCAGGAGCGCGAGCGCGAGGAGGACGAGGGCTGCTGTTGCTGTTTTCGTCGGCGGCGGCGGCGGTGCCCTCGACCTCGAGACCGAGGCCGAGTTTCTCTTCGTCGCCGTCATTCGTTCAAGGGGAAGTGAGTGAGGAGAGCGCGCGAACGCAAACAGAGGGAGAGAGAGAGAGAGAGACGACAGAGCCGGAGAGGCCTATCGGTGGAGGCAATCAGAGGCGCGTTTTCAAAAGTGAAAAAAAAAACAACGGGGTTTAATTTAGCAACAAAGTTGTATGAAGTTTTTTTGCATAACCCTAAAAAAAATTCCTTCTTTCAATTTCCTTTCCTTTCTCTCTCTTTCTTCTTGGGCGCGCGCTGCTCCCTTGCTCCGGCCCCCCTTCCAAACACGACCAAAAAAAATCTACCACTCCAGCTCCTCCGCCGCGTAGTCGCTCCCCCTCCTGCCCTCCGAGGCCTCGAACGCTGCCTGTGCGGCGGCCCTCCGCGCCTTCCTCACCGCGCGCTGCGACGACCGCGCCCCCCCGGGGGCCGGCTGCCCGGCCGTCGACGCGAGCGCGCTCGACAGGGCGCGGCGCAGGTCCTCGAGGCCCAGGTCGGAGTCGGCAGAGGTCCAGACGACGGAGTGGGGCAGGGATGCTGTCGCTGCGGCTTCGGCTGTCGACGTCGTCGAAGTCGCCGCCGCCGCTGCCGGTCGCCCTCCTTCTTCTCCCTCGTCTTCCCCCTCGTCTTCCTCTCCCTCGCTGTCGCTCTCCCTTTGTCGGAGCACCGCCTCCTCGTACACAGCCGCGGCGGCCCTCCTGATCTGCCCCGCGAGCTCCGGGATCGGCGGAGAGGCCCCGAGGTCGATTTTGGCATTTTCGTCGGGAGAGGAGAAGAAGAGGTCGGCTTTGTTCAAAGCTACGACGTGCGGCCTCGAGAGGTAGTCTGGGTTGTAGAGCGCGAGCTCCTTGCGGATCGCGGCGTAGTCCGAGACGGGGTCGGCTGTAAGGGGAGAGAGAGAGAAAGGGATTTGTTTTTTTTCGGGCAGGAAATTTCGAGTGAGTTTTCCCCTTCTTTTTTTCTTTTTTTCGTTTATTTTCTTCTCCTTCTCCTCTCTCTTTTTCGCCCCCCAAAGTCTCTATTTCACGACGCACCCGTGCTCGCGTCCACCATGTGCAAAATCACCCGCGCCCTCCTCAGGTGCCGCAGGAAGGCCCTCCCGAGCCCGCGACCGGAGGCGGCGCCCTCGATCAGTCCCGGGAGGTCAGCGAGCACCGGCCGCGGCGCGCCCGCAGCGCCGCGCTTGAGCGGGTCCCTCTCGAGCTCCTTCCCTCCTCTACTAGCTCGCCGCCTGCCGCCGAAAGCAAACTCCTCGTCGATGTCGAGCTGGTCCTCCGACGCATCCTCTTCCTCTTCCTCTTCCTCGACCTCGTCCTCGAAGCCGCCAAAGACGAAAGACGTCGTCTGTTGCGGCTGCGAGTCTTCCTCTTCTTCGCCCTCTTCTCCCCCCTCTCCCCCCTCCTCCTCCTCCTTCTTCTTCCTCCCCCCTTTGCCGGCAACCGGCAGCGGCGCCGCCAGCACGCCCAGGTTCGGCCGCAGCGTCGTGAAAGGATACGCCGCCACCTCGGGCCTCGCCCGCGTGAGCGCCGCCAGCATCGAAGACTTCCCGGCGTTGGGCGCCCCGACCAACCCGACATCGGCGACGACACGCAGCAGCAGCCGCAGCTTCACGGGGCCCTCTCCAGGCTCTCCCTTGGCATCGAGCCTCCAGGAGTCGTCGTCCTCCAGGAACTCGTCGGCCCCGGCCTCGTAAAAGGCCTCGGCCTCTTCCTCGAGGGCCAGGAACGAGGAGTTGGGGTCCGCGGAGGAGGAGTTGTCCCCGGCGGCGGCGGCGACCGCAAAGGCGTCGAACGAGGCGCCGCCGTCGCCGGAGAGGCGCCGCTGCCTCTTGGCCTCCGCCGCCGCGGCCCTCGCCCTCGCGGCGGCCGCGGCCCCCTTCCTGGGCGCGACGACCCCGGTCCCGCCGCGCCCCCCCCGGGCGACGACGAGGGTCTGCCCCGGCGAGAGCAGCTCGCCGACGAGCGCGCCGCCGGCGCCGCCGCCGCCGCCCCTGGACCGCTTGACGACGGTGCCCAGCGGCACCCGGAGGACCAGGGGCGGCGCGTCGGGCCCCCGCGGGAGGCCCTCGAAGCCCGAGGAGTTCGCCGAGGCCGCCGCTGCCGCGGCGGCCTCGAGGCGCTGGGCCGCCCCGGGCGCGCGCGGCGCGTTGGAGCCCGCGGCGGCGTCGCCCTGGCGGCCGTCCCGGGCGGTGAACTTCAGGGCCTCCGCCCCGCCGCCCTTGGTTGCTCCTCCCCCGCTGCTGCTGCTGTCGCTCCTGTAGGACTCGTATCGCAGGTGCAGCAGGTCCGGCACCGACGGGTCCGCGCGGAGCACCACGCTTCCTCCCTCCCCTCCGCGCGCGGGCTCCGCCGAGGGCAAAAAGATCTGCCGGCTGGACTTGCCGTCGCCCGCTTTGAACTTGAAGTTGCGGACCCACGTCCCCGAGCCCGGCTGGGAGATCTCGCCGCGGCCTCCGGCGCCGGCCCTGACCGTGATGAGGGCCTCGTCGAACGTCTTGTGGGTGTCGACCGGCGGGGAGGAAGAAGAAGAAGGAGGGGGAGGAGGAGGGGGAGCAGAAGCGGGCTTCTTCTTCCTCTTCGGGGCCGCCACCGTGGTCGCTGCTGCTGCCGCCGCTGACGGAGGCGGCGGCTTCTTCGCCTCGAAAGCTCTTCCTTCTGGCGACGACGGCTTCGGCTTCGGCTTCGGCTTCGCCGACGTGAAAGGGCGCCTGCCAGCGGATTTGGGAGGAGAGGAGGGGGAGGGCCCGGGGGCGCCGCGGCGAGAGGAGGTCGAAGAAGCGCCCTTGCCAGCGCCGCCGCCGCCGCCGCCGGAACGGCGGCCGGCAGACGCGCCGACTCGTCGCATCGTAGAGAGCTCTCGAAAGTGGCTCTCGACACGCGCGTTTTTTGGATGACAAGAGCGAGCTCGGTCTCACGGCGCGTCCACTCGAGGAAGAGTGAAAGGCGAGAAGGCGCTAATAGGCTAGCACGCGAGAGCGCAATTTTCGAATTGCAATGCCCAAAGTTGAAAAAAAAAATCTGACCGAGCTAGCTGTGCAGAAATCGAACGAGGAAAAAAAAGGGCTCTCGAAGATGATTGCTCCAACGCGCTCCTCCCTTCGCGCCCCCGCTCTCCGAGCTCGGGCAGTTCCTTCCACCCCCTCCGGCGGTGACACCGCATTTCCTCCCTCGACGAGGGGCGGGCGCGGCGGCGCAGGAGGGCCGCCAACCGCGGCAGAACTCCTCGATTCGGCGAGGAGGGAGGGCGCGCCCGCGCCAAATCGCAGGGTGCTGCTTGCGACGTCGGGCGCGCCGGGACACGACAAGGCGGGACACCCGGAGTGCGCCGCGAGGGCCGCGTCCATCGAGGCGAAGCTTGTCGGGGAGGGTCTTTATGGCGAGGGCGGCAAGGGGATACCTGGCGCCTTCGAGATGAACGGCCCCGTCGTCCTCCCTCCCACGGAGTCGCTGCTGCTCGAGGTCGCGGCCGTCGCCGCGGCCGGCGGGGGCTTTGGCAGCGGAGGAGGGAGGAGGGGGGCGGAGCCCCCCTCCTCCCCCGGGGCCGGCTTCGCGGCCGCTCTGGCCTCCGTGCACGACGCGAGCTACCTCGAGTCGCTCTTCGGAGCCTGCGACAAGCTGAAGAAGAGCAAGGGGGCGGGAGCGGCGGTGATCGAGTCCTCCCCGACGTACGCGACCGGCTCGACGTTCGAGGACGCGCTCGGGGCGTGCTCCGCCGCCTGCGCGCTCGTCGACGCGACCGTCGCCGCCTCGTCGAGGCCATCCTCCTCCTCCTCCTCCCCCTCACCGCTCCTCGTGACGCCGACGGTCGGCTTCGGCCTCCTCAGGCCGCCGGGCCACCACGCCAGGCCGGCGGGCGCCGGCGCGATGGGCTTCTGCCTGCTGTCGACCGCGGCCGTCGCCGCGAGGCACGCGCAGGTCAGCCACTCGGGCGTCGTCAAGAGGGTGGCCATCTACGACTTTGACACGCACCACGGGAACGGTGCGTTTCTGCTTCTTTGAATCGGGGGGGCAGCGAGATCGTGGTTACCGTGTTCGTTTTCCAAAAAAAAAACTCAAAAGTCCTCAAAATCTTTAACAAAAAATAATAAGGAACCGAGGACGTGTTCTGGAAGGACCCCTCGGTCCTCTACATCTCCACGCACCAGGACGGATCATTTCCAGGCACGGGCAAGGTCGAAAGCCTCGGCGCCGATGCAGGAGAGGGGTTCACGGTCAACGTTCCTTTGCCGGCCTCCTCGGGCGACGCCGCCCTGACCCGCGCCTTTGAGGAAATCGTCCTCCCTTCTCTGAAGAGGTTCCAGCCCGATCTGCTGATCGTCTCTGCCGGGTACGACAGCCACTGGCGGGACCCGCTCGCCGGGATGAATGCGCTGACGAGGACTTATCACGCGCTCTGTTCGAGACTGGCCGGGGCCGCGGACGAGCTCTGCGGAGGGAGAATCGTGTTCCTGCTCGAGGGAGGCTATGATCTGAAGGGCCTCTCCGACTCTGTCGCCGACTCCATGCGCGGCCTCCTTTCGCTGCCGTCGCTCGACGGCTTCGACAAGGGGATGCTCGCGGACGAGCCCAGGGATAAAGTTGAGGCGGCGGTGGCGGAGGCGAGAAGGATCCACGGTCTCTGAGTTTTTTAAATCGACTCTGCGAAATATCTCGACCTCAAAAAAAAACATAAATCCTTTTTATCCCATTTTTTTAGTACTCTGAGTCAAGTTTTTAGGTGTATATTGCAAATGTTTTCTTTCTTTCTCTAGTTCTCTCTCTCTCTCAGGTGACAGGGGCAGTGATTGGTAAGGATCGAAAAACAGAGGGGACAAAAACGGGAAAACAAAAAACCTTTCGGTTTTTCTCTACCTCGGCTTCTCGTCTCTGTCGCCGTCGCCTCCGACGTGCGTTGTCTTCCGCTTTTTCCTCATCTCCGCGAGCTTTTTCTCGAGCTCCTTCCTCGCCTCCGCCTCCCTCTCGACGGCCCTGGTCGAGTCGCACGCCTCGTGGCCGTAGGCAGCCACGTCGCAGTCTCCCAGAACCTCCGCGAGCTTCGCGGAGACCTCGGCCGGGAACTTGCGCGCAAAGAGCGGGCACTCCCTGGGCAGGAGCCGGTCCGACCACGACGACAGCAGCGCCGCCGTGGCGAGGGCGGCCGTCTCCCGCGAGGCCTCGTCGCGGAAGGGCGCATCGTCGGCGGCCGTGGTCGGGTCGCGCGCGTCGACGGCGGCGTCGAGGTCGAGGTGCCTCCCCCTCGCGAGGGCGGCCGTCGCGGCGCAGGTCGGCTCGGAGAGCGCCGCGGCGGGCACGACGAGCGCGCGGGCGGCCGCCGCGGCGGTCGAGGCGTGGCACTCGCCGCCGCCCCAACCGTCGCGGAGCCAGGCCATCTTCTCCGGGGTGACCTCGTCGAGATTGTAGCTTTTCTGTAAAATAGGGATTTGTTTTTTTGGAGCAGGAGAGAAGTCAAAATAATTCGAGAGGAAGAAAAAGGGTGAGTTTTTTTTGTTCCCTTTTTCTCTCTCTCTTTTGACCCTCGAGGAGGGAAAAAAAAACGGGGACAAAAAAAACGGCAACTCACCGGGTGCGGCCCGCCCTCTGTCCAGTCGGTGTGCACGTTGTACCCTAAGCAGTCCGTCTCCGAGTCCCACCCTCGGATCGCGAGCAGCGTCGGGATGTAGTGCTCGTCGCTGAAGCACAGATACTTCCTCTCCAGCTCAGAATCCCACTCTGTGAAGTGGCAGATGGACCGAAATGTCGCGTCGATCGCCGTGTCGGCGGCGACGGCCGCGGCGTGCTTGCGCGTCAGGGAGGCCCACTGGCTGGACTTGCGCCACTTGTCCTCGGGGACAAAGGTCGAGGCGTCGGCGGGTGCTTCCTCGGGGGGCGAGGCGGAGGAGGAGGTCGAGGTCGAGGTCGAGGCTTTCGCTTGGCTCCCTTCGTCGCCCGCGTCGCCGTCGCCACTGCCCTCGTCGCCATCTCCCTGGCCCCACGTGCCCTTCTGCTTCTCTCCTTCTTCTTTCTTCTCCAAGGGGCGCGCCATTGCAGGGTGCCACCTGCCGTTCGGGAAACAAAATGGAATGGGAAAAATGGTTTGAGAGAAAGGGAGAAGAGTGAGTTTTTTTTGGGGGGGGAAAAAGGTTTTCTTCTTCGAAAACTAAAGTAAAAAAACAAAAAAACTCTCTCCCTTTCTCTTCCTTACCTCCAGTCGTCGTTGTTGTCCCCCTCGCACGCGTTGATCCTCGACAGCCTCGACCCTAGCAGCTGCATATACACCAGCGAGGGGGCCATAGTCGGGGCCCCCGATTCAGATAACAGGACAAAGCGCTCGTTGAGCGGGTCCGTGAGCGCGGCGCGGAGCAAGGAGCGGGCGGCGTCGACGAGGTCGTGCCCGCCCCACGACGCCGCGACCCTGGTCCCCGCGGGCAGCAGCGCGCGCTCGAAGACGGACCCAGGGGCGTAGCCCTTAAAGTCGGGCGGGGCGTGGACGTAGATGGAGAAGAGGTGCTGCGACGAGACGATCGGATTCGGGTTCGAGTTTGAAGAAGAGGTCAAAGAGGTCGAAGAGGCTCCGACCTCTTCTGCCCCTCCTTCCGACTTAATGTTCCCCGCCTTCGCCTCCTCTCTCGCCTTCTCGGCCTCGCGCGCCATCCCGGTGATCGAGCTCGCCTCCGCGAGCCTCTGGACCTGCGTTCTCGCCCTCAGCAGGGCCGCCGTCGTCGACGAAGACGACAGGGAGTCGCCGCCGCCGCCGATCCCGCTCTCGATGCCGCTGCCGCACGCGGCGACGAGCTCGGCGACGCGGGTGGGGCCGCAGCCGCCAAAACCGGGGGCCGCGGCGACGGGAAGCGGAACCAGCCCTCGCGCAGAGTGAAGCCACGCGGCCCACGCCGGCTCGTGGGGCATCTCGCCGCGGGTCAGGAACATGAGGGCGACTTTGGGCGCGTTGAGCAGCTCGGAGCAGGACTTCGTGGAAGGAGCGACGGCGTGGGAGGAGGAGGCGCCGGCGCCCGCCGCTGCAGACGCCGCCGCCGTCGCCGCTGCCTGAGTCGAGACCGCCGCCGCGGCCGCGTCCGCCTCCTTGGAGCGGATGCCTCCCATCCCGGGGAGCATGCTCTCCAAGCCGCCGCCACGCGTCGAGGCAGGGCGGGAAGAAGCGTCGGCGAAGGCGCCCTTTCGGTGCCGCTGCTGCTGCTCTTTCGGGGAAGAGCCCCCCCCCCTCGGCCTCCCCCCTTGGTGCCGCATCGCGCCGAAGCCGACGAGGAAGAGCAGGACTCCCAGGACGATGTGTTTTGGGCTGATCGGTATCCTGCGGCGGTGGAAGGGCGGCGGGAGGGCGCCGTGCGGGCTGCCGCCGCCGCCGCCGCTGCTGCCGTTTGCTTGTCCGCCGCTTCGGCCGCTCGTCGCCGGCGGCGACACCGAGAGAGGGCGCATCTGAGAGCTGCTCTTGCGGAGAATGGGAGATTGCTTTCTATTTATGCGCTGCCTTTTGTTCTAGATCGGTAGATAAAAGAGGAAAAAGTGCGCGTGAGTAAGAAGCGCAAACGGAGAGAGAGAGAAAAGGGACGGGGGAGAAAGAGAGAGGGGGTAGAGGTAAAGAAACCGAGCGAGCATCGACCTCTCGTCTGCTAGCTGGCAATCGATGCATTCGCGGCGCCCGGTTTTCCGCTCCGATTCGACCATTCTGCCGCAACGCCTGTCGCTCGATCGAGCAAACATGGCCCATGAACCAATCTCGCAGAGTCGGAAGAGAAATAGCGCGCCTCTCGGCAGCGCTAGGGGGGGCAAATGGGCAGCTAGCTGCGCTCCAAGCGTTGACGAACGACGACGATGACAACAAGAGCCGGGCGTCGTCGCCCCCGATTCTCTTTTCACGCATTCTCCCGTTTCTTTACCTCTGATGGCGGTGCGCGGTTCGCGCGCCGCTCTTATGACGATACGCTTCAGCTCTCGTGAAAGAGGAAAGGGAAAGAAAAGCAACAAGCAGAGAACAGCAGGCCCGATTCGAGTCTAGCAAGCTCTCGAGTGCTTGCTGCTGCTTCCAACAAGAGAAGAGGGGAGAGTGAAGGCTCCAAGCGCTCCCTTTTTTTCCGCTCGCTGCGGCTCAATTTTTTCTTTCTCTCTTCAGACGATTCCCTCTCTCGCCATTTCTCTCCAAGAGCGCATCGCCCTTCGTCTCTGTCCTCCGAACTTCCTCATCGAAACACCCTTTTTTTCACGCCAGCGAGCCATGGCTGACGAAGAGGTCGGCCTGCCGAAGAGTGAGAAAGAGAAGAGTGGGAGGATGAGAATGGGAGGATAAGAAGCACGCGAGCTGCCCGTTTTTTCTTTCACGGTCGCCTCTTTCTCGACTCGACATTTCTTCTTCGAAGGGAAAAAAAACTCAACCTCGACCTTGACCAAAAAAACTCAAAAACTCCAAGCAGCTACTATCGGCAAGCTCGCCCGCGACGCCGCGGCCCCCGTCCTCGCCGGGACCAACGCGCGCGTTTCGGGCGACGCCATCGACGCGACGCTCTCCTGCGCGGACGAGTTCGTTCGACTCGTCTACGCCGAAGGTAAAAAAAGAGAGAGAAAAGAGAGACTTTCCCCCCCCATTTTTCTCCAAATTCTTCGCATCGGGAAAAAGAAAAACTCACCACTCTCTCCTCCTCTTTTTTCAAATCCAAAACCAAAAAAACGAATCAAAAAAGCCCTCGAGGCCTCCGACGCCGCCAAAAAGTCCACGGTGCTCCCCGATCACGTCGTGGAGGCCATCACCAACCTCGGCTTCGACGAATCGATCCTGCAGATAGTGCGGGACGCTGCGGCGGCCGCAAAGGCCGACGCCCAGTCTGCGAGGGAGGCCGCGGCGGCCTCCCGCGCGGCCGGAGGCGGCGGCGGCTTCGGCGGCGGGGGAGTGCAGATGACGGAGGAGGAGGCGATCGCGATGCAGCAGCGGCTGTTCGCCGAGGCGCGGGCGAGGACGAGCTCGCTCGTGGCAGGGGAGGCGGCGGCAGCGGCGCCCCCGGGTGAAGACGAGAAGAAGGAATGAACAAGTTCAGTTTTTTCCCCTCCCTCCCCCCCCCCTTTTTTTCAACTTGTCACACTACAAAACAACGGAACAAAACTGAAACCGAAACCGGAGCTACCTCAAGAGCGCGCTCGACCGCGAGAGGCGGGCGGCCGCCTCCGCGCGCGACGCCGCCGGGGCGGAGGGCGAGGCGAGGCCGACCAGCCCGGCGCGGCACCTCGCCGCGTCGCCGGCCCCCCACCCCGACCCCGACCCCGACCCCGAGGCGGCCCCGACGGCCCCCGGCAGCGCCCTGACCGAGAAAGGAGCGGCGCCTCCCGGGGCGTCGTCCGGCTCCTCGCCGACCACCCTCGCCGGGGGGCCGGGCAGAAAGCGGCAGAAGGGGGAGAGGAAGGAGAAGGGGCCGGGGCGAGGCTCGATGCCGAGGAGGGCGTCGACCGCCGCGAGCGCGCGCCCGAGCTCGAACAGCGCCCTCCCGGTCTCCAGCTCCTCTCCCTCTCCCTTTTCTTCCGCGGCGGCGGCGGCAGCAGCAAGCACAAGCGCGTCCTCCGCGTCCGCGAACGCCGACCGCAGCGGCGCCGCGGCCCTCCTCGGGTCTGGAAGGGGACGCCTCCTCGCGAAAAAGACCCTGCGGACGCCGAGGCCCACCACGTAGACGGCGGCGAGCGCCGGCACCGCCGCGGTCGCCGCGAGCGACAGCTCGTTGGCGCGCAGCACCTGGTCCATTTCGAGCAGCGCGCTCGACGAGTCGACCTTGACCTTCTGGAGCTGGATGAGCAGGCAGCGCGCCAGCTGGCCCGAGAGGAGGTTCTTCACGGGGCGCCGGAGCTCGTCCTCGTAGGTGCGCATCAGCCTCGCCATCGACAGAGGAGGGGAGGATTGCGCTGCTGCTGCGCTGCTCGCAGCGTTTGGAGCAGCAGGGGCGCTGGGAGCAGCAGAAGCAGAAGAAGCGCCGGAAGAAGAGGAAGAAGAGGAGCTCAAATAAGTCGAGTTTGAGTCTGAGTCCGAGCTCGAAATCGAAGAGACGTCCTTGTCGAAGTCGGCAAGCATACGCTCCAGCGCCTTGGTCTCCGCGAGGAACTCCTCGTTGGTCACGATGGCCCTCCTGTTTTTTTATGAGAGAAAGGGAGAAAGAGAGAGAGAGCGGCGGAGGAAAAGAGTGGTGAGAAAATTGAGATAGTTTTTTTTTCTTTTGTTTCTCCTCTTCGCTCTCTCTCTCTTGTTCAAAAAAAAGAAAAAATGGGAAAAGAAAGAACTATCTCACTTACCTGTCCCTCAGCGTCGAGAACATCTCTGCCCTCAGCGACGCCAGCGGCTCCACGACGTGCGCGTCCAGGGCGCCCGCGGCGTTTTTGAATCCCTCGGAGACCGCTCTCTCCAGGGAGCCGTCGCCGCCCACGAGGCGGCAGCGCCGCGCGAGGAGGCACGCCAGCGCGGTCCCGCCGGCGGCGGCCGCGGCGACGAGGAGCCAGCGCTGCTGGAGCCACGAGGGCGGCCGGAGGTGTTCCGGCAGCGGGGCGACCGACAGGAGCGGGGGCGCGTCCGAGCCCCTCGGGGGCGGGAGGGCCGCGGCGGCGGCGGGGGAGGCGCCGGCCCGGACGACGACCGGCGCCGTCGCCGCGGCGAGCGCCTCCGGCGCCCTCGTCCTGCCGGGGGCCCGAGCGGGCAGCGCGCGGAGGCCCAGGGCTTCTTTGGCGGCCTCGATGGCGGCATCGGAGGCGGCGGAGGAGGAGGCGTCGGCGGCGGCGGAGGAGGCAGGATGCGGGGGAGGCGGGGGAGAAGGTGAGGGCGGCATGGGAGTTGCCGGGGCGAGCGGCGCCGAGGCCGGGCGGGTGGCGGCGCTCCGGGCCGCGGCCGCCGCGGAGCTCGGTCTCCCGCCTCCGTTGGCGCTCCCGCCGCCCGCGGGGGCCAGGAGGCTCAGCCCCCCGCGAGTCCCGCGGGAGAGGGCCGCGGAGTCCGCCTCCCCGGCCCCGGCGCGCGAGGGGGCGGCGCGGGCGGCGGAGAGCGCCTCGCAGAGGGCGCGGCAGCAGGCCGCCGCCGCGGCGTCTGCCGCCGCGAGGACGGCAAAGGGGGAGGAGGGAGAGGGGGGAGAGCCTCCTTGGCCGCCGCCGCCTCTCCCTTCTTTCCTCCTCTCCTGCTTCTTCTGCATGGTCAGCAAGCCGGCCGCGGCGTGCACCCTGCACAGCGCCCTCTCGAGCTCGGAGCACAGAAGCGCGAGCTCCTTCGTCCTGGCGTCGACGGCCGCGGCAAGGTCTCCCCGGTCGGCTCCACCCCCGTCGTCATTTTCGATCCTCTCGCCGCCCCCTTCCTCTCCGCTGCCGCTCCTCTCTGCGCCCCTCTCCTTCCCGGCAGCGAAAAGGGAAGAGACCTTCCCCACGACGCAGCTGGCCCCTCGACCCAGGCCGCGGAAGGCCTCGCTGGGTCCCGAACGCAGCAGGAGCCTCGCAGAGTGGGAGCCGCGGCTCCAGGAGGAGGAGCAGCAGTTGCTCCCTCCGTCGCCGCCGCCGCCGCCACCGGTTCCGCTCCCCTCCGCCGCGGCCCTTCGCCAAAAAGCCAGGGCGCGGCGGGCTCGCTCGGCGTCCCTGTGGAGTGCGTCGGCGGAAAGCTGGGCGAGGAGCAGGGAGTCGAGCCAGCGCTCGGGGACGAGGGAGGAAGCGGAAGCAGAGGAGGTCGAAGTCGAGCTCTTCGATGGTGGCGGCGGCCGTCGTTGCCCATCTCCGTTTCTTTCCCGTTCTTGCTCCGCGGCAGCAGCTGCGGCGCGCAAGCCAGTCAGGATGTCGTGAGCGACGTCCGCAGAGATGCCTGCGACCGGGAGCATCGGTTCTCGCGCGAGACGAGGGATGTAGGGAGGAGGCGGAGGCGATCGAAAAGGTCCGCTCTCTCTTTTTTCAATGCCTTCGTTCTCGAGCGGAAACTGTGACCTCTGCACAAGCGTCGAGAAAACAAAAAGGCACTTGATTGAAGAGTCCCGTTTCCCAGCTCTTCCCCTCCTCCGCCGTCCTTGATTCCATTTCGGGCATGCACAGCATGGCGCAGCATCTGCTCTGTCTCGCGCTGGTCGTGGTCGGTGCGTCTCAGATGAAGGAGACGAGAGGGATTCCGTTTTTGTCTTCTTCCTCATCGCTCTCTCGCCCTCTCGCCCTCGACCTCCTAGCCAAAAAAAAACAAAAAAACTCACCGCCTCCAAACTCCCTCCGCTCCCGAACGAACAAAAACGGACAGCCCCCCTCCTCCTCTCCTACCCGGCCGCCTCCGCGGCCTGGCTCGACGTCCTGAGCAGCAGCAGCTCCTCCTTTTTGTCGTCGGAGGCGACCTCGCCCGACTACGGCTCGGTGCTCTCCGACCCCTTTGCGCCAAACCCTCCTCCCTCCTCCGCTTCCTACGCTTCCTACGCTTCTTCCTCTCCCTCCTCCGCTCCCGCGTACCCTCCGGGGTTCACCCGCTCGCTCGTCGGGCCCGACTACGCTCTGGTGGCCCCGGAGTCCCGCACCTGGGCGGCGCCCGCGAACGACCCCAGGGCGGCGGGGCGACCGTGGGAGAAGGCGAGGGTCGCGCACCTGATCTCGCCGGGCCGCGCCGGCTCGGGCACGGCGTTCTCGATGTTCCTGGCAAAGCTGGAGGGCGGAGGGTGGATGGGCCCGCTGCCCCATCGGGCGGCGGAGAGGTTCGTGTTTGTTCTCGACGGCGTGGTGAGGGTGGAGACGACGGCGGCGTCCGAGCGAAGAGGAGAGCCTCCCTCGGGCGGGAACGATCTCCCCTCGCGGCAGCGGCAAAGGAAGAGGACGGCGCGGTGCTCCCCGGCCGCGGGAAACTTCACCCTCCACGCCGACGGCTTCGCGTTCTTCCCGCCGCACTGCGGCTCGGGGTCGGAGCTCCTCCTGCCCTCGGTCACGGCGGGTCCCGGAGGGGCCGGGCTGGTGGTCTTCGAGAGGATCCACGTCAGCAGAGCAACGGGAAGGGCCTCGGAGCCCTCGTCCGCCGCCGCCGACGGGGACGAAACCGGCGGCGCCGAAAACGAAGTCGAAACCGAAGAGACCCTGCCCTTCTTCGTCTGGGGCCGCGCCGCCTCCGAGCTCCCGCTCCTCGACCCCGGCCACCCGGAGACCTTCGGGCTCCGCAAGCTCCTCCCCCACTCCGGCCCCGACGCCTTCCAGTTCGACTTCAACGTCCATTTGATGGACTTTGCGCCCGGGGAATTTCTGAACACCAAGGAGGTGCACCACAACCAGCACGGCCTCTTGATGCTCCGCGGCCAGGGAATCTACCGCCTGTCCGACTCGGTCTGGGCGCCCGTGACGGCCGGGGACGCGATCTTCATGGGCCCCTACGTCACGCAGTGGTTCGCGGGCCTGGGGAGGGAGGGGGCGAGGTACCTTATCTTCAAGGACACGGCGCCGGACCCGCTCCTGCGCGGCGCCGGGTTTCCTTGATGAGGTCTCTTTTCGAGTTCTTCTTCTTCTCTCGCTTGGTGCTTTCGAGCCCTCTTTTTTTCGTTTTCCCGTTGTTTTGTGTAGTAGCGAAAATGTGAATGCAATGAAAAAGAAAGCTTGTTTTTCTTCTTTTTCTACAGGCGCGGAGAGAGAGGGAAAAGGAGAGAGAGGGGAAAACAAGGCGCTCTCTTTCCTTCTCGCTCACGTGACTCTCCCGACGGCTCCCGTCCGCCCTTCGGGGCACCTCCCCCCCGCCCCTCCCTGCCCTTCTTCCGCTGCTTCCGCTGCCGCTCCTGCGTCCCCAGCCAGCTCCGCCAGCGCCAGCGCCAGCGCCTTGACCCCCAGCTCCAAGTCCGAGGCGGAGGCGAACTCGTCGGGGCGGTGCGACCAGCCGTTGAGGCACCGCACGAAGAGCATCCCCGCGGGGGCCACCCTCGAGACGAGGAGGGCGTCGTGGTAGGCCCTGGAGGGCAGGAAGACCAGAGGTGGCGGCCGGGGAGGACGAGGCTTGAAGAAGGAGAAGAGGGGGGAGAGGAGCGAGGGAGTCTCTCCCGTTCCGGCTCCCGCCGCCGCCGTCGTCGCCTCGGCCCCGGTGACCTCGGCCGCCGCCCTGGCCGTCGCCGCGACGACCCTCGCGTCGGCGCTCGCCGGCGCGTCCTCGCTCGCCACCTCCACCTCCACGCTCACCCCTGGCCTCTCTCTCGCTCTCTGCCTCGCAGCCTCGCGGATCCTAGCAAGCATGCGGTCCCTCCTCGCGCCGGAGACGTCCCTCGCGTCGACGGTCATCGACGCCTCGCGCGGGACGGAGTTGACCGCGCCGGGCTTGAGCGACAAGAGCCCCACCGTGGCCACCGAGTCGTCCCCGCCGCCCTCCTCCAGGCTGGCGCGCAGGGCGGCGGCTTCGACGTCGAGCGCAAAGGCCGCGGCGGCCAGCCCCGGATCGGCGCGGAGGCGCATCGGCAGGGCGCCCGCGTGGCCTCCCGGGCCCCTGAAGGTGACGGAGAGCGCCGCCGGCGCGGCGATGGCTGTGACGACCCCGAGCGCGACCTTTTTCTCCTGAAGAGTCGCCGCCTGCTCGATGTGGAGCTCCAGGAATGCAGAGACGGACCTCTTCCTGGAGAGCCTGACGGAGGAGAGCGTGGCCCTCGCTCGAGAGAGGGGGTCGCTCGCTCGGAGGCCGGCGACGCCGGCCGCGTCGGCGCTATCGAAGAACCCGGTCCCGTTCTCGTCGCGCAGCGACGCCAGCCTCTCCGCGGAGAGCTCCCCCGCCAGGGCTCGGGACCCGATGCACGAGAGGCCGAACCTCGTGGGCTCCTCGGAGGAGAACATCACGGCGGCGAGGGGCCTCTTGGGGCGGAAGCGGAGACGAGAAGATGGAGAAGAAGAAGAAGAAGAAGAAGGAGAAGAAGAAGGAGAAGAAGGAGAAGAAGGAGAAGAAGGAGAAGAAGAAGGAGAAGAAGAAGAAGACGCTGACGCCGACGCTGGAGAGGAAACGCGAGAGGCCTCCCTGAGGCTCTTCAGGGCAGAGATGGCCCCCAGGACCCCAACGACGCCGTCGTAGGCCCCGGCCAGCGGGATTGCGTCCGTGTGGCTGCCCGAGAGGACGAGGTCCGCGGGGAGGGCGGCGGCGTTGCTCCTCGGATCAGTGGCCGAGGTTTTCGGGTTTTTCCCCCTCCGGTCGCGTTTGTTTTTGTCTTCGTCCTCCAAGTCCCAGACCCCGAAGACGTTGCCGACAGCGTCCTCGTGAATTCGGAGCCCGGCCTCTCGCATCAGCCCTTTCACGTACTTGCGCGCCTCGACGTCCTCGCGGCTGAAGAGGAGGCGGGTGACGGCGGGGGCCGGGTCGGAGGAGAAGGTGGCGAGGTGCTTTATCTGTTTCAAAGGAGCAAGAGAGAAAATAGTACCAGAGGTTGAGAGTTGAAACGCTCGTCTCTCTGCCCTTCTCTCTTGCTCTCTCTCTTTTCTCTCGTTCTCCCATGCCTTCGGAAGCGAAGAAAGAACGCGTACCTGCTGCAAGATCGCGTCGCCGCTGATACCGGAGGTGAGGAACTCGCTGCGCGGCGAGAGCGAATGTCGCCGATGCCGATCGAAAAAGGAGGAGGCAATGCAAGGGCGAGAGCAGCAGAAGAGGACGAAGAGCAGCGACAAGATCGCTGAGACGGCGACGGGGAGGAGAGTAGCAACGGAGGCATGATGACGACGCTTCTGTCGAGCCATCGTCGCGGAGAAGATCTTCGCCTCTCCCGCGAAGGAGGGAGAAAAGAAGAGAGTGAGGTCAAAAAGTCAAAGAAAGAAAGAAAGAAAGAAAGAAAGAAAGAAAGAAAGAAAGAAAAAAGAAAGAGAGAGAGAGCCAGCCGGCCTCTCCAACACTTATTGCTTTCCGACTCTTTGCTATTTCTTTCTTTCTCTTCCGCTCTCTTTTAAACCACAGAAAAAACACCAAAGATGGGCGGCGCCGCAGTGATCATCAACTCGGAGGCCGAGTGGACGGCCGCGCTCGAGAAGGCCACCGCGGAGGGGAAGGCGGTGAGTCTCTTCGGGAATCGGTTTTGATGGGTGATGGATGGAAACGTCCATCGGTTGTTTTTTTCTTTGCTTTTTCGAAGCTCGCTGCAGACTCTCCGAGCGCCCTCTCTGTCCTCTGCGCTTCTTTCGACGAAGCCTCCCGATCAGCCCTGGCCCCCAGAAACAAAAAAAGGGACACGAGAAGGCATGCAAGAGAGAGAGGGCGGCGGTAATGTTTTTGTTTCTCGGGGCAGCGTCAGGGCATCATCATCGCCCTGGAGGAAAATGGATGGGGAAGAAGACGGCTCACTTCGTCTCTCTTCTTTCCGCCTCCTGGGTTCTTTCTTCCCTCTTGCGACGTCCATAACGCTCAAGAGGAGAGAAATCGCGCGATCGCTTCCGAGAACCGAAAGCGAGAGAGCAGAGGTGCCATATTTTCATTCCCTTTCAACGCTCGCTCCTCAGTCGCGCTCTCCAACGATTCAAAAAAAAGACGCGCCCCGTTTTTTTCTCAACCTTCCTCTCCCCTCAACTCCAACGCCAACTCCAACTCCGCCCCTCCACAGGTCATCGTCGACTTCACCGCCACCTGGTGCGGCCCCTGCCGCATGATCGGCCCTTACTTCGAGGAGCTCTCGGGAGAGTTCCCCGGGCTCGTCTTCCTCAAGGTGGACGTCGACACCAACGAGAAGGTCGCGGCGACGTGCGAGGTCAAGGCGATGCCGACGTTCCAGGTGTTCGTCGGCGGCGCGAAGAAGGAGGAGCTCGTCGGGGCGAGCAAGGAGAAGCTGAGGGCGCTGGTGGAGAAGTACGCATAGGAAGATTGAGGTACGAGTTGAGTTGAGAGAGGAAGCGGGAAGGAGGGAGGTGGCGAGAGGGAGGTTCGAGGTCGAAGTTGAGCGCTGCCGCCCCTTCGTCTTCGTCCCTCTAGCTTCTTCTCTCTCTCTCTCTCCTTCTCTTCTCTTCCCTCCTCTGCAGTCTGCTTTCTCGCCTTGGCGAAAAGTGGAACGGAACGAAAACTTTCGCTGTCCTTTTTTCATTTTTTATGCAAAAAAAAAAAAAAGTTGTTCTCTTCACACACTTTCGAAAGAGAGAGAGAGTTGCCCTTCTCTTCCCTCGTGTGCCTCCCCGGTTCCTCTCCTTCAAGATGGGACGCCGCCGCTGGCCAGCCCGCCCGAGCAACTGGACCACCAACAAGAGCAAGAGCATCAGCAGCAACGGCAGGGCGAACGCCGCCGCCGTCGCCGCCGTGGCAGCTGCAGCGGCGCGCCGCCTCGTTGTTTGCTCGTCCGCTGCTGTGCCGCCCCGCAAGCACAAGCCTGTCGCCGCCGCTGCTCCGAGCCCTCTGCCCCCGCCGAAGAAGGAAAAGAAGGAAAACGAGAAGAAAGGCGACGCTAATAAGCCCTCTCCTTCTCCTTTTTCTTCTTCTTCTGGCTCGGCTCCCTCGGCGAGCGTCGACGGACTGCCGAAGAAGCAGCAGAGGAAGAAGCAGAAGAGGAGCGAAACGGCGAAGCAGCAGCCGCGAGAGGAGGATCAGGAGCCGTCTCCTTCTTCTGTTCCCGCCTCGGAGGGCAGGGAGAAGGTCTCTGGAGGAGCTCGCGGGGCCTCCGAGGCGGAGGGAGAACGAGAATTGGCTGCGAAAAGGGCGAGGGCGAAGGCGACGAAAGAAATGACGGCGGCGGCGGCGATGGCGGCGGCGACGGCCACGAGAGAAGAAGAAGCTGCTCCGCCTCCGCCTCCGCCTCCGCCCCCTCGCCGCGTCCTTCCGGAGCTGCCCCCTCCCTCGAGGATCCTCAGCCTCTTCCTCGAGTCCCCGCCGTTGGCGCCGGCGCCTCCGCCGGTAGAAGGAGCGTCGGGAGAAGGGAAGCAGGAGCACGAGCAGCAGCGGCGCCACGGAAACAACCCCGACGGGGACGGAGACGGCAACGCTTCGCTGCTGCTCGACGCGACGACCTCCCTGCTCCACCCCTCCCCTTTCTGGCTCAGAGGAGAGAAAATCGGAGGGAGAGGAGGAGCTGGAGGAGGAGCAGGAGCGAGGATGACCGCAGGGACCGCCGGAACCACGGCCGGGGCGGCGCTGCTGCTCCCGGCGGCGGCGACGCGACGCGGCGGCGGCGGCTTCGGCGTCCCGGGCTTGCTCGGCGACTCCTTCTCGGTCTCGTCGCTCTCCAGCGGCAGCGGCGGCGGTGGCGGCGGCGACGGCGGCGGCGGCGGCGGCGGCGGCGGAGGAGGAGGAGGAGGAGGAGGAGGAGGAGGAGGAGGAGGAGGAGGAAAAGGAAACGGTGCCGCTCCTTTTTCTTGCCTGGCTCTCTCGGCAAGAGGCCCCTTCGACCCCTCGCTGCAGCCCCCCCTCCCTCTCTCGGTCCCGCTCGAGGAGGAGTTCCCGCTCTACCCCTCCCCTCCGGAGGCCGCGGAGGGAGGTGGAGGGGGCCGCAGGAGGCTGGCGCTCCCTCCTGCGCTCGCCGCCGCGGCGGACGGATGGCCGCCGCCGCCGCCGCCGCAGCAGCAGCAGCAGCTTGCACCTTTCCCTCGCCGGGAATGCGTCTACGAGCAGCAGGACAACGAGTTTGGCCTCTCGCCGCTGCTGAGACTCTCTCCGTGAAGAGAAATGGGGGAAGAGAGAAAGAGAGAGATAAATATTTTCCAGTTTTTTTTTTTTTTTCATTCCTTGGCGTGAAACAAATTCTTTTCAATAAATTATTTTCCCTATACCTTTCCCTTTTCCTTCTTCTTCTCTAGGGATCGAGCGCGTCGTCCGGGTCCTCGTCCGAATCCGGGTCCGTGTCCGAGTCGCGGAAGTAATGGATCCGGCCGCCGCTGCCGCCGCCGAGAGTGGGCGGCCTTCCTTCCTCTGTTCTCGCTGTCGCCGCCACCGCCGCCCTCCCCGCCCGCGGCCGCGCAGAGACGCTCCCTCCTCCTCCGTTGCCAGTTTCCTCTCCGCCTCCCGTCCGGCGCCTCCACCCCACGCTCTCGTGCGGGAGCTCCACGGCGGCGCGAGCCCTCTCCTCCGCGGGCGTAAGCCCGAGGCGCATCCCGCCGGCGGCCAGGAAAGGAGGAGGCCCCTGCTGCTGCGAAGGAGATGGGAGCGAAGGGCCGTTTGCCGCCGCCGCCGCCGGCGTTTTCGCCGCCGGCCTCGCCGTGGTCGTCGCGGCGGCGGCAGCGGCAGCAGCGCTCGCGGGGACGACCCTCCCCTCCGAGTCCCTCGCGACCAGCGCCCTCTCGACGTCGACCCTGCCGCTCCGCCTCGCGGTCTCGGCAGAAAGCAGGGACTCGGGAGGGAGCCTCGGGGCCGTCGCCGCCGCCGCCGCCGTCGATGCTGGTGCTCCGCCGCCTCCTCCCGCCGTCGCCGCCGCTGCCAAGAGCCGCAGCGCCGCCGCCGACGGCGGCGACTCGAACCGGAGCCTCGTCGCCGCCATCTCGCTCAGGGCGTCGCAGAACCGAAAAGAGGAAGAATAGCTCGAAGCGCTCGAGGAAGATACCAGCGCAAGGACGCACGCGACGGCGGCGGCGCTGCGGCTCTTGGTGGCGGCGGTGGCGGAAGGTGGGGATTTCGGCGGCGGCGGCAACAGGAGGGCCGCGACGGAAGCGGCGAGCTCCCTCCGGTCGAGGAGGAGCGCCGCCGAGGAGAGACAGTCGACGACGACGGCGACAGGAGAGGATCTTTCTTCGTCCCCCTGTCCTCCTTCTTCCCGAGAGGAGGAGAGGGCTTCTCGCAGCGCCGAGGCGAGAGAGGAAGAAGAGGAAGAAGAGGAAGAGGAAAAAGAAGAAGAAGAAGAAGAAGAGGAAGAGGAAGAGGAAGAAGAGAGGGAGAGGGAGTTGAGGTCGAGCGTGGAGAGCTTCTTCTCCTCCTTCTTCCCTCCCAATATTCCCTCGAGCGCCCCTCGGTAGGCCCTCCCGCCCCTGCCGGCGGTCACGAGGAGTATTCGTTCGGCCTGGGCTCGGCCGGAGGAGACGTCGGACGCGAGGGAGAGGGCGAGCTGTTTTTTTTTTTGGGGGGGGGGGCGGGGCCGAGGTTGTGAGTTTTCTCTCAAAACGAGCCGCATTCGTCATTTCCCTAGCTCTCTCTCTCTCGTTTATCTCACTCTCACCTGGGCCAGCGCGTCCCTGGCGCATGCGCTCGCGCCTGCGTCGACGACGAGCACGAGCGGGGCGCGAGGCGGCGGAGGCGGGAGGAGCACGACGCCGTCGGAGTCGACTTGTGTTTTGCCATCGATCGCCGTCAACGATGATGGAGCAACGCAGGCGGCGGCAGGAGGCCCTCGCCCACGGCGGAGCGTCGAAGCTGCGCCCTGCATTCGATGCGAGCGTGTGTCGTCGTCGCCGTTCTTGTCGTCCGCTCGGCGCGATATGCAGCACGAGTTACGGAACGCGCTTCGCCTCTGTCTGTTTTTTTTACTAGAGTGAGAAGAGAGAGCAAGAAGGAAAACAGCAGAAGAAAAAAATCCGACGCCTCACGAGTCGTGAACCACTCTCGCTCCCTCTCCTTCCCCCCTCCTCCCTCCCGCTTCTCATCTCGCTTTCCCCGTTGGAACAAACCAGTCCCTTTCCACTGCTCCTCCGCTCGGCGATCGAGCCACACGGACGTCCTTCAACCCTCGGGACATCGAACAGCGCACAGAAGCTCCCTGTGTGGCCAGGGACCGCCTCACCTCTGGTTTGCCGCCACTTCTTAAGAGACACCATCGCTCCTCCTCGAAACGTCGACGCCCTTCCTTTTTTCGATGACGCCCGCCTAGAAGCGGCCGTTTTCTCCCTTCCCTTGCCGCTCGCGCCTTCCCCTTCGGCGCAGCGGCAGAGCAAATAACCGATATGCGCGGGTCCTCTGCAGGAGCCCGAGGGCGAGCCCTTCCAAGATCCTCCTCGAGGCAGCGGAATCTCTCTTCGGCGGACGAGCCAAAGGCGTCGAGCGCATCGGCGCTGCCGCTCCTCTCTTCCTCAAACCCTTCGTCGGCCTCGACCTCGGCGAGCGCGTCCCCGTTCCTTTCCCCGTCCTCTCCCGCGAACAGCAATAAAGGCGACGGCAGCGGCAGCGACGGGCACAGCAGCAGCAGCAGCAGCAGCAGGGTCCGGAAGCGCGCGATCCTCCTCCTGGCCGCGGCTCTCTGGACGGTGCTCGGGCTCTGGCAGCTCACCTCGTCCGTGGCGGCCGGGAGGCGAGGCACGGCGGGCGCGGGCCGCGGCGGCGCTCTCCCCTCCCCAAGGGGCAGCGGCAGGAGGCACGGCCCTCCCCCTCCCGCGCCCCCGCCGCCGCTGCTCTCCGCACCCGCGGCGCTCGCGGCCCGCGTGGATGCCCTGGCCTCCTGGGCGGGCCCGGAGCTGCTGAGGCCGGCGATGAGGGTGGCGCTCTCGGCGAGGGAGCTCCGGCTGGCGGGCGAGGGCGGCGCCGGCGCCGCGTCTTTCTCCTCCGCCTCGTCCTCCTCCTCCTCTTCTTCCTCTCCCTCCTCTCCTTCTTCGACCTCGTTCCCTTGGGCCCGCGGCGGCGGGGGAGGCAACGGGACGGCGAAGGCGGCAACGGGAGCGGGAAGGAGGGCTTCCTCGCACTCCTCGTCTCCCCGCCCAGACCGCCGCCTCGAAGGCGACGACGGCGGCGCCGCGGCGAGGGCGGCAGTCGCCGCCGCGCTCGCCTCGCCCGGCGGCGACGAGGAGCTCTCGCTGGCGCTCGGCCTCTCTCGGTCCTCCTCTTCCTCCTCTTCTCCTTCTTCGTCAGAGTCCCTACAGGCCTTTGATGCCGCGCGCGCGGAGCTCTCCGCGGTGCTCTCGGCCGCGGCGGCTGCGGCCGCGGCGGGAGGCGTCGGCGGCGGCGGAAGTTTTTCTCCTTCCTCGCCGCCCCCGCTCCTCGCCTGCCCGCTCGACCCCACGCTGCCCTTGTCCGCGGCCTCCGCGGGAGGGCCCGTCCTCGTCGCCGCCGACGTCAGCAACGCCGAGCTCGTCGCCCCGCACCTCGTCGTGCAGGCGGCGCACCTCCTCGCGCTGCTGCCGCGGGCGGGCGCGTTCCTGTCCATCTACGAGTCGGGCTCGTCCGCCGGCGACGCGACCCGGGACTGGCTGCTCCTGGCAAAGGCCCTCGCGTCGGCGCTGGGCTCGCCCTCTCGCGTCGTGGTCGCGGGGAGGCTTCAGCGCAGGCTGGGGCAGGACAGGATCGAGTTCCTGGCCGAGGCGAGGAACCGGGCGCTGCAGCCGCTGTGGTCGGAGGAAGGGGTGCTGGGGGAGGTCGTCGACGGCGACGAGGGCGGGCGCGGCGGCGGCGGGGACCGAGAGGGGGTCCCGCGACCCGCGCCCTCCGCGGCAAACGGCAGCAGCAGCAGCAGCTTTGGCTCTTCTTCTCGACAGCAGCAGCAGCAGCACCAGCAGTCGGTGGCGTCCTCCCGCCGGGCCGCGCGCGTCGCCGCCGCCTCGGACGACGACGGCGGCGGCGGCGGAGCCACCGACGGAGCCTCCAGCGGCGGCGGCGGCGGCGGCGGCGGCTGGCCCGCGGCCCGCGTCCTCTTCCTCAACGATGTCTTCTTCTGCGCCTCGGACGCCCTCAGGCTCCTGGCGCACGTGGATCCGGGCGCGCCCCCGGCGGCCGGCAGGGCCGACCTCAGCTGCGGCCTCGACTTCGACCGCCCGCGGCTGCAGGACGCGCCGCTCGCGGCGCAGGCCGACCTCTGGGCCTCGCGGCTCGCGCGGCGCTGGAGGCCGCTCCCGCCCTTTTTCCTGCCGCTTCCGAGGTCCGTCCTGAGCCTGGCGCCGAGGCTCTGGCCCGGGGCGCTGCTCGGGGAGTGGAAGAAGGAGGGAGGCGCCGCGGACTCGGAGTTTCAGGCAGAGGTGAGGAGAAGGTTTTTTTTTTCTCTTTCCCCTCTCTTGCACGACTCTCGAGGTCTGAGAGAGAGTCCAGAGGGAAAAGGCTCACTTCGCTCTCTCTCCCTCCGCTTCTCTCTTCCTCCTCCTCCTTCTCCTCCTCCTCCTCCTCCTCCTCCTCCTCCTCCTCCTCCTCCTCCTCCTCGCCAACTCTCGCACAAAACAGGCTGAGCTCCAGTTCTACGACATCTGGGTCGCCCGCGACGCCCTCGGGAGGAAATTCGAAAAGGCCGCCCCTCACGTTTCGGACCCTTACTCGCTGCCTCGCGTCTCCCGAGGCTTGCCCTTCCCCGTGAAATGCTGCTGGAACGGGCTCGTTGCGATGGATGCCGGCCCTTTCGTCGCGGGAGGGGAGGTTGGGGCGGGAAGGAGGGAGTGGAGGCGGAGGGAGAGGGAAGAGAGGGAGAGCAAGAGGGGGAAGAGGGGCGGCGCCGAGCTCGACGGCGACGACGGCATAATCCCGACCTCTTCCTCTGTTCCAGCTCCCTCCTTCCCTCCCCTGCGCTTCCGAGCCGCGGGGAAGGGAGAGTGCGCCGCGTCCGAGTGCTCCCTTCTGTGCAACGACCTGCTGCGACGCGGGGCGGAGGGGCTCGAGCTGGAAGCCGCCGGGGCGGAGCGAGAGGAGCGAGGGGGAGACCGAGACGAGCCCTCTCCTTTCCCTTCCGCCTCCTCCCTCCTCCTCCGGCGCGCGGCCCCTGCCCGCATTCTCGTCGACCCGGGCGTCCGCGTCGCGTACACCCTGCGCGACGCAGCGCACCTCCGCGCGGGGGACAGGGTCCGCGGCATCGCGGCCTCGAGCTGGGCCGACGTGTCGAGGGCGCCCGCGGTGGACTGGGGCGACACCAGCCGGGCTCCCTCGCCCCCTCCCTCTCCCCCTGCCTCTCCCACTTCTCCGCTTCCTTCGCCCCTCTCCCCCTCGTTCCCTCTCGGGTCGCCAGCCCTGGCCGACCCGGCCTGGGAGGCCTGCTGCCTCAAGCCGGGCGCGGACGCGATCGTCTGGTCCGAGGACTGCGGCTGGGACAGCTGGCGCCGCCCCTCGGACGCGCCCGCGGCCTCCTCGCTGGGGGCCGCCGCGGCGCGGAGGCGGAGGGAGGCCGGGTTCGTCGTGGACGAGCGGGTGACGGTGGTCGGAGCCGAGGAAGGAGGCGCGGGGGGCGCTGCTGCCTCCTCCTCCTCCGACGAAAACGTAGATTTGAGAGAAGGGGGGAAAAAACGACAAACGAAAAAACTGTAAAAATAACAAAAAACCCAAATCATTGTCAGTTGCAAAAAAAAAAAAAAAAAAAAACGTGTTCTTCGTTCATTCACTCGCCATCGTCTCCTTCTTCTTCTTCCTCCCCCTCCTCCTCGCTGCTCGCCTCCCGCAGCCACTCGATCAGGGGCATCGCCCTCTCCAGGAACCTCCGCTCGCTCGCGTCGGCCTCGGCCTTCTCGTCGGCCCACGCCAGCAGCGCGTCCTCGTCGACGACGTCGGCCTCGTACAGCAGGTGCAGCAGTTCCTTGAACACGGCGGCGAACAGCGCGCCGTGCGCGGAGATGGTCGAGGCGAAGCACCCCTCCTCGCCGCAGAACTCCTCGAGGGTCAGCAGCAGCTCGACCTGGTCGTCGCCGTCGCGCAGGAAGCGGCGCAGCAGCGGGCCCCAGCGGCCGAGCAGCAGCCTGGCCCTGGCGAGGAGCTCCCTGCGCCCCGCCGGCGTCGAGACGTCCGGCGCCGGCCCGGGGGCGTAGAGCGGGGCGAACTCCGGGCGGGAGCCCCCGCCGCTGCCGCTGGACTCCGAGGGGGAGGAAGGGACGGGAGGGGGGGCGGCGAGCGCGATCGCCGTCACCGCGAGCGCGCGCGCGACGTCGGCAAACTGCTTGTCCTCTGCGATCTTCAGCGAGTTGAGCTCGATCACTGCCAAATCCTCCTCGTAGTCGAGTAAGGCACAGCGCAGGAAGGTCTCGGCGACCTCGCGGCGGAAGTGGAAGTCGGGGTCGTCGGCCTCGGCCGCCTCCGCCGCTGCTTTCGCGCTCGAGGCCGCCGCCGCCGCCGACTGCTGCTGCTGCTGCCCCTGCTGCTGCGCCGACGCCGCTGCTGTCGGTGAGAAGGCCGCGAAGCCCCCTCCGCGGCCCAACGGCGCGGCGTTGCGGCCGTAGAAAGCGTCGTCGTCGCTGCTGTCGTCGCTGTTGTCGTCTGTCGTCCCAGCGGAAGCAGCGGTGATTCCCCGTCCTCGGAGCAGCTCCTCGGCGGTCGGCGGCGGCAGCGACAGCGCGTTGGGATTCGACCACGACGGCCAGAGGTACCCTGCCCCTCCGTGGCCCACGATCGATGTGTCAAAGGCCAGCTCCGCGGGAGGCGGGCCCATCCCGGCGGCCGCGGCGGCGGCGGCGGCGGCGACGGCCCTCGGGGGGCCCACGCTCGGCGCCGCGGAAGAAGCTTTCGACTTCTTTCCTCGTCCCCGCCGCTTCTTCGCTCCCGGCGCTGCCGGGGCTGCCTTCGCGCCCTTTTTCTCCTGCGCCGCCCTGCGTCTGCGCATCATCGAGGACGCGGAGGAGCCCACGATGGCCTCGTCCTCGTTCGCCTCGGAGCAGGACGAAGAGGTCTCTTCTTCTCCTTCGTCGTCGGAGGAGGAACCAAGGTCGTCCTCGTCGTCGTCGTCGTCGTCGTCGTCGCTTTCTTCTTCTTCGTCGTCGTCGCTCGTCGTCGCCAAACCGGGGCGCCCGAAGCCGTCGGGGGCCTCGTCGCTGCTGTAGCGCTGCGCGTCGTCGGCGCCGTCTCCTCCCTTCTTGGCCTCCTTGGGGCGCATCAGAGACACGCGAGAAAAGGCCGGGACGACGCTCCCCGCCCCGACCACGACGCCGAACGACAGCACGCACCCCCTCTCGACCCTCGCGCCGGGCAGCACCACAACGCCGTCGCACAGCAGGGAGTTGAGGACGACGGCGCCGTCCCCCACGACGCACCCGGAGCCCAGCACGCTGCCGACGACGGCGGCGCGGGTTCCCACGGCCGAGTTCCTGCCGACGACGGCCCCGCCCGCGACGACGGCGCCGTCGCCGACGCGGGCGCCGGCGCCCAGGACGGCGTCGGGCCCGAGGGCCGCGCTCCTCGCGGCCCTGACGCCGCTCTCGCGGTAGAGCAGGGAGCGGCCCCCGCGGTAGGAGGGGCGGCCGCCCCAAAGAGAGGCGGCAGCGGGGGTGGAGCCTCCGGCTTCGCTCGCTCCTCCTCCTCGCGCCGTCGCCGTCGCCGGAGCGGGAGGGTACAGCGGCGCGCCGTTGCCGTCGGGCGACGCCGCCGACGGCCAGCTCCACCGCGCGGCCACGTCCCTTCCCACCGCGTCAAACGCGCGGAGGTTGGCGACCGAGGCGAGATACGCGGACGACGACGGCAGCGACGGAGCCTGAGAGGAGGACGAGGCGAGGGAGGAGGAGGGACAAGAGGCCGAACCCGACGAAGCAGACGGCCCCTCGGCGACGTGCAGGAAGATCTTGTTCCCGAGCTCCTCCTCGGCCAGGGTGCCCGCGACAAAGTCCGCGTCGAAGCTCTGGTAGTCGAAGTTGTCGCTGAAGAGCATCGCCGCCTCCGGGGAGAGGATGGCGGCGTGGGCCGGGGAGAGGTCGCGGCGCAGGGCGACGGCGTCCCGCTCGCCAAAGAGGCGCGTGTCGAGCGGGATCGGGTTCCTGCTTCCCTTGCTCCCCGCGGTCCCTCCCGCTCCTCCCTGCTGGCCCTTCGCCGGGGACGGGCCCAGCGAGGCCTGGCCGCCGGGGCGACGGCCGCTCTGCTGCTGCTGCCGCTCGTCCTCGGCGACGGCCAGCAGCCGCATCGACGACGGGTCGACGGCGTAGCAGACGCCCGCCTCGCCGAGCCGCTCCCTCTGCGCGCTCGTCACCCCGCCGCGCACCAGCAGCGTCGCGATCGCGCTGCGGTCCCTCGCCCGCCGCTCCCGGTGGGCGCGCACGGCCTCCCGCAGGTCGACGTTGGCGACAACGTCTGCCGAGACGAGCACGAAGTCGGAGGTGAGGCGGTCGCCCTGCTCGAGCGCGCGGAGCGCGTCGCCGACCGAGGCGGCCGCCGTGGACACCACGACGGAGACGCGCGGGCCGCGCGGGGGGGGTCCCGCCGCGCCCCCGCCTCCCCCGCCCGCGCCTCCCTGCAGCGGGGAGGCGGAGGAGGAGGCGGGGGCGGCGGCGGAGCAGGGCGCACTCGGTTGCATCCAGCCCGCGGAGACCAGGTGTGCCTCGATCGCCCGCGCGTGCGCGCAGGCGAATACGACGATCTCGTCGACGACCTGGGACCCCGAGAGCCACTCCAGGGCGTAGTCTATGAGCGGGGCGTTGGCGAGCGGGAGGAGGGCCTTGGGACGCTCGAGGGTGACGGGGCGGAAGGTCTGGGAGAGGGCCGGGGAGAGTTTTTTTTTCAGGGGGGGGGGGCGAGGGATGAGGGGTTGAGCGGGTGGGGAGAGAGAAAAGAGCCGCCGTCGGTCGATCGATAATCCTTTTTCCTCGTCCCCCCCTCTCTCCCCTTCTCTCTCTCTCTCTCTCTCTCTCGCGCGCGCTCTACTACTCCCTTACCTGCGCGAAGCTGTCCGCCAGCAGGACCGCCACGAGCTCCTCTTTGGCCTTGACGTCGTCGCCGCCGTGGCCTCCTCCTCCTCCAGCCCCGCCGCCTCCTTTCTTCGGCGGCATCGTTTCTTTTTTGGCAGGGTGTTCTAGTGTCTTCTTTCAGCCTCTCCTCCCTCGAGTGCCTGCTGAGCGTGCGAGAGCGAGGGAGCAAACGCGCAGGGCTCTTTCTGTGTGCTGATGCAAGCGCGCTCTTCTCTCGCGGGGGAGTTGAGTAAGGGAGAAAGATAACGTCGGTCGATCAAAGAAATGGAGGCCGAAACACAATCGACGGACGAAGAAAAAAACTTCAATGCTCTCTCTTCAAGCAGCGCCGCTCCGCGTCGGCGGTTGGCCTTCCTCGCGACGAGCGACGGCAGTTGGAGCAGCAGCAGCAGCTCGCGCGCCGTCGCCTTTATTGAGAGCGTGCGCCACCGCGAGGCCGAACGGGGCGAGCTCCCTCGGCTGGCGGCAGCATTCGTCTCTCCCGACGCTCTCGACCCGAACCGCCGGGTCCTGCTTCCCCCGCTTCTCCCCTACCGCCGCTGCCGCAGCCGCGGATTCCCCAGGACCCCTCGGGGGTAGCAGCAGCAGCAGCAGCAGCAGCAGCGAGGAAACGGAGGAGGGAAAGACAGCAGCAGCACCAGCTGCTGCTGCAACTCCCCCTCCTGCCCCGCTCCTCCTCGTCCGCCGCCTCGCCGCCTCGCCCTCGCTGTCCTCGGGCCGCGCCCTCCTTCTCGCCGCGGCCAGCTCTCTCTCGCGCTCCTTCTGGCCGATCCTGCTCGTGCACTCCCTGGCCAGCTGCGCGACGTTCCTGGTGCACCGCCTCAGCCACCGCGCGACGAACGCGGCGGCGCTGCTGCTGCTCCCGGCGCTTCGGGGCTCCTCCCCGGCGGCGACGGGGCCGGCGCTGTCGGCGCTGTCGGCGAGCGAGGCGATCATGGCGAACCCCTGGTGGCTCTGCCCCGACCCCGCCGTGGCCTCCTTCGCGACGGGCTACCAGTGGGTCGTGCTGGCGCTCTTCGTGGGGGCGTTCCCGCTGACGGTGGCCGCCAGGGCGTGGGCGGCGGCGGCGACGGCGTTCCTGTGCCTGAGGGAGGAGGAGGCGCGCGGGGGTCGGGGGGCCGGGGAGGGAGCGCGGGCGGGCTCCTCGCCTCCCCCCCCCTCCGCCTCCGCCTCCCCCTCCCCCTCCCCCTCCTCCCCCCCCTCCTCCTCCGCTTTCGAGCTCCCCCCGCTCCTCCCCCCCGTGAGGGAGACCCTCGCCGCCGTCCGCGCCGTCTCGCCGCGGGTCGCCGAGGCCTTCGCGCGGACCTGGGCCGCCGAGCTCCTCGTCGCCGCGAGGGCGGTGCCGCTGCAGGCGCTGTCGCTGCCCCTGCTGCCGCTGCCGTGGACGCTTCCGCGGCTGCTGGACCTGCAGGTCGCGCCCGTGGTGGCCGCCGTCGAGGGGCGGGGCGGGAGGGGCGCGATAGAGAGGGCCGCGGAGCTCTCGTCCGGAGGGAGCGGGGGGGGAGGGGAGGCGGCGGCGGCGGCGGGAGCGGAAGCTGCTGCTCCTCCGGGCGGGAGAAAGAAAGGGAGGCTTTCCTTCGCTTCGCTGCCCTTCGTGCTGGCCCCGAGCCGCCGCCGAGCGGCGCTCGCCTGGCCCTTCATCGTCCTGCTCGTCTCCCCTCGCCTGCTCGCCGCGGCCAAGGAGGCCGCGCTCGCCGCGCTGTCCCCGAGGATGGCGGCCGCCCTCCCCGAAGTCCCCTTGGTGCTCGCCGCCGTCGGCGGCGTCGGCGGCGTGATTCTCGCTCGATTGAGCGACGTGTTGCCGTTCGTGGCGTGGCGGTGGTTTGTGGGCGAGGAGGAAAAGGAGAAGGAGGCGGGAGGAGGGAAGAAGAGGGGATAGAGAGAGAGGGGAAGAACAGGTTGAAATAGGTCAGCAAAAAATAGCAACGCTGCGTCGACGCTTCTTTCCACTTCTTTCGTTTCTCCTTTCTCTTTCAGAGAAGTTCTCTTACCTCTCTCGCCGAGAGAGTGGAGAGAAGCTCTCGCCTTTGTGTCTCTCTCTCTCTCTCTTTGAGCACGAGACGCGCCGCTCTCGCGAGACGCTCTCGAACCCGTCGTCGCGAAACAGGGAGCAACTCGCAAGGCGAGCGAACGGCGAGCGAGAACTCAGTCAAACTTGGAAGCCAGCGAAGAGTCCGATGCCGCCGACGACGACGCCTCTGGCGACGACGCGCCATTGCTGCTGTCGTCGCTCCTGCGCCTCTCTCACGTCGACCTCCGCGGCGGCGATCTCGATGGGGGCTTCGCGACACGGAAAACGACCACAATCGCTGTCGGGAAGGGCATTCGGCCTCGCCGAGCGGCGACGGGAGCCAGCTTTGGAATGGGCCGACGGCCACGTCGTCGCTGCCGCTTCATTGGCGCCCTCCCCGAGCGAGCGGAAAAATCTCGCTGTCTTCGGGCTCAAGGCAGCAAGCCCTCTGCCCGCGCGAAGAGCGAGGACGACCGCCGCCTTGCCCAATTCCTCTTCCGACCTGCCCCCGGCCCCGGTGCGGTCTCAGCAGTATTCCACCTCCGAGCAGCAGCAGCAGAGCCTCCACGGCCCGCCGGCCTCGCTCTCGGCGGCGGCGGCGTTGGCCTCGGCGGGCGGCAGGAGGCTCGTCGCCGCGAGCCCCCGCTCCGGCAACGCGGCCTTTGCCGCCGCCGCGGGGGCTGCCGGGGGTGGGATCAGGCTGAGGCCCCGAGGGGCGCTGAGCGCGGTGAGTTGGCTCGGTTCTTCCGCTTCTCGCTTCGTTCCTCCCGCGCGGCCCGCCGCTTCCTCGCTTTACACATGTTCTCAACCTCGACCCCAACGAAAACAAAACAAACAGCTCCTCTTCCTCGCGACAATCGCCGCCGCAATCGCCGCCGCCGCGGCCTCCCTCGTCGCCAATAACACGCGCTCGTGCGAGTGCTGCAAGGGATTCGGGGTCTGCCGCTGCCCTGTCTGCGGAGGGTGAGTTTTTTTACCAAGTCTTTGAGTTTTTTGAGTTTTTTTTCCATTTTTTTCCCCCTCTTTCTTTCCTCACTCTTTTTTTTCTCTCCCCCCCCCGTTTTTACAAAACCAAAACACGTCGATAGCCGGGGCCTCGTCGCATTCGAAGGAAAATACGTCCATCAGGGAGACGCCTGCCCCCGCTGCCTCGGCGGGCGCGCTATAGCCTGCCCAGAGTGCGGCGGGCTGGTGGGAAGGCGGAGCTTGTTCTCGCACTCGAGGCTCCCGAGGGCGAGCGCCGGGGTGCTGAGCAGCGTGGACCCGGGCGCGGGGCTGGGGACGGAGAGAAGGAGGAGGGGGAGGGGCTCGACGACGAGGAGGAAGAGGGTCGGCGAGCTGTTGGCGGCGGTCGTCGGCAGGAAGAGCGCCGCCGCCGCCTCGGCCGGAGACGACCAAGGCGGGTACGACGACGAGGCGGACGAGGAAGACGACGACAACAGGCGCTGGCTGGGCTTTGGCGCGCAGCAGACCCTCGCCGATTGAGGACGGGAAGATTTTCCGACGGGAATGGGCGTCGTTCGGGAAGAACGAGCCTCGTGCGCCCACAGCTCGCACAACACACTTTTTCGTTTTTTTGTCCACTCAAACTCACCAAAAACGAGCGGCCCCCATTTTTAATATCATCCCCCCCCTTTTTGATTGACCCCGCCGGGTCGAAAATAACGCCGCCGTCCCCTCCCCTTTCTTCGCAGGCAACACGCACGCACGCATGCCCTTTGTAGGAATATAGCCCCCCCCCCCCACCTCCCGATTTTTGACAACAGAGGAAGAGGCAATTTTCGTTTTGATTTTGTTTTTGCCCCCCATTTTTTTTGTAGAAAAAACATAACTATTTCCGCCCTTACTTTTTACTTGAACAAACAAAACAGCTA
>Ga0315289_10001797_pt1 | contig 33357 bp, 33 predicted proteins | sample YL17G11_40_MG_FD_203452 | JGI IMG/M metagenome (GOLD analysis project Ga0315289, IMG submission 203452) | Sediment microbial communities from Yellowstone Lake, YNP, Wyoming, USA - YL17G11_40 | ecosystem: Environmental > Aquatic > Freshwater > Lake > Sediment | place: USA: Wyoming | collected... | reverse complement strand
CGATGAGAAGAGGTTTCGGGGGATTCTGGAGGGTCTTGAGTTGGTGCAGAAGGAGTTTGGCTTTCCAGTGGTCTATCCGATTCATCCTAGGTCTCGAAAGCAGCTTAGTGTTTTCAACGCTGAAGCGAAGGGTGTTAAGCTCGTCGAGCCTTTGGATTACCTTAGTTTTCTGCGGCTTGAGAAAAACGCTAGACTCATTTTGACGGATTCTGGTGGCGTTCAAGAGGAGGCCTGCATCTTGAACGTTCCATGTGTGACGCTGCGAGACAATACAGAGAGGCCTGAAACATTAGAGGTTGGATCCAACGTCTTAGCCGGGACTGATCCTCACAAGATTGTTGAGAAGACAAGGCTCATGCTTAGTAGGGATAACCATTGGCAGAATCCTTTCGGGGACGGCCATGCTGGTGAAAGAATAATCAGGATTTTGGGCGAGAAGCTTGCATAGTTCAGGGGCAAGGATTCTAGTCACTGGAGGGCGAGGCTTTATCGGTTCGAACTTGCTGCGCGAACTGCAGAAACGCGGCCACGAGGTCTGGGCCTGTGACCTCATGCACTGCGACCTGGAGAATTATGTTCGCTGTGACGTGAGTAAGTTTATGCAGGTTGAACGCGTGTTTGAGGAGCACGCCTTTGATTATGTTTACCACGCCGCGGCAGAGTACGGCAGGTGGAATGGTGAAGACTATTACGAGAACCTGTGGCTGACAAACGCTGTTGGCACCAAGAACATTCTCAGGATGCAGGAGAAGAAAAGGTTCCGCATGGTATTTTTTGGAAGCGCTGAGGTCTACGGGGATTATGATGGCGTGATGAGCGAGGATGTTATGGACAAGGTTCCTATTAAACAGATGAATGATTATGCGATAGCCAAGTGGGTTAACGAGCTGCAGATAATGAACTCTGCAGGAATGTTTGGGACCGAGACTGTGCGGGTGAGATTGTTCAATGTTTACGGGGTGGGTGAGCACTATACGCCCTATCGCGGTTGGATTCCCAAGTTCATTTTTAACGCGCTTCATGACGAGCCTTACACGGTTTATGTTGGCCACAAGAGAACGCTCGAGTATGTGGAAGATGTCTGCAGGACGCTCGCGAACGTAATTGACAATTTCAAGCCGGGCGAGGTTTACAATCTTGGAGGGGACAGACAGTACGAGATCAAGTACGTCTCAGACCTGATTCTGAAGAGTCTGGACAAAGACGATTCAAAAGTCATCTACAAAGAGGCTGAGCCTTTCACAACTAGGATTAAGACGCCCGACTCTTCGAAGGCCAAGAGAGACCTGGGCTTTAGCTTAACGGTTGCTGCAGAAGAAGGCATAGAGAGAACAGTTGAGTGGTTCAAGAAACTGTATGCGAAGTGAGGCAACCATGGAGTCTAAAGAAGTTTTAGAGCATTATACGAACAGAAGGATTCTAATTACCGGCGGAGCAGGCTGCATCGGCAGCAACCTTATCAAGACTCTTTTGAAGGCAGAGCCAGAGAAGATCGCGGTTATCGACGACCTATCGGCTTCTTGCGAGTGGAACCTCCCAAGAGATGAAAGAGTTGTCTTCGTGAAGGGCAGTATTCTAGACGAAGAGAGGATGAAGATGGCTTTCAGCTTCAGGCCGCACTACGTTTTTCACCTTGCAGCCCACTTTGCCAACCAGAACAGTGTGGACCATCCTGAAGCGGACCTTCTGGTTAACGGGCTCGGAACCCTGAAAGCGTTGGAACATGCGAATCTGGCGAAAGTTGAAAGATTTGTGTTTGCGTCTTCGGGCTGCTCGGTTTACGGAAGTCAAGCGCCCTTGCCGTTGAAAGAGGATTTTGTGTCGCTTCATTTGGATACGCCTTATCAACTGAACAAGCTTGTGGGAGAACTATACTGCAACTTTTTCAATGATTATTACAAGCTTCCTGTGGCCATCGCTAGATACTTTAACGTGTATGGTCCCGGGGAGGTGCCGGGCAAGTACAGGAATGTTATTCCGAATTTTGTCTGGTGTGCTCTGCATAAGCAGCCTTTGCCAATCACTGGAACCGGTGAGGAGACTCGGGACTTCACGTTTGTTGAGGATATCGTTGACGGGACTCTCAAGATGGGAGTTGTAAAAGAAGCGGTGGGTGAAGCCATTAACTTGGCGTCTGAAACCGAGACCAGAGTGATCGATTTAGCCAGTTGGATAAATGAGCTCACAGATAATAAAGCCGGAATAATCTACAAACCCAAAAGAGACTGGGACAAAGTGGTAAAGCGCAGAGCGTCTATAGAAAAGGCTAAAAGAATTCTTGGCTACGAACCAAGAACCACCATTAAGACTGGTCTAAAGGATACTTACGAATGGATCAGAGAAAACCAAGAAAACATAGAGTCATGCAAAGTCCTGATTTCCTAATCTTTTCGCCATGGTCTGACTCAGGAGTAGAAACATAGATTGTGCGGAATATTCGGGATTCTAATTGGTGAGAACCTTAGCCTGTCCGCCGACGAGCTCATGCGTATCGTGAATCGCATGTTCAAATTGTCAGAGTCCCGAGGTAAAGAAGCTTCAGGGATTGCTATAAGATTCAACGAGTCAATATGCGTCTTCAAGGAACCTGTCTCAGCGTCTAAATTGATCAAATCGCCTGACTACAAGAACCTTTTTGAAAACGCAATAAAACACGAGGGATATGTTGAACGCCAGCTCAAGGCTCCTCTTGTGGTCTTCGGCCATTCTCGCTTGGCGACTAACGGGTTGAGTGAGATAAACTCGAACAATCAACCAGTGGTCAAGGATGGAGCTGTTGGGATTCACAATGGGATCATAGTCAATGACGAAGAACTTTGGAAATCATTTACGATGCTGAAAAAGCGGTACGACGTCGACACGGAAGTCTTCCTGAGTTTACTGCAGATGTTTCGAAAAGAAGGCGAATCTTTAGCAGATGCGGCTAGAAACGTCTTCAAGCATATCGAGGGCTCAGCATCCGTGGCGGTGTTGTTTGATGACGTCAACACTGCCTTGCTCGCGACAAACACGGGTTCACTCTACACCTGTAAGAGCCGCGATGGAAAGATATTGGTCTTCGCTTCAGAAAAGTACATTCTTGGACAGTTTGTTAGTGGCGGATTCATGAAGACCCTGTTTGACAAGAATAGAATATCGCAGGTTAAGCCTGGGCAAGGGTATCTGATTGACCTAGATAGAATGGAAATGCGTTTGTTCGCTTTGAAGGAAGACGTGGCTAGTGATGCTTCAACTGAAACTGCTGTTGTTCCGAGGCTTGAGATTAATGAGCTTTATGATCCGGAGGTCACGATGGGTTCTCCTAGCATAGACGCGTATTTGCTTAGAGACGATGTCAAACAGGCGATGATGCAGACTTGGCAGAGTCTCTATTCTGGTGAAATCAAATTGAAAAGATGTTCTAGGTGTCTTCTGCCCGAGACAATGCCTTTCATCACCTTTGATGAAGCAGGCGTCTGCAACTACTGTAGGGACTACGAACACAGGGGAAGTTTTCTTAAGGGTGAAAGGGCGTTGGAGGAGTTTGTTGCAAAGTACAGAAGTGCTTCGGAAGAGCCAGACTGCATTGTGGGTTTCAGCGGTGGAAGAGACAGTTCTTACGGTCTTGACTACTTTAAGAACCGTCTGAAAATGCACCCCATTGCGTTCACGTATGATTGGGGCATGGTGAACGACCTCGCCCGTCGGAATCAAGCGAGAGTGTGCGGGAGAATGGGCGTGGAGCAAATAGTTGTTTCTGCTGATATCAGAAGAAAGAGAGAGAACATTCGCAAGAATCTGAAGGCTTGGCTTAGGAAACCCGACTTGGGCATGGTTCCCATACTGATGGCTGGGGACAAGCAGTTCTACTATTATTTCCACAAGGTGCGCAAACAGACCGGAGTCAAATTGTTCGTATTCTGCGGCGGCTACGAGGCGGAGGAGGGCACGGGGCTTTTCAAGTATGGTTTTTGTAAAGTGAATGTGGGCAGCAGGCAAGCTTTGAGCAGGATGACTGGGATTTCGCTGGTCAATAAGCTGAAGATTATGTCTTATTATGTGAGGCAGTACCTTAGGAATCCGGCCTACATCAACAGGTCAATGGTAGACACTTTGTTTGCGTACTATTCCTCGTACGTTTTGCGGGATGATTACTTGTATTTGTACCATTACCTAGATTGGGATGAGAAGAAGATACTGTCGACCGTGACGAAGAAGTTTGATTGGGAGAGAGAAACGGATACGATGGCGACTTGGCGCATAGACGATGGCACGGCTTCCTTCTACAATTACATTTACATGACTATGGCGGGCTTCACAGAGTTTGATATTTTCAGAAGCCATCAGATACGTGAGGGCAAGCTGAGCAGAGAAGAAGCGTATGAACTGATAAAAGAGGAGAACAAGCCTCGCTTCAAGTCGATCGAGTGGTATGCCCAAGCGATTGATTTCAACATCAACAGAGCCGTCGAGATAATCAATTCAGTGCAAAGGCTTTATCGAAGTGCCGCCGAAAACAAAGATGTTTCGCAAGACAATGCTGTGGGCTTTGAAGAGAGCCAACAGCTTGAAGTGCCCTTGACAATGCAGAACGAGGCAAGTTATCCGCCTTGAACGTGCTCATCATAGCTCAATACTTTCCGCCAGACATCGGCGGTTCAGCCACTAGAGCCTACAACATGGCAAAGGGTTTGGCATTAAACGACTGCAAAGTTACGGCGGTAGTTGCCTATCCGCATTATCCGCATGGAAAGATACCTGCGGAGTACAGGTGGAAGCCGGTTAAAGTGGAATGGATGGGCAAAATCAAGGTGATAAGAACTTTTATGCCTCCGATAAGGTCGGAGGGCATTTTTAAGCGATTATTATTGATAGGAGCCTTCGCGGTTTCGTCTTTGTCTGCTCTGCCCTTTGTGGGAAGGGTCGATGCGGTGTGGGCGTCGAGCTGGGTTCCTGGTTTGGTTTATGGTAGAGTGAAGAGGGCGCCTGTGGCTTTGAATGAGGATGATTTGACGCTTGAGGATTTGGTTGATCTTCATCTTATTGACGAGGGGTCTTTGGTTCTTAGAATCGCTGAGTGGGTCTATAGGCTATTTTTGGTTAAGGGTGATGCGGTGACGCCTGTAAGCCCTGGTTATGTGGACGTTTTGTCAAAAACCTACTGGGTGGACAGGAGTCGCATTCACGTGGTCAGAGGTGGCGTGGACCTGTCCGTGTTCAAGCCAGTCGTGCCCAAGGAACCTGGGAAGAGATTTGTTGTTTTGTATTCTGGTGCGTTTTCTGTAGCTTACGATTTTGAGCAGATCTTTAAAACTGCCAAGATTGTTCAGGAAGTGGATGGCGATATTGAGTTTGTTGTTCAGGGGACGGGTGAGCTTTTGGGTTCTATGCGTTCTAGAATTAACGAGTTGAACCTGAAGAACGTGAAGATTATTGATAGGCTTTTGAGTCGGGAAGATGTGGCTACGCTTTTAAATCAAGCTGACGTGTTGGTTTTGCCTCTTGCCGAGTTTAAGATGCCTTATCGCGGGATGTCGTCGAAGCTTTACGAGTACCAGGCGGTGGGAAAGCCGATAATTTGCTGTAGCAAAGGTTTGCCTAAGGACCATGTGAACGAGACCAATTCAGGGTTGGCTGTTGAACCTGGGGATTACGAAGCTTTCGCCAAAGCTGTGATAAGTTTGAAGGAAAATCCGAAACTGGCCCGGATGATGGGTGAAAACGGAAGAAAATACGTGGAAACTGAGGCGTCCGTTGGAGCCGTGGGTTTCAAGATGAAAGAAATCTTTGAAAAGCTGATAGAAAGAAGAGCATCGGAAATTTGAGAATCCTGTTCGTGACACCCTACTTTTATCCAGCCGAAGCTTTTGGTGGACCCGTTAAAGTTGCGTTTGATTCGGGGAAGGAGTTGGTCAAGCGTGGTCATGAGGTTGTTGTTTTCACTTCTGATGCTAAGGATTTTGAGAATAGGCTTGGCTTTGAAAGTGGTGAAGTTGAGGGCATGAGCGTTTGCTACTTCAGAAACTTGTCGATGTTCTTTGTTAGGTGGTCAAAACTTTTCGTAACTCTTGACCTACCTAAGAAGATGAAGTCTGACTTGAAGTCGTTTGATGTTGTTCACGCTCATGAGTATACAACGTATCAAAACATTGTTGTCCACAAGTTTGCTAAGAAATACGGGGTTCCATATGTTCTTCAGGCCCACGGTTCTTTACCCAAGATAGGTAGGCAAGCTAGGAAGTGGCTTTATGATGTTTTCTTTGGTGCAGACTTGTTAAAGGACGCTTCGAAAGTAATTGCTCTAAACCAACTTGAGGCTGAACAGTATAAGGCAGTGAGTGTGTCTGAAGAGAAAATTGAAGTCATACCTAATGGAATAGACTTGTCTGAATATGCCGATCTGCCTTCTAAAGGAGTTTTCAAGAAAAAGTTTGGCATAGATGATGATGAGAAAATAGTGTTGTTTCTGGGCCGAATACACAAGATAAAGGGGATTGACATCCTCGTTAAGGCTTTCGCAAAATTGATTGACAAATTGGACGGTGTCAGGCTTGTTATCGTTGGCCCTGACGATGGTTATCTTGGTGAACTTGAAGCTTTGATTAAGGCTTTAAAGATAGAGGACAGCGTGCTGATTTCAGGACCCTTGTATGGTAGGGACAAGCTAGAGGCATACGTTGACGCCTATGTGTATGTTTTGCCTTCAAGATATGAAACGTTTCCAATGAGCATTCTTGAAGCCGTGGCGTGTGGGACGCCACTAATATTAACTGAAAACTGTGGTATCGCAGAGTATTTTAGAGATAAAGCCGGCCTGGTTGTTAAAACAGATTCGCACAGTCTGCAAGAGGCGTTGCTTGAAATGCTGATGGATCGAGAAAAACAGAAAACCTTCAGAGAAAACTGCAAAACTGTAATACAAAAATTCAACATTTCAGAAACAGTTTCAAAACTAGAAAAGGTCTACGAAAAATAGTTAGAGAACACGCGCTTTCGTGGCAAAAACACAATGAAAATCGTGATTACGGTTGAAGAGTTTGATCCGGGCAAAGGATACCTAGAGTACTATTTGGCTAGGGAACTAACGAAGCTTGGTCACAAAGTATACGTATTTACGTTTGGTTGGAGTAAGCACGTTTTAAGGACAAAACTCGATGAAGGCTTTGAAGTTGTCAGCGTGCCGCCTATCGTAGCCATAAACGGCATACATGTGCCCAATTTCAGCGTAATTGCCTACGTTATCAAATTCATTAAAATGGAAAAACCAGACATAATTCACTGCCAACCATTATATTCACCGCTGTCATTGATTTTCATCAGTTATGAACATTTGTCAAAGTACAAGATCGTAGGAAGTCTCGTAACAGGAGAATACTTGATCAAATCTACTATTGCAAATCTAGGTTATGCTCTCACTAAAATAGTCACCGAGCGCTACGTGGAAAATAAAACCGCTTCCTTCTTTGCAATAAATGAAGGCTGGAAGAAAGTGTTGCTCCAAATGTTTAATCTTCCAGACCGAAAAATAACTATAATACCGTTGGGGGCAGACTCTGCACTCTTTAAATTCGATGCAAAAACCAGAATTAACATGAGAAACCAATTAGGGTTATCTGCTGAGGATGTCGTAGTAGTTTATAGTGGCAAGATAATCCAATCAAAAAAACTCGACGTACTCTTAAAGGCAATAGCCCTTATCATAAGGCAAAATCAAAAGGTGAAGTTGCTAATTGTAGGCAAGGGAGAGTTGCCTTACATGGAATATCTTAAAGAACTCTGCGCAAATTTGAGGATTTCAGAGAACGTCATTTTTCATTCATCGGTCTGCAGAACAAAGCTTCCGAATTTTTACAGTGCAAGCGATATCGCAGTATGGCCCGGCAGTGTTTCCATTTCAATAATAGAAGCAGTCTCCTCGGGTTTACCCGTAATTATTAAACGCTCCTTAATCGCAAAATTCGCCATAGCGTATGGCAATGGATTCGCATTCGAACCTGATAATACAACAGAACTTGGCGGATATTTAGAAAAACTGATCACTAATTACAAGCTGCGCAAAGACATGAGCGAAAGATCAAGGCTTCTAGTCGAACAAAAATTGAATTGGAAGACTATCGGCAATCAGTATCTAGACACCTACCGAAAAATTATTGACTCGTAAGCTCTAGGAATATTAACCCGCGCCCCAAGGAAAAAAGAGAAGAGTGTATTCGAAAACCGGAACAACGCCAAGACGATTGCTGGTGTTCTGAAGCGCGCGCGCCGATGCGAAGAAATAAAATCAATAAGCCTCCCACTCTTAGTAAAACTTCGTCTGCAAACGATTTCTTTTGAGCTTGGATAGGCGATAGACAAATGAAAGTCTGTTATTTCGGTCCTTATGATACGCACCATCCTCGAAGCAGAACAATGATTAAAGGTCTACGAGGTTGCGACGTTAATGTAGTCGAATGCAACTCAACCTCATCTAATCGCATCTTAGATTATATCAAGTTATTGCAGAAATACAGACCCTCAGAGTTCGATGTTGTCATTCTTGGGGCGCGAGGAGACTATTATGGCCAGCCACTAGTGCCTGTTGTCAAGAAAATGACCAGAAAGCCGGTTGTGTTTGATGCGGTTTTAGCACTCTACGAAACGAGCGTAATTGACAGACGAATAGTTGATGAGCGATCCCTTAGGGCTAGGCTTTTTTATATTTTGGACTATTTGGCTTTGCACAATGCTGACCTAGTTTTGTCCGACACTATTGCTCACATGAATTACTACTCGAATATTTACCGTGTTGATTTCAGAAGATTCAGACGGATTCTGGTTAGCTCTGACGATGACGTTTTTTATCCTAGGAAGAATAAGAAGAAAGAAGGCGATTATTTCTCTGTTGTGTTTTGGGGTGGTTTTATTCCGTTGCAAGGAGTGGAGTATATTATTAAAGCTGCTAAATTGCTTGAGTCTCATAGCGATATAAGGTTTGAATTAAGAGGTTTCGGACAGACATATAGCGAGGACTTTGAACTATCAAAAAAGTTGAATGTTAGGAACGTAGCCTTTGTTCCCAACTGGGTTCCGTACGAAAAGCTCCCTAATTATGTTGCAAAAGCAGATGTTTGTTTAGGTGTTTTCGGGAATACTGAGAAAGCCCCAAGAGTAATACCTAACAAAGCCGTCGAGGCCTTAGCCATGAGAAAACCTTTGATCACAGGCGATTCACCTGCAGCAAGGGAGATCTTGAGGGATAGTGTAAACAGTATACTTGTTCCCATGGCTAATCCTGAGGCACTTGCAGAAGCCATTCTGACGCTGAAGGAGAATAAAGAGTTAAGTGATAAAATAGCTGAAAATGGTTATAGGCTATTCAAGGAGAAACTTGCTCCGAAGGCTATAGGAAAAGAGTTAAAGTCAATCTTAATAGAGCTTATTGAGAAATAGAAACCGAATTAGATAAGCATTTGTTGAAAGCATCGAGCAGACAATCCCGAAAACTTACAAACCCCACTTTAAAACATAGAAAACTCGAGGCAATGATGGTATACGAAGAAAGATAAGCTAGTTGCGACTTGGGAGCTTGAAGAAAAGAGCTATTGGGAAAAGAAGGCTTATCTTTCTCCTAAACCACGCTTTGACCATAGAATTTTTGAACGAGAAAAACACATATTTCGCTTCTTGAAAGATAAGACCAATGGAAAGCGTTTACTCGAAGTCGGCTGCGGCACTTCGTACTCGGTTCGAGATTGCTTAAACCCACTTCAACACAGCTACTTCTATGTAGGTACTGACATTGCGCTTGAACCTTTGAGGACTGCCAAGAAATTCATTAAGGTCGGAGATTTTGTTCAGTGTGTTGCCTCCGAAATGCCTTTCAGAACCAGCGTCTTTGACGTGGTGCTCTGTTTAGGCGTAATACACCACTTGCCCGCTGCAGAAGAGAATGCTCTCTTGCTGTCTAATTTCGTGAGCAAAAACGGATATTTCATTGCTGCTGAAAATATGCTAAAAGAAAGTTCCATTCAGCACTTCCTTTCCAGAGCGTTTGAGACAAAATTCGAAGAACAAAGTCCACATGAAAATGGGTTAGACAAAGAGCGTTTCATGAAAAATGTGCAAAAAATCGGTCAACTCGTGACTTTTCACCAGAATTATTCTCCTGTCATGACTTTACTCCTCTATTTAACGGGTAAGATTTCTAGGAAACTCGTTGCAAATCGGATGGTACTAAATATTATTTTCTTATTGGATCAACTGACGATAAAATCTCTCGGTACACGTCTTGAGTTACTAGACGGAGGTCAGTACTTTGTCGTCGTTAAGAAAAAATGACAACAATCTTGGCGCCCGGGGAGATTCTATCGCATGGCCTATGGTTTCAGTTGTCATCTTAAATTTCAACGGAAAAGAGTTCTTGAACAAGTGCCTAGATTCCGTTTCAAGAAGTCGTTATGCAAACCTTGAAGTCATTCTTGTTGACAATGCCTCAACTGACGGAAGCCTAGAATCAGTACAAAGGAGCTTTGGGCAATACAGGAATTTAAAAATCATAACTAGCAGGTCAAATCTGGGGTTTGCTGAAGGAAACAACACTGGAGCAAGGGCAGCCACGGGAGAATATGTGCTTTTTCTGAACAACGATACCGAAGTTGACCGAGAATGGTTACGAGAATTAGTTACAATTGTGCAGTCTGATAAGACCGTAGGTGCAGCACAAAGCAAACTACTGTCATTTGACCGTAAAACAATTGACAGCGCAGGCGACTTTCTCAATTGCTACGGAAAAGGATGGATGAGAGGTTGCAAGGAAGAGGATAAAGGTCAATATGAAAGAGTAGATGAGATTTTTTCTGCAAGAGGAGCTGCTATGATTGTCAAGAAACAAATTTTAAGACAGGTAGGCTATTTCGATCCAACTTTTTTCATGCTCTGTGAAGATCTGGATCTGGGTTGGAGAATTCGATTAAATGGTTATAAAGTCATGTTTGTACCCAAGTCTACTGTTTACCATTTTGGTTCGGGAACAAGAAAAAACGTTCAAGGTTCAGAAGAAGGTTACTATTACAATTCGAGGAACAGCCTCATCATGCTAATTAAGAATTATGATATGCGGAACCTGTTAATGGGCGGAATCACTAACATATCAGTTGAATTAATCATGTTCTTGATTTCTCTCCCCTTTCCTTCAAAGAAAACGTATAATTTATCAAGAGTACGGGCGTTGTCGTGGGTTATGCTGAATTTTCGACATATTTGGAGAAAAAGGCTAAAGGTGCAATGTTTAGTCCGGAGGGTGTCTGATGACCAAATTAAGAAACTTATGATTAAAGGTAATTCTCCATTTTTAGGCATCATCTGGAACCTATTTTACAAAGACAAAGTTGATTACGATCATTTTCTTAATAGAAACGTGCTTTTCAGAAACAGATGGGTTTCATGAACTACAGAATAGAGATAATCGGCCTCTTCTTTTCATCTCTCGTGGCAGTAATTTTCTGGAAGATTTTGATGGTTCCAGAAAGGTTTTTCATAGCTCCTATGATCGCCATTATATTTTTCTTGGCGTATAGGTACGTAGTTCGTGAAGAAAAGGAGGTAAGCTACAATTCTGCTTCTTCGAGGCTCAGAAAAGCGTTATTTTCTTGTTTCGTCGTGTTATCTGTTCTAAGCGTACTGCTTATTCATCCCATTACTGAAACAGTTGAGTTCATTTCTTGGAACGCCATTCCTCCACTTAATATATTAAGACTCCTACTGAGCTCATTTTTGACTTTGTTCTCCCCAGGCTATATGACCCTGAGTCTGATGGACAAAAACGGAAAACTAACGGCAACAGAGAAAATGCTTGTTTCGATCTTAATTAGTCTGCTCATACTTCCATTCCTAGGCCTTCTGAGCTTCGCTTTAGGATCGAGCATTCAACAATTTGGAATATTCTCCATAATTCTTCTAAATGTGATTCTATTAATGCCTTACATTTTCATAAACAGAGAGAGACCTAAAAACAGCGAAAAGATTTCTTTTGGCTTAAATGAAAAGTTAGTTCTGATTTCTTTATTAGTGTTTATGTCAATATTGATGCTCGCCAAATTTTCTCTAAATCTGACGTGGGATTACGGAGATGTAAATGGTTATTTTGGCTACTCAGTTTCATTCACAAAAGGCGTTTTGCCTCTCAGTCCGATTGGGCCGGGATCGAGTTATCCTTATTGGCCTTTTGTGTTTCTCGCCCAATTTTTCATCGTATCGGGAGTTCCCTACGTGAACGCTTTTCAGTTTATAAGTATCCTAATTACCTTCTTGCCGATTTTTTCTTTCTATGTGATGGTCTCAGCTTTTTTTGAAAAGTCACGACATAAGAAAATCCCGATTATTGCAACTTTACTCGGTTTTTTTGGCGAAGGACTTGGGTTGATCTTAGGCGCGAACTTGCTTGCTAGCAGTCAAGCAGTCCAAAGCCTATACAAGCTATTCGACATTATGGCAAGAACTAACTCAGGCTACCTCGTTCCAGCTTTCTACTCTGCGGGAATGTATCCACTTTACACTTACACTTTAACTTCGGTTTTTGCCTTAATATGGCTAATCTATTCTAAACGAGCTAATAAACTTGGAAATCTGCGCTACGGCCTTATACCTGTTATGATCGCACTAGGATACTTCGCCCATGTAGCTGAAATTGTGTTCTTCTTGATTATTTTTCTGGCATCCATACTAATTTTCAAGCGAGAGGACGTTTCTTCATACAGAAAATGTGCCATATCGATTTTTGTCGGTCTGATATTAATCGCTTTACCAGACATCATTCTAAAAGGATCCTTTTATACTGAGGGAAATACATTTACGTATTATGGATTCTCCCTGTACTATGCAGCTTTAGCTTTAGCAGTGCTTGCGGTCTTCTCGTCATTTATAAAGAATTATCTCAGAACTCGTCCCATCAATATTGAAATAACCCATAATAAAACAAGGGCTTTAAAAATAGCATGTTTAAGTGCGATTACTTATTTCTATGGATTATCGTTGATTATTTGGGCTCAGGTATATGTAACCTATGGAAATCTGCCAACTGAAATGCACACGGTACCTTGGTACGTCTGGCCGGACAGATTAGGAATAATCGGTCTATTAGCTTTGCCTGGAATAATCTACTTGGTTCATAAGAACAAGAGCATTAAAGAGTATTCTTTTTTCATATTATTGATTTTAATATCTTTTCTAATTGCCAGAGTTTTACATCTCTACCCTTCCTTTTACTATGAAGACAGACTAACATTTTTCATCATGATACCGACCGTAATACTAGCGGCATATACTATAGTAAAATTAGGTCAAACTCTACTGAAGCACGTTCAAGGTAACAGTAAAAGCATAATAATCGGGTTTGTGCTTTCAATGATTTTGGTTTCAGGCTTTCTACCAGGTTTGCTTACTGAGGAAGCGGTTGATTTGAATTACTGGACAACTCCAGTTCATGGGCAGAAATTATTAAACTCGGAGCTGGACGCTCTCAACTTCTTAAGATTAAATACTCCTCCAAATGGTTCGGTTCTGACATTAACGATTAGATCAAATAACCTTCTATCTTACGCCGGCCTGTCTGAGGTACAGACCTATGTGAATAGAGACCCGTCGTTAATCTTCACTCCTTCATTCCCAGAAACAGCGATTTATTCTTTGGCGCAGTCTCAAGTCAAATATGTATATTTAAGTTCTGCAGACAAGAATGAGTTAGAGCAAAATCCAAGCTATTCAGGATTCGTAAGAGATTATCTGTTAAAATATCTGCCCATTGCCTTTCAAAATGAAGAAGTCACAATATATGAAGTACCAGACTTTTCTACTCCCACGAGCTCAAATACGGCTTTAGTCACTTCCAACCTTAAAATCGGATATCTCCAAGACGTATTTAATGGAAACTATGATAACAGCTGCCGTTTTTGCTCAGTATTAACTTCGGGCGACATTGTAACTGTGAAAACAGATAATTCGAGCGTTGGTGGACAACATGACTTTAAATTGCCCGTTAACGTAAATCCAAACGAGTACCCCTATGTTACAATCCGATGGAAAACGGACGGGACTAAACTCTATTTTTACCTTGTAGGCGCCAAAACTGTTTACTACATCTCATTGGGCAGTTCTACAAGCTGGCAAACAACCGTAATAAACCTGCAAGATTTCTATGACTTCGTCAGAAATGAAACCTTTCAAGTCGAGCCTAATGAACAAATCGGTTCACTAATCTTCGAAGATAGCCAGTCAAACTCAGAGTATTCAATAGATTCCATTCAATTTGCTGGCTTTTCAAGTAACGACTCAACAAGTGAATTCCTTCCCTCAAGCATGGTTGCTCTCTCGCAAAATGAGTATTCAACAGTTCTAGAGAACGACCCAGCTAGGTTCAATTACTCAACCCTCATTCTACCACGTGACCTAAACCAATGGGATAAAACTGAAAACCAAGAGTTCCAAAAATACGTGAACTGGGTAAACCAAGGAGGCCATTTAATTGTTCTTGAGAGCTCAGGTACTTTGCCATCTTATGAAACTAGAAACTGGACAGAAAGCAATTATATTGGTTGGGAAAATGAAAACTTCACAGGGTGGACAGCATCTTATTGTTCCGCTGTATTTAACGGCAGCGTTGTAACTGTGAAAACAGATAATTCGAGCGTTGGTGGACAACATGACTTTAAATTGCCCGTTAACGTAAATCCAAACGAGTACCCCTATGTTACAATCCGATGGAAAACGGACGGGACTAAACTCTATTTTTACCTTGTAGGCGCCAAAACTGTTTACTACATCTCATTGGGCAGTTCTACAAGCTGGCAAACAACCGTAATAAACCTGCAAGATTTCTATGACTTCGTCAGAAATGAAACCTTTCAAGTCGAGCCTAATGAACAAATCGGTTCACTAATCTTCGAAGATAGCCAGTCAAACTCAGAGTATTCAATAGATTCCATAGGATTCTACAAAGTGTACCCCTTGCCACCCTCTCTAGGTTTCGCTAATGCGTTATCAACATACAGTGAAAACAATGTCGAGGCTAATGGCATCGGAAGTCAGACAGGTGATCTGCATTTTCGGTCAACGATCACACTGCCTGTAATTCATTCGAGTGACGTAAATGTAAGAATCATCGCTAATTACACGATGAATGATGAACCTGTTTCTCCTTATGCTCTTACAAAGAGCGTTGGAAATGGGGAAGTCACCTGTTTAGCGGTGTTACCGTATTTTTCCGCGATTGAAAATCCGACCAGCAACATTAACAGGGACTTTTTCAAAAACATGGGTTCTTTGCTCAACGTGGCAGACCCAGAATTGAACAAAAACATTGTCGAACGGACAGATTATTTCCCTCAATTTGACTTTACAAAAGACCCTGTAAACTTTACTGGCAAGGTAAGTATTGACACGGATTTTATTCAGCTTCCAAATTCAAACGCAAGTAGTATAACAATTGTTTCAAATAACGGAGAAACAAAATCAATAAACTTTACCGATTCCGCGATAGAACAAGTTGAATACGTTTATCCAGTAAAGTTCAGAATAGATGCTTCGGCGATGCAGTTAGTTGGAACTGGCATAGGAAGCTATTTGAATTTTGGCATCAGTGGTGACTTCAACTTAACGATGGAAATTCCGAAAAACAGCAATGTCAACATGTCAATATGGAACGGGCAGACACTGCTAAATGAAACATTCCAAGATAGCAATATTCAATTAAGCATCAAGAATGGCTATTCAACAATTGTTTCAGTGAAAAACCCAACAGTCACAGCAGAAGGAAACGCTTATTTCAGCAGCGCCAGAATTTACAGGAACTATTATAAAATGCCTTTGTTCTACGATGACGGTTCAGACCAGTTTGAAGTAATCGGAAATGTAACATTTAAAATCGCACAATCAGACAATGGCATAAATTTCGTAGACAACTTTGCTTTTAACGGTAAGTGGGTTAATCCTACAACCGAACAAACACAACAACCCTCATTCACTGAAATGGATATACCTTGGCTTAGCGTTCTAACATCGCCCTTCCACGTGATTTTGGTCACGACGATGTCTGCAGTACTCGCAATCTATGCTCTCTTACGCCTCAAAAAGAAAATTGGAATTAGGTTGAAGCGAGGTTAGAGCGTACAGTCAGTGCCGCGGTTCAGGTTATGAAAGTGAAAAGATCTCAAGGTGAGTTCTATGACAAAGATATGGCTCATCAACTGTATTAATGAAAACCGAAAAAGAGCTGTTGAAACATCATACAGCGGCTTAGGAACTAGTTACATCGCTTCCTATATCAAAAAATATGGAGAGTTTCAGGATGTAATTATCACAGAGACTGGTCAAAGCCTCGGGTCGGAATTGGTCAGAAAAGTAAACCCAGATGTTGTGGGTATCTCAAGTGTCACCCAAAATTTTAATGTTGCCCGAGAAATTGCCAAAAGGATCAAGAAAGAATCAGACATACCCGTAATAGTCGGCGGTCATCATATAACAGCATTACCAAATAACCTAACCGAAGACATCGATATAGCCGTTCTTGGAGAGGGAGAACAAACCTTCCTAGAGCTCCTTTGCGCGTATGAAGTAAATGGGCTAGACAAAGACAGGTTAAATGAAATAGATGGAGTAGCATACAGATATAACAACAGCCTAAAAATTACCCCAAGACGGGAACCAATTAAGCCTTTAGATAAAATTCCCTTTCCCGCAAGGGACTTGTTACAGGTATCTTCAAACAATCTTTACATGTTTACCTCAAGGGGATGTCCATACAAGTGCATATTTTGTTCTTCATCAGCTTTCTGGCATGGCGTGCGATTTTTCTCAGCCGAGTATGTAGTCGATGAAATTAAGGAACTGGTTGAGAAATACAGTGCAAAATACATCAACTTATACGACGACTTATTCATTGCAAACAAGAAAAGGCTCAAAAAGATAGTGCAATTAATCAAAAAAGAAAGATTAGACCAAGAAGTTAGTTTTGCTTGCTTAGCGAGAGCAAATCTGGTTGATGAGGAAACGACCTCTCTGCTGAGATCTATGAATGTGAAACATGTGTCTCTAGGACTCGAATCGGGTTCAGAGAGAATACTCTCTTATCTGAAAGGGGGGACGGTTACGGTGAAACAGAATAAGAGTGCCGTGAATATTCTGAAGAAACACAGATTCGACGTTGATGCCTCTTTTATCATAGGCTCTCCTACAGAAACAAAGCTAGATTGTCTGCAAACATTGGATTTTCTCAAAAGAAGCAAAATAGATAACGGCGAAACTTACGTTTTATTACCCTTTCCAGGGACGGATATTTGGGAGTATGGCAAACAAAGAGGTTTACTAAATGATGATATGAACTGGGATAATTTTGAAATATACCTCGAAGACAACGCTAACAAGCGGGTAATCATTGCTGATAAGATGAGCAGAGAGGAATTGCTGGGCATTCTTACTTTATTTAAAAAGGAATGGAATAGAAGGGCTCGGAGACATTTGGTGCATTTTGTCATTTGGCATCCAAATGAACTATTATCATTCATCCATAGAGAAACAGAAAAGTGGATCAAATGAGAAAAGAAGAGGTATTTAGAGATACCAAAAATTGGTACTTGAAAGCATCTAATTACGCATCCTCAGAACTAATCAACTTTGTAACTCAACATGCATGGAAAAGAATACTAGATGTTGGATGCGCAACAGGCGAATATTGCAAGAAACTGAACGCGCTCGGATTCGAGTCTATCGGTGTTGATATAAACCCACAATATGTTGCAAAGGCAAAAACTAACGGCGTAGAAGCGTACTGTATGGATGCTAAATCAATCAAATTTCCAGACAATTCGTTTGACACTGTCATACTGTTTGAGGTTTTAGAGCATGTGGATAACCCACACGATGTTTTAATAGAAGCCAAGAGAGTTGCGAGAAGAAATATCTTAATAACTGTACCAGATTGCACTGCTGTCTCTGAGCTGAGGAATTTCGGGCTTACTTACGAACATATGCTGGACAGAGATCACGTAAATTTCTTTACACTGAAAGATTTGGAAAATTCGCTTTCAAGGCATTTTAAAAGTTTTAAAATTCAACAACGTCAACGCATAATATTAGGGGCGGTTGGACTGCCTTGGTGGCTACAAAAACCCATACTTTTATTGCGCAAATCAAAACTTGTCAAAGCAGATATTTATTTTAGATTATACGCGGTAGTTGACGTGAGTAAGAAAAATGGCGAAATGACGAACTTATAAATTTCTGAAACACCTAGAGTATAGTCAATATGGCTAGCAAACCACTTGCTTCTGTCATCGTCCTTAACTGGAATGGCATGACTTTTCTCAGGACCAGTCTATCATCTCTAACGAGTCAAACATATCCTGACTATGAAATAGTTTTCGTAGACAACGGTTCAACAGATAACAGTATTGAGTATGTCAGACAGAATTTTCCAGCAGTAAACATAATCAAAAATGCTGGAAACCTCGGTTTTTCAACCGGCAACAACATAGGCTTCAAAAATACCAAAGGAAAATACGTCATCACCTTGAACAACGATACAAAAGTTCAGAGTAATTTCATCGAAGAATTAGTTAGAATCGCTGAAAGTGATAGGAAAATAGGTAGCGTCGGATGTAAAATACTTCAATTCGATGGAACAATACAATATGGACCTAAATTTACGAACAGATTTGGCCTCATTATTAGCGCACACAAACCGGAAAGCTATGACAATTTCTCCTTCACGTTGGCTAACTGCGCGTGCGCTTGCCTTTACAGAAGATCCGTAATTGAGAAAATCGGAGGCTTTGACGAATATTTCTGGACAGATTGGGAGGATCATGATCTCGGTTTAAGGATAAATCTGTGTGGTTCTAAGAACGCCTATACGCCTAAAACAACCGTTTTGCATGTCGGCGGAGGAACCGTTAAACTGTCTAAGACTGACAAAGAGAGATATTTACGCATAATAAGAAACACAATATTTACTTATGTAAAGAACTACGAAGCAGAGAACCTCATCTTACCTTTAATCTTTTTTGTTTCCTACTCAATAGCCAACCATTTTCTTTTTATCGTTCACAATGAACTTCGGATATTAAGAAATTGCTCTCAAAACAACACAGACACCTACAACGTATTAATTAATAATAGAAAAAAGTACCCTGCGATATTTGGTGCATTCTTCCAATTTCTGAAGGATAAACTGATCTGGGCAAAAAGGAGAGAAATACAAGCAATGAGGACAGTGCCAGATAAACATGTTTTTTCAATAACGCGTGAGCGTGTAGCTAAAATGGTCTAATACCGTTTTTGCCCTTCTTTCGCCTGTTTGTCCTTGTTATGAGCTTGGCAGCATCTTTTCCGTTTTGAAGGATCGACACTGCTACGCAGATATTCCCAACGCATGTAAACTAGAAATTTGAAAGAGGGTTGGTGGCTATCTGGACGCGCTAGAAACTCATGTCTGCACTTCGACCGTTATCTTGTAGTCTTGTACATTGTTAGTTACTAGTATGATGTACCAGTTCTGATCAGATGCTAGAGGGCCGATGGACACTTCAAGGCGTTTTATATTCAGCATAGTAGACGTACCGCTGGAAGCAGAGTAGGTTGTTTTCTGGTAGACATGTACCATGGCTTCGGTGTAGTTCTGGGACGGAGATTGTATCGTGACATTTATGTTTCCCGTTCCTTGCCAAGACAATGTGGCTATAAAGTCGGTTGTACCCGCCGGTACTTTAGCGAGGAGGTTTGAAGAAAAGCCTGGGCTGTTTTGAGAGTCAGCTTGGATCTCAGCCGCCGAAAGGGCTCGGCTGTAGATGCGAACCTCGTCGATGACACCGTTGAATTGATAAAGTGACACCCCTTGCATCATTCCGATCCATAGATTATTTGTGGAAGAATCTATTGTTCCTGTTAAAGTAGGCAATGTTCCGTCGAGAACCCCGTCAAGATAGACTTTTGCACCTGTTACACTATCATAAACAGCCACTACCTGATGCCATTGGTTCGATGGAATGGTAGTAGCTCCAATAGTCCATGAACCGTTCGCTGCGCCACCATTGTATCGGTAAAACCCGATTTTTCCTGTTGCACCCACACCAAAAGTGTAAGCGTTGTTTTTTCGCAAAATGTGGCTTACCAAAGAACTATCGTATGCGGCAAGGTTTATCCATGCCTCCAAGGTGATCGCATTAACAGTGTTTAAACTATTGTTGTTAAGCACTTCCACGTAGTTGTTTAATCCGTTGAAGCTGAGGGCTTGACCACATTTTCCAGTTACCCATGCAGCACCATAAATTGTGCCGTCATTGTGGTAGATGCTCATGTCTTTCGCGTTCAAAGCGAAGGGCAAGCATAGAACACAGTCTTTTGAAGGAAGATTCAAACAGTCAGCCTGAAGCTGACTCCGTTGAAAAGAAGGGCGGTTGAGGGCGGGGTAGATGGCTTTGTTTAGGCTCATGGGGTTTTGCCACTTATGAAGGCGGTCACGTTGGCGGCGGCACTAACGTATTTCAGTTGAATTTTCACGTAGACGTAGACGTCGGTTAAGGCAAGTATGATGTCCGAGGCGGCGGCTAACACTGTTTCGTCCTGAAGGAGCGTCCACTTTTCAGGGTCAATGCAAGCATTGATTTTGTAGTCAATGGCGTTTGACGGGTGGTTGTTAATGATGTGAATGAGTATTCTGCTGAAAAGTCTTCCGTCGAAAACGTCGCTCTCAACATAGGCTGACGGTGTTATGTCGTTGAAAACTCTCTGTCGCTTGAACAGTATTCCCTTGTGACTTCTGATGCTTTCGATGTTGCGCTGTGGGCTTATGCTCACTGGAATAGTTTTCACTGTAACTTGATTTGGCTCGTCGTCGCTCATTCTATCAGTCCTTCTCTTCTTTTGGTCTTCAAGGTTTTTTTCACGGATTCCTTATGTTTTGTTGGATGTGACCGTTTTCGGTGTCGCCTCAACCAAGCCATACGACTCGGAAAAGTCTTGTGTGTTGACGGGCAAGCCCGCCCACAAGCGCGACAATGAAAACGCTTCGCTTTTTTCTTTTTTTGTTTGGGAGACTTCATTCCATTTTCACGCCTAGAAGCTTCAATCCGATGAAGAAAACTGGGAGCATAAGCGGCAACAGTACGCCGCCGCTAACGATTGAGAGCAACACTGCGAAACCCGTGAGACTCAAGCCTATCATCACGTTGCCGACGTTCATTGTTTTTCATCTTTTTTCTTTCGGCTCTGATGCCAGTACCACACGAGGAAGAGCAACAAGCCGACGAGTCCGAGAACGAGTATGACGTAGTACCAGTTGAGGGCTACGAGTTGCTGTTTCGCTTTTCCCATGATTTTCGCGTCGGGTTCGCTCATGGGTATTCCTGAACCTCTACGGCTTTGTAGCCACTGGGTGAACTCGGGTCGGAAGATACGTCTAGTCGGGTTATGCGGGTGACTTGAGGCGAAGAGGGGTCTCGATCCGCTGAAGCCTTGTAGCTCCAAGCGTCAGCGTGGTTAGAGCTACTCGCTGACATGCCATTTGACAAGTATATGTTATGTTGTGCCGTCGGGTTTGAGCATGGCGGAATGTAAGGGGCGGGTTGCGAGTATGAGGGCGTCGGAGCGGGGGCGGGCGCCGGGGTTGGCGGCTCCGTACCCTGTCGAACCTGTTTCGGTGAACCCGTGGGCATCTGGGCTTGCTGTGTTGCTGAATTTTGGGGGATTATGGCCGACTTTACGGGCTGAGTTGCGGGCATTGTTTGTTCGGCGGGTGAGGGTTGAACCTTTGACGGTTCGGGCGTGCTAGCTTGGAGTTCTGTTTGGCGAATGCTCGTGCTTTGAACGCCTCTGACTCCGTTTATCCATTGGACGAGTTTGTTGTAGAGATCACTGAGCAAGTTGTCGCTCATCCAGTGACCCCCAGTAGAGGTAGCCAAGGCGCATACCTCGCCATGACCATGTTTCTTCTTCCGCCAGCGGGGAAACTTTGAGCGTAGAGCCAAATGGCTAGGGTGTAGGCGACAAAGCCGCCTACCAAGATCAAAACGATTTTGTAGGTTGTTTTCACTTTTTCACTTTCCTATATTTTTAGATTTGTGATGAAAGCGGGCATTTGGGGAATCATGCCCAGTTTTTGTTCGAGTGCTTTGAGGCGTTTCTCGTGGTCTGCGATCCAAGTCTCAGCGTCATTCTTGACGGTGTTCAGTTGACTGATTGCATTGTTGAATTTGGCGGTGTAGTCGTCGAGCAACTGTTTAAGACCTGTCTCAAGTTGTATGGCTTTTTGTACCCCGCCGTCGTAAGCTCCGTAGTAAGTCAAGCCATAGATCAGTTTCACGATGTCCATGAGCCAACCGCCGACGACATCAATAGGCCACCAATTACCGAAGATTTGGTGAATGAAGATACACCATGCGTCAAGGTGTGCCCAATGGAAATAATGTTCTATTTGTCCGAAGGTATTTTCAACCGCTGTCGGGTAGTGTCCATTCTTGCTTTTCCATTCTTCTTGTAGTTGATTCGCGGTTTTACCTTGAACGTACACCATTGTTGAGACCACGCATCGTTTTTTTTTCAAACTAAAAAAGGGGGTTATTGGGGGGTTGTTGGGGTAGGTTCTTCTTTTGAGTAGCCGAGGAACGTCAGAACGAATGTGACCACTTGTAGAGTCGCGCTCAAGAGGAAGCTCGTCCATTCGATGAATGTTGGAAATCGTCCCGCCGTGGTGACTGTGTAGGCGGGCATTCCAAAGCCTTCGACGAAGAGCAAGATCGCTATTATGACGATTCTTGGAACGGTCGGGTCAACGCTTAGTTTGAGTCCCATACGGGTCAACTCAGAAGATCATGGTTCCGACGAGTATGACGGCGATAGCGACCCAGAAGCTCCACTTCCCGAGGAAATTGAAGTAGATCAGGGCTAGACCCGCGGCAAGGATCACGAGTTCTCCGACGGTTAAGCTATATTTACCCCATAGTTTCTTGTTCAAGACGTTGGTTACGGTGTCCATGTTTGCCATTTTTTTCACTTCTCCTAGAGCGTGTACCTTTCAAGCACTCTCAAGCCTATGTTGGTTCCAGCGGTGAGGATGTTGGGTTTTGTGTAGAGGCTTGAATATTCGTTTGCGGGGAATCCGTCAGCCCATTCGAGCATTGCGTAGCCCGTGGCCAAGGCGTCAACTCCGATTTCAGCGTTGTTTTCGGCAACGAGTAGGTTTACTGGAACGTCTACGACGGTGAGTTCACCCTCGGGTTTGCGTCCTAAGATTTTGAGTTTGTTGAAGGCGGTTGCGCTGAGTGTTCCGTTGTCGTCCATGACGAAGAGGTATCCGTAGACTTTGTAGGCTCTTTCATGCTCGTACAGTTGCTCACCCGTGTTTGTCCCGTACTTCATCCATTTGAGGAATTTTTCGATGAGAACTTTCCAGTTGCTCAAGTCTTGGTTGCCATACGCGCTTTCAACCACTACAACGTCTATGTAGTGATAGTTTGAAGCGGCGGGGGCGTTGTCAGTCAGGTTGAGGACGAGGCTTGTGAAAACCCATGAGGGCAAGGGTTGAGCGTCGTTGATTTTGGGGTCAGTCAAGAAGAGGGTGTATAGTCCATTTGAGGGTTTGCATCTGTTCACGCGCATGACTTGCAGGAACATGTCGGCGGTTCCGTCTTTGAGGTATTTGTTGCCGTTGGCGACGAGTTGGATGTTGGTCAAGTCCCCAGCGACTAATTTTGTGGGGTCGTAGGTGTCGGCGGTGGACTCGTACACGTTTATGATGATTTGGTGTATGAAGTGGTCTCGGGGTAGGTCTATGCTGAAGGTTTGGGCGGTTGCGGCGGTTGTTGAAGCGACTCGCTTGACGAGTCGTTGCCATGTTTTCGTTGGTTGAAGATTTTTCGCTTGTTGCGTACTTAACATTGCCAAGTTTGGCACTCTCACGTACAATTCAGTACCCGTGTGCTGATAAACCGCATAGCTATTTTGTAGTAACTTACTGTGAAAGAAGCGCATCTAGGGCTTTATTCAAAACCTTTTCCATACTGTAGAAGTCGCCCGTGTTGGCCTCAAATCGCCCTTTTGCCCTGATTATTTTTCGGTGCAGTTCAACCGTGACCCTGACTGACGTATAGTATTTGGTCATGTTGTCGGCTCTGTAGAATGAAGTTTGATTGATTCGGTTGCGAGATAGCTAATGTAGAGTTTCGGTTTTGCGAGGGGGTCTTTGAGGCTTAAGCCTTTGAACTGTTGCTTGTGTTTCTCAAAGTATTTTTTGGGGTTAAACCTCTCGTAGTCGTAGCTCACGATGTCCATTACCGCGACTAGGGCGAAGGCGAGCCATCCGCGATAATGATTGTCGTGTTCTGTTATGTATTCGACGCTTTTCTCGGCGGCGTCTACAAGGGCGGGAAAGTTGCCGTCGCCGTAATAGTCTTGTGGGTGATTTGGCACGTTGCGTTTTACGTTGCGAAAAATGTTTTGGAGTAGCTCGGTGATGTGCCGTTTTGGTTGTTCATTGCTTGGCGTGTAGGAGATGAGTAGGGGCGCGAAGCGGTTAGCGATGCATTTTATGATGTGCAGTTGCATGGTGTTGTGGAATTGCTCTGTCTCGATTTCTACGCCGCAAAAAGGGCACTTCATGCGTTCATGTCCTTGACGGGTTTGAAGATTTGGGGTTCTCGTCCAAGTTGATAATAGATGAAGTGGTACGGGGGCAAGTCTCGGCTCTGCAAGACTATTTCTTTTGGGACGAATTTGCTGTACCATTCAACGTCTTGAGGGAGAAAAGTCCGAAAGATAAAGTGGTGTTTGCAGTTGCCGAGAATGTTGTTGTGGACTTGCGCTACGCGTTGAGTGGTGAACCACATGCCTATGTTGCGGTTGCCGCCCATTTTTACTATGATGTCAAGCTCGGGTAAGATTTCCCATTTGGTGCAGAACTCGCTTATTTCGTCGATTGCGAAGATTTGGTTTCCTTCTTTCCACACTTTTTTGCATGTTTGCTGAAAAACTGGGATTCGTTGATGAAAGGGGGGTTTAATGACTGTTTGAGTGTCGGGGTTGAGCGGATCGCGTCCCCTGCTGATTTGTCCGAGAGTGTCGAAGACGGTGTAGCGGTTCTCTGTTATGCTTAGGAGCCATTTGAGAAAGTTGGTTTTGCCCTCTTGAACCATGCCGATGATAGCGACACGTTCTTTGAGGGGGTTTAAGAGTTGGATGGCGGGGTGACTCATTTTCTTCGCGTCTCAATGTTCAAGCAATGCAAAAGGCATTTGGGGTTACTCTTCCCTGTGCATTTAATACTATGTGTGCAGAGGATAGGTTCGCCGCTTACGATAGCGTGTCCCTTCTGTTCATCCTTACTCGCCAACATCAGCATAACTTGTGCATTTATGATTTGGCAGTAGGTTTCTACTTCAATTTGATACGGCTTTTCTGCCATTTTCTCAAACCTTCGCATGTCATAGCACACTGACGGTCACGCTTTTTTCGGGGGTCTCTCGAAAAGAATGGCGGTGTATTCTTTGTTGGCTACCTTCAAGATTTTGACTTCAAAGGCGGGTAAGACGTCCATGAGAAGATTAAGCTTTTTCGCCAATTCCATGAGGTTAAGAAGTTCTTGAGGGTCGGGCATCATCATCCCGCCGAGTTTCTCTTGTATTTTTTCCATTCAGAATCACCTCTCTAGAGTTCCTTTAAAAAACCCGCGTTCTTGGGTAGCTCGGGCGTGGGTTCATTCTTTTCTGTTTGGGGTTCTTGTTTTGGGGGTTCTGTTTTCGGCTCTTCTTTCGGGGTTTCGGGCACTACTTTTTCTTCCTTCGTTTTTTGTCTTTGTCTCCAGTATCCGAATATTCGCGGAGCTACGATTATGACGGTTGATATTCCCGCCCACACGACGGGGTTTCCAGCCATTTGAGGGGCGTATTGTTGGAGTACGGGCATCCATGCGTCGGCGAGTCCGTCGCTTTCCTTTTTGGCGAGTTTGAAGTCGGGGTAGTGTAGGACGTCGGCTAATTTGCTGAATGCAAGGTCGAACGTCCACGCCAGTTTTTCGTTTGTCATGGGAAAAGCTGTAGTGACGGGCGGGGCAGCTTGCGGAATCGCCTCACCCGTCGGCGACTCTTCGCCGATCAGGACTTCAGGCTCTTCCGCGGTTTCTTCTAGGGCTTCGGGTTTGGCCTCGTAGATTTTGGCTGTTGGTTCGGCGGCTTGAAGAGCCTTTTGTTCGCCTTGGAAGTCTATTTTTGTGAGGGCTTTGTAGCCGAGGCTTTTGGCACATCCGAGGTCTTTTGCGATTTCTGCAAGGTGTTGTTTGGCCGTGTCCCTGTTGGGATATTGAGTTAAGCGTTCTCTGAATTGTTCGAGTTTGGTCTTTTGTTTGGGCTCTCCATGCGAATCGTCTTCTATGTCCACTATTTCATCACTCATCGTGTTTTTTCTCCTCTTGTGGTTTCGGTCAAGTTAGACCAAGACTCCTTGTTTTTGAAGACGTCGGTAGATGTCTTGAAGAATGAGATTTGCTGTTTCTTTTGGTGCGCTGACCATTATTGTGAGCTTGTAGTCGCCGCCGTCGAAGTTGACTCTTGCCTTGAGAGTCTTCATGGTTCCGCCTTCAGGTCTTTGACGGCTTGTTTGATTTGCTTCGTGAGTTTGGGAAAGTCACTAGCTGAGAGAACGATGTGACCCCAATTATGCGCTGTTTTCTTCATGTACTCGTCATAGTTTGTGGGCGTTCTAGCTAGACTCTGTTGAAGCATGTGTACGTGTGGTTCTGTCCCGTTATGCTCAAGGCAAACCATGACGACAATATTCATTCTGTCCGGGTCGGCTTGGTCTTGGTAGTTGAAAATCTTAGTTTTCATTGTTTGGCCTCGGGTTCGCGGGTCATTATCGCGTCGATGAATGCGTCTACGGTCATGCGGTTGCCAGTTGTGTCGGCTAATTCCGTGCCTTTGTCGCCGCTTAAGTGGTCGTTGAAGAGGATGTAGCAGTATTTGACGAGTTGTTTTTTGTAGGGAATACGCAGTTTTCTTAAGACGTCTACGTGTTCAACGAGCGAGACCATTTTTAGGCGCTCCGTTGAAGAGTAATGCAGAGGTTCATTCTTGCGATTCCGCTCCTGTCGTCAAGGCGACATAGTTCCTTCCACAAATCGCATTGCCCACAGAAGATTAGCATGTATCGTTGGAGAGGCGAGGTAAAGGGTTCTTTTGGGGTTTTGTCTATGATGGTTTCGGGCGGGTTTTTCGGTGACTTGACTTGCTGTGAGGTCATGGTCAAGTTGGATTCGCCTCTTCAGCGTGGAAGGTCGTCCAATTCTGTATGATTTCAGCGTGTTCCCACCTCGGAAGACTGACGACAAACGTTCCAATGTCTTTTTTCTCTCTCCACATTTTGAGTAGTTCTACAAGTCTGACCGTTATTTCATAGGGGGTCAGCTTGTCGGGTTCATATTCGATTTTTATTTCATTCATGCTGTTCACCGTTTAGGGTTTGAGGCTTCGAGAGGGCGCGTGGAGTGTGACGTTTTTTTGAGGCTAGAACGCACAAACGGGAATAACCATCGGGTGTGAATCGATGAGAAGTATCGTCCATGCGTTGAGAATTAGTTTTCTCCAAACATCACAGCTCCTTAGTCTTTGTCGTCGATGTACCCGAAAACGGGGCGTCCGTTGTCGCGCTTTCCCTCGGGTTCAAAGTCAACGGGGGCGCGTCGGTTGCTCTCGGTGTTTCTGAAGCGGCGTACCTGTTCTTTTACAGTCTCGATGCCCTTAGCAGCGTTGATTTTCGCATTTTGCCAAATCTCGGCTTTTCGTCTCTGGTACTCTAAGCGGTCGCTGAGTGAGACACCACTCTTTGACCCATTCTCTGAGTTCTTGAGTGTGTGCGTCGATGCTCGCGGCGAGATCGGTAATTCCTTTTGTAAGATAATATTCTCTGTTTGCAGTGAACGGAGTTTCGCCTCTAAAGGGGTCGGATTCTCCGAGGGGTTTCTTTCACTCATAGAATTGTTTTCGGGTTTCTGTTCACCAGTCGGTAACTGAGCGGCGGGAGAATTTTTGTCAAGAATCAGTTTCTCGTATAGAATGTCGATGAGACCTAGCCACTTTTTGGTTTTGTCACCGCTGAGACCGCAGAAGGTGAAAATTTGGTCGATTTTCTCTTCTGTTTTCTGGTCAATTCTGTAGCTGACTTGCCCCAACTCTAATCCTCAAAGTCTCTAATTAGTAATGGAAAACAATTTAAGTCTTTCGCTGAACACGCTGCGTTCAGGCGTTTTCAAACCGAAAACGCTCTAAAAATCATCCTTTTTACCGTATATACTCAAAATCGGTTGCGTTCAGAATTTGTAAAAAAGGCGTTTGTTTTCCATTCTGTTTTCCAAGAAAACCGAGGAATACCCAAATTTTACATTTCTTTTACGTTTTCGTTTACATATTCCCATGCTTTTATGTGGTGCGGGCTTGTTCCAGAAACGCCATGTTTTACAGTTCCTTTTTGACAAAAGAGACTGATTTCGCCTTTAATTTTGTTTTTCCTACCTCACCTTTCGCGTCGTCGTCGCGGAAAAAAAACGAGTCGCACACTTCACAATAGTATGAAAAGCCTCGCTCAGTCTTCTTAATATGCCACTGAGTCTCAGAACCACACTGAGGACATGCCCTCAAAAAATCTTGGTTGCTCATCACACCCTCAAGAAATAGAAGACCCCGAATCTTAAAGACTTTATGGATTTATCTTGTAGTGGCTTAGTCTTCCTTCAAAATCAGATCTGTTATTGTGTTCAACTGTTTGCATAAAGTAACAATATTTCGCTCTAATTCAAGTACTTCCATACTCAAGGTGATTAGTCTTTTTTGTACTTCAATCAGGATGTCGAGAGTTTTTTTCTTATACTCGCTTTCGCTCATGCTTTCGCCCCGTTCTCTCTCCAAAACCATAGGCTAATGAACAAGAGAAAGAAAGATATGGGCACGGCGGCAAGCGTGTAGTCATAGGCCAAACCCTTCGCAACATGAACGCCCCAAAACTGACCAAAAGTATCATGCCAATGCTCCTGAATCCAAGGCCACATAATAAGCTCGTGTTGCCACTCTCACCACGCAAACAAGAACCACGCGACAAGAAGAGCAAACATGTTAAGCGTGTGCTTCCTAAAATGCTCAAGAATCTGAATCTTCATAAAGTTTCGCCTTGTCCTTCCTTGTTTTCGACCCTTCCGAATATAGTATCCATCCGATAATCCACAAGAAGATCGTGATGGGTAGAAGCAACAGTACGACGGCTTTATTGCGTCTCACGGTTTCGCCCCCGCCTTTTTGCCTAGCTTATAGATGTGCCAAAAAGCAACTGTGAAGCAAGTTTCCGCCCAAACTCCGAAAAGAAACGCCTCTAAGTCCATCATGGTTTCGCCGTCCTTGGTTTCGCCCCGAAGATCGTCGCTGTTCCTTGATCTCTCAACTGACGATAACGCGCCTCAAAGTACGGATGAATCCTTTGAACAAACTGTTTCCAAGTCTCCTGTTTTCGGGGCAAGTCCAAGATTTGGCTTCTAATCTTTTCCCTACCGCCGCCCCTGTAATACTTCATAATCGTGTCAGCGTCCGTGCCTACATAGTCGCTTATTACGTCGATGTCTATTCCATGCAAGCCCATCTGAGTGATGCAAGTGTGCTTGAGCATGTGGCTAGTCATGGTTTTGTTTTCGGGAAGTCCTACCGCTCGACTTGTTTCGCCAAATATTCTATTGTAGACTTCTAAATCCCATGAAAACAGTTTACCCGCCCCGCCCGTCCTCTTCGCTAGTTCAGGGTTGTTGTCGGCTATTCCATAGTCGATCACATATTGCCAAATCAAGTCTAGCGTAAAGTCAAAGAGGTCTTTTTCAACGGTCTCGCCGACTTTCACTTCTTTCAACGTCAAAAACAAGGCTTGTCTATGAATGTCGCCGACCTTCAAACCTAAACTCTTACGGTTGTCCGTGCCCCCAAAACTGCTGAATCTTCCGCCCATTAACGTACCGCAATAATCCAACATTAGAGCGTCGGGAGTCGGCAATGCAGTAGCAACGCTGATTATCTCAGCGTCTTCAAGGTAGAAATGCTTTTTCTGAGGGTCTCTTTTCAAACCTTTCGTCGTAAACCGCGGGTCTTCCAACAAGTCGCGGGCTTTTCCATATCGCATGGCGAACCGCAAGGCTACGGCTTTGTTGAAAGAAATTTTGTTTGTCATGGGGTCGGTGAAAGGCGGGTGCGGGGCTTGTGTTGATGTCCCCCAGAAGAAAAGGTAGTCTTCAAGGTCAAAGGTCAACGGGTCTTTTTTGTTGCGTGTTTTCCATGCTTCCCTCAACGTGTATGAAGTGTTTTCGCCTAGACTCGTAAGTCCCTTGATGTCTGCACTATAAGCAACTTCATTGATTTTCTTCGCACAGTCGGTTTGTTTCCAATCCTCAAAGTATTTGGGCGTCGTCTTTTTCGGTTTCTGGGGCAACCCTTCAGGATACATCTTCAAAATCTTGTCGATGGTAGGACGACTCAAACCGAGCTTATCAGAGGCTTGTTTCTTCCTTTTCCACTTGCCGCTTCTTTTGTCAAATCGCAATATTTTAAAGAGTGTTTCCAGTTGTGTAGGGGTAACTCTTACGGTCTCGCTCAAACCCTAATCCTCGAAGTCCTTATATTTACATTTTTACATTTAAGACTTGTGGTAAAAGGAGAGGGTGTGAACGCTATGCTCGTTGATCTGAAACGCTCTAACTCTAATCCTCAAATTGGTTTTGGAGTGGTCAAGGGTCAACGGGCAAGCCACAAAACCTTTTTCACTATTAGTTTTCCTCTCTTAAACGATTCGTGGTGATAAGTCATTGTTGACCCTTGGAGAGAGATAGGTTAAAATGAAACTACTCGCGCTCTAAACGACCTCTTACGAATGTTCCAATCAAAGTACGGGTCGATCAAGATGAAATAGAAGACGGCGACGAAAAAAATGATTTGCACAAACAGAATGTCGAAAGGTCTAAGCAAATCACTCGCGTTCATACGTGACCTCTTCAATAAGCTCCCTCTTCAGCCACTCCCAAAAATTCACGTACTCACGATGATAATATGGGTCAGGCCACAACTCCAAAACAGAACCTACGCAGAACATGAGAAACAGTCCCATGAACAAATCGCTCGGCTTCAAACGAGAATCACCACTTTTCCCATGTCAGCTCCCGTCAACAAATACGCAAGCTCACGAGTCAGAACCTTCGCAAGCAACGAGGTAGAAGCGGCTACACCGTAAAAGTCAAACTCGTACAGCCCATCGTCAGAAGCTCCCGACCCCGCGTAGTTAAACCGTATCCTAGCCTTGCTGACGACGGCAGAAGTGAAAGTCTTTGTGACCCACGCGCCGCTCGTAAACGTGCCCGTGTACACGTTGTGCCAAGTCCCGTCTTGCTCGTAAACGTCAATTTGAATTTGGTCGCTCGCGTGACTCTGAAAAGCCCAAAAGCGAAGTTGCCCCCCATAGATGGGATCATGCGTTAGAATCAGAAAACTTGACCATCCATTGCCCTGAATGGGGTTTGCGTATGTGCCCGTGTTCTCATCATAAGCGTAAGCGGGGTTATTCCAATCTGTCCCTTCATTAGCCGTCGGACTAATCCAATCTCCCGACGGCGGGCTTCCAGTTGGAAGAAAAATCGGATAAATCGTGTGGTCAGCATCCATGTAAACGGTTATTGGGTTTTGAGAAATATTATGAGAAACGTCTAGTACCCAATGGTCAAAGTAGTAGCCGCCGTCAGGGTAGGCGGTCACGGGAGCAGAGTAGGTGTATTGCGTATAGTTATACGCGCCCGCGACGGGCGACGTTGACCCGTGCGACCCGCTCTGAATCGTCAGCGTCTTTTGCGGCGGCGGTACAAGGTCACCGTAAACATAAAAGCACAAGTCAGAGGCAACGACAATCTCCCACTCCGAATATCGATAGGCAAACTCGTCGCCGTCATGCGCGGAACCATCGCTGAAATTCCCCTTAAACGCTACTGTTCCCGCGGGATACCATGAGCCGTCAACCACTTGAATGGCAACGCAGTAAGCCGTATCCTTCAAGACCACATATTGATTCGCTCCTGAAAAATGAAAGGTCACTTGAGCATACGTGCCCGAGAGCGTAGCAACGTCTATCAAATCGCTTTCGGCTAGAGAGGCGCCAGTCGGCGTCATATCTTGCCCATAGACGCCCGTCGGATTGTATAAGACTGCTTTCAAATGTCCCGTGGGACTTCCCCATGTTCTTGCCCAAACCACAAAATCAGTCAAGTAATACTGCTCGCCCGTGGCCTTGACCTTCCACGCTTGCCCCTGAGCACTAAATTGAACCGTGTTTGAAGGATGAACCGCGCTTACAGGAGCGTCAGCATTATAGTTGCTCGGAGCGCAACCGTCAAGAAGCACCACGCTTTAAGTCCTCACAACATTCGTCAACGTGCCCGACGACCACGTAAAAGACAGCGTGTACGTGAGGCTCGCCCCCTCGTAGCCTTTCACCGTCGCAATCGTCCCGTCGCCGTTGTACGTGAAGGCTATTTTGTCGAGAACCTTGACTTTGCTTCCTAGACTGTACGGGTCAACGGGGCTACTTATCCCGCCGATGGTCGTTATTTCAGTGATTTTGTTTATGAGTCCGATGAGGTCAACGGCTACGATGTCGTTTATGGTGTCGATGGTCAAGATTTCCGTTATGAGGTCTATCAAGTCAACCTTCTGAATCTGAGTAAGCAACCCGCCGACGGTCTCGCGGGCACGAGCTTGAGGATTTTCCACTTGAACGGTTAAACCTGCCTCTTTCAAAGCGTCGAACAATTCTTTTTCTTTGAGAATTTGGCCTAGAAACTCGCTTTTCTTCTCGCCCTGAAGAGCCTTGCGAATGTCATCAAGTAAGCTCATTTGCTCACTTCCACATGGAAAGGACGCCGACGATGAAAGCACCCGCGACGAGGCATAACACGGCAGAAATATAGGCAATCCACCAATTCGGCTTCAGAAAAGGGCATAATTCCCAATAGTCAACGCTCCTATGCCACTCGCTATAACGATAGCTCACAATCATCCAATCAAGCGTGTTGAACCCGTAGACTAAGAGACACGCCCCAGCTACACATAGAAAAAAGGTTTTCGCGTTCATGCTAACCCCAAATAGATAGCTTTGATCTCTGCTGCTGAAAGGGCTCGGCTGTAGATGCGAACCTCGTCGATGACACCGTTGAATTGATAAAGTGACAGCCCTTGCATCATTCCGATCCATAGATTATTTGTGGAAGAATCTATTGTTCCTGTTAAAGTAGGCAATGTTCCGTCGAGAACCCCGTCAAGATAGACTTTTGCACCTGTTACACTATCATAAACAGCC
>Ga0315289_10001795_pt1 | contig 33367 bp, 46 predicted proteins | sample YL17G11_40_MG_FD_203452 | JGI IMG/M metagenome (GOLD analysis project Ga0315289, IMG submission 203452) | Sediment microbial communities from Yellowstone Lake, YNP, Wyoming, USA - YL17G11_40 | ecosystem: Environmental > Aquatic > Freshwater > Lake > Sediment | place: USA: Wyoming | collected... | reverse complement strand
CATTTATATGTCTATTATAATTAGAATTAAAACGGGAATCGTAAGGCTCATCATAATTCGGATTATTATCATCTATAGAATAACCACTTACTCTATCAACTACTTTTACACCACCCGAACTAGATAAGTCATTATCTGATTTTATTACAATATCTCTTAAATCTTTTAAATGCTCAAATATCTGAGATGGATTCATGCTTTCTAATCCAGTTGAATAATCAAACCTTCGAGCTGCATCTGCTAACAATGCCTCAATAAGTTTTACCGCACCTACCTTAACACCATATTGAGATATAAAAGCATTTACTTCTGTATCCGTAAATGCCGAGAAATTGTACAAAATCCAAATATTACTATTGTCTGCTGGTGCTGCTGTAAAAGTTAAAATACCATAATCTGCACTTAAAACATAATTAGCAGGAGCTACTATAACATCATCTTTATAAACCTGTAAACTTGCACTATCAATATGCTTATGAGATAACTTATAAACCTTCCGAGCCCCATTTCCTTTAAATCTATCATCACCATACTTTTTAATATCTCCTATAGCATTTCTTACAATTTCTAAACTTGTCATTTTATAATTTTAAAACCTTAATTAAATTATTATACAATATCTAAACAAATAATTCACGAATATTATTTTCCATTACTTTAACAGTATTTTCAATAGTAAAATTAGCATGAACCCAATTCATACCTTTAATGCCTTTTTCTCTAACTTCTTTTTGATGATTATAAATATACAACATATAATTTCTTAATTCTTTATAATCAGGGTCAAACATATTTCCAACATTTCCCCATCTTCTAGGAAACCTCATAGCTTTAACTTTTATATGTTTTCTAATAGGATAATTATATTCCTCATTACAATAATCACTCATACCAGTATTATCTGCCAGAATAACAGGCAGTCCAGTTGCCATAGCCTCAAGAGGCGGTAAACCGAAACCTTCACCTCGACTTGGGAATACAAAACAATCTGCATTTCTATATAAATCCTGCATATCCTTTACAGATATATACTTATCTATAATTTTAATATTCATATTACTAGGAAACATTAAATGCCCCAGCGTACCACTATGCGTTTTCAATATTAATTGCACATCTTTCCTACCAGCAAACAAATTCATAAACGACATAATAACCGCACCTGGATTCTTCCTGCTTGTTAAACCCCCTAACATTAAAAACGTAAAAGGTCTATTCTTTCTACTCAAATCCCGTTCCTTAGTCATATCAAAATACATCTTTTTATCAAATCCTAATCCGACTTTCTTAATTGGAATTGTTACTCCTTCTCTTTTAAAAAGCTCTACATTTTGCTTACTTGGTAGCCATAATTGATTTAATGTATTTATAATATCACTTGCCTTACCTGTAATACCACACCAATCATTTGGCTGATTACTAACTTCACCACTTGGCAACTTATCGGTTTCAAACATTGTGAAACCAATTTTAAATTTATTAATAATGGAAGTAAAAGCGTTTGGAAATCCAAAACAAATACCAACATTACCTAATTTAAAAGGCTTATCAATTAATTTCTTGCCTTCTTCTGTGAGATTTTCTCGGATAACCTTAGACGGAGCTAAAACATGAACATCAAATACCTTATTTAATCCTATTGCTAACAACTCGCTTTGACCAGAATAACCTTGACCTTGTGAAGGTGTACCATACCAATTAACAATAATATCCTCCATGAATCAAAGTTAAAAACTTATATGTAGAGATAGGCGGAGAGTTCGTCGCTCCCCACCTACCTTTCCAAATCTAAACGATTTAAGCAGCTATGTCAATCTTAATTGCACCATATTTTCCACCAAGTTTATAATAAGTAGCTCTTCGAGTTACTCCAACTTGACCACCTTGTACTAATCTTCGAGGATTAACACTAAGTGCTTCCATTCTCAAATCATGTTTGATTTTCTCTTGAAACTGAACCTTTGGAACAATAAGATAAGCATAACCTGCTGTTACACCATCATAAGTATAAACTTTATCACCAACTCTAACTTCCTCACCATCATAATAGATTATCTTACTCGGCGACAACATTCTCTGAACTGTAGTAGGTATTCTAGTAAGTTCATTATTAGTAGTACCATAAAATGCGGTTACAATAGCTTCCTCTAATACGAACTGGTCTGCACTATTCGCAAGTATCCAAGTCCCTCTAGGCAATATCTGTAACGCATTTCTCAGAGTTTTCTTTAAATCCGTATCCCATGCAATCAACTGAGCAACTGGTGCATCTTCATCTTCTTGAGCTGTTTTCTGACCTGCAAGTCCACCACCAGTAGTTGTATAAGAACCACCAATAATCGGACTTAAATGAAGGTGATTTAAAAGTTTATTATAATTCTCACCAAACGCAACTGCTACATCCGTAATTTCCCATGTCTTATTATATTCAATCATATCTTGTGTTATTTCGATACCAGCCGCATAAGTATAAAATTTAACGACAGATTCTATACCTGCTTTTAGTGTACCAAACTTAACACTTCCACCCTCCGTTACCCTTAAAAACACAACCTGAACTGGTCCCATTTCCTTAGCTGTTATAAGCTCAGGATATGCCGCATTAACCTGCGTAGTATATAATTCCTTATAAAGCAGAGGCATATTTTCTCGCCCTCTATAAGCATCATAAGTTATTTTCTGAACATAGGCTTTTCCGCCATCTGATGTACTGATTTGCTCTTTAACTTTTACTAAACCTTCTTGCACTTTTTCACTCCAATCTATTTTAATATCTTCTGGACTTTTCATTTCCTTTACCTTTGCTTGAGCAATCTCAGCTGATTCTTTACAAATTTTCTCTAATTCTGAAATTTTCATTTTCAACAATTACTAAAATAAAATTAAACTAATTCTGCTTCAGTTGCACATTGTGGTAGTAATACCAACCATGCAACATTATTCGCATCTTTAGCTTGTGAAACTCTTGCAAAAGGTCTATCAGTATTTGTATTTGATAACGCACCTGAAGTGATATTAATATAAATCACATCTCCTTTACCTGCAGTAAGCTGACCTATATTAACTTGCCATTCTCTTAATGCAATATCTAATGCTACACTATCTCCAGAACTTCCATCTTCACAAATAAAACCATGAAACTTATCCTGATACCATGGAGTTCCCTTCTCTTTTGTAGCCATCAGTGTGATTTGTACTGTCTCACCATCTGAAACCTGATGATTCTTTGCCATGATTACATAAACTAAAATAAAATCAACTAATCGAAATCAGTTCAGAACTCTGATTTTTTATATCTTCATTTTGAGATACTGAAACTGTTTTATCTTTTTGTTCCTTTAATAAAGTCATTACTTCCTCAGTTTTTAATGTTTCCTTCACTTTAGCTTCGATAGCTTCGTTAGTATATTCTTTTAAGTTTTTCATTTCAGCAATAACAATAGTTTTTATAACATTAAATACTGCTGGTTTTTTTACTTTTTCCGATAAAATCTGTTCTGCAATTCTAACCGATTTATCAAATTCAAATTCCTTTACCTTTTTTGATAAGTCTTGAGATTCTTTTACAGTTTTCCCAATCTCATCTAAAATCTTATTCGGTTCCACTTTTAACATTTCCGATATTTTAATTAATGCATCACTTTCTATCTGCTCAACTAGTTTAGGTCTTGCCTTTTTTAATTCGCTTATTTTTACGTTTTTATAATCAACTTTCATATTTTTATCCTTACTAAAATAAAATTGCTCTTTTGATTTTTTCATTTCAGAAGTTAAATACAAAATACCTGCCTTATCTTGTACTCCTTCATTAAACTCTCTAGCCCAATCAATACTATCCAGAAAAAACTCCTTTATTATATTTATGTTTCGAGAAAAATCTCTAGTTATATTTGCCTTCCCAAAAACAGAAACTGCAAAATCCTTCCCAACCGCAACTGCTGTTCTTAAATAAGTTCTTAGTTTTTTAGCAGTTGGCAAGACGTATCCTTTTATAAATAACCTTGATTTATCTTTAATATTTTTAACACCAGCTCCCAGCCAAATAATCATTGGTTCTGGTGTAACATCACCTTCATCACCATCCTTGACGTGTCCTTTATATAAGTTGGGTTTTTTTAGCAGAATTTGAGTTTTTATATTTTCCAAAACTTCCTTGCTATAATAATTTCTATTTCCCGATATAGATTCGTTTAATGCCTCTACGGTTACAAACATAGGATTATTATCCTTTTCAGTTAATTTCTTTATATCTATATTCTTAGCTAATTCTATATCAAGTTCACTATCCTTTGCAAGTTGTTCACTAATACGAATTTTACTTGTATTATAAAACTTTGCATTTGTAATAAAATCTTTCTTCATATTTAATTAAACTTATTTTAAGTCTATACCGCTAGTAGCAAGAAGGCTGCCAAAACCAATACGTTTTAATTCAAGAAAACAAGACCGAGCATTTACTAATTTATTATTCTTAACTAAAAAAGTAAAATCTTTTATAACATCCTCTCTTGATAACATAAATATTCTAGCTCTAAATTGCATTAAATTTAACTTTCCTTTAATATCAGAAATATCATATCTTGGCTGAGGTGGAATTTCCATCTTTATCCGTTTTGTCTTTTTTACCTTTTCAACTACCTCTATATCATCTTCATTTTTTAACTTTTTTATTCTTTTTGGATTTGTCTTTATCTTCTCCTGACTCCCCTGTTCCTCCCTCAATATTGTTTTTGATTTCTCCATTTTTTTTATTATCTAAATTTAAATCTTGTTTTTCGATTTTTAATAAAGTTTCGTCTATTATACCATTTTTACAAATAATACTCACCTCTGCTGGACAGGTGCTATAAGGGCATGTAGCTATTAAAGAATAATCACTTCCAATTATCTGAAATCGCTGATTAGACCGTTTAATACTTACCATTCTAGTACCTGTAATATGAGCTATAATACCCTCACAACCTTCTCTAGGACATAAGATTCTTTTTAACATAAATATATTTTAATAATTTAATTAGAGTATAAACTCATTGACATAATATAACAAATCTCCAAACTTTATTCAAGCAATCCAGCAGACTCTAAAATCTTATCTGAAATATCTAACTTTTTATACGCTTTATCAAAATACTTTTTAAATTCTTTGTGAAATACCGTAATTGTATATATATCGCATTTACAAAACGGATGCCCAAATTTCATAATCTCATCTGCATCACTATAAACTCCAAAACCTATACCTTCCTCATGTGAAGCCCAATCATCACAAATATCTTTTTTGGGGTGCAAAGGACTTAAAACCCATCTCCAACCAACTACAAACGGACAATCTTTGCTTGAATCTACAACTGCCCAACGATAATGATTTGTTAATTCAGTTATAGCAATTCGATATGCATTAAAATCAACTGCACCTGCTGGTACATTTTCAGGTATATATGAAATAGGCATATCCTTATCTGCCCGAATAATTGACCAAGGTGATACTAACTTACTTCTTCTATCAGGTGAAATATATTGCTCGATTTTATTTGCTAATTCCCATGCACTCCAGCCTTCCTCTATACCTTGCTTAATTAAAGCTTCAACTGTTTCCTCTGCACCATAAATTAAAGTCTTAATCCGTTCCTCAAGTGTTCGACCATCTTCCTGTTCCAAATTATAATAATAAATTACCTTCCGTCTCAAAATATCATTTACAACATCTAAATACTCATACCATTTGTCAGGTAAAACTTTTGGAATATCTAATTTAGTAAACTCATTTATATTCTTAATAACGCCTGCCTTAGCTAATACATGACTATATTCAGCAATTTCTTTTTTAGTTTCATTGTTTGTTTTACTAATTAAATAATGAATTTCAGATTTACGGAGTTCAAAATTACTTTTAGTTTTAATCTTTTTTGAAACACTTGCTAGTTTTTTACCAAGCGATTTATAATTTCTATTAATATCTGAAATTATATTCCTAATCGAACTACGAACTTTTACAGGTAGAATAGACTTATCAGCCATTATAAATAAAACAAACTAATAATATCGAAACTAGTACACTAAATAATATACAGCCAAATAAGCAAGTCAATCTCTCAGACGAAGTTCCTATTTCTTTTATCTTTCTGCGAATATCCGAATCCCTAGATAATCTATCCCAGCCATTAATTTTATCAGGCAGTAAATCATCTATTATTTTTTTACCTCAATCTTTCTTTCTCCTAACGCATATTCTCTATATCTCTTGATACCAAACCAGATAACATTAATACCAACACCTATATAAGGAATTAAAGCAACCCAAGCAGGTACATTCTCCACATACGATACTTCAATAATTTCTTTTAGTAAAAGAAAAAATGCAGATACTCCAGTTGCTGGAATACCACTCCATCTCAATACATCTACCATATCCCAAAACGTACTTAACGCTATTTGTCTTTTTTCGGAGACTTTATTTTCTGCCATATATCTTTAATAAAATTTAAAATATTATCAAAAACCTTACCTTTACCTATCTGAGATTTAATCTCTATTATAGCTTCCTTTAACATTTCAGGATTACGGTCTTTATCTTCCAAACCAATTTCCTTATAAACGCTAGTATATTTATTATTTATATCCATAATTTTATTTTTCAAATCCTCCTGCATATTTTCAATAATCTGCTCAAACTTCTTTTCATTTATCTGATATTTACTTAAATCTTCTTTTAATTTTTTCATTTCAGTTGTTAAATCCGAAATTGCCTGTTCTAATCTATTCATATTATTTTTAAATTGAAAAGTTAAGTCAACATTATTATACAACACTTTATTAGCAGCGTCATCTATAAACTTATCTAACGCCTTAGATTCAGAGCTGTAAGCCCCTAATTCAGTGTCATTTCGATATACATGATATAGGTTATCTTTTTGAGGTTCAATGACAGGCGGGTCTATTACCAGAGGCTTATAATTATTCCAATTGCCTGGACAGGCAGTTGCATCTGCTAAATAATGCGGAATCATTACATCCCAATCTTTTAAAAGAGGTAACCTGCTATCTTCCTGATAAACCAATTCTTTAATTAGCTCATGAATAGACCTTAGTTGTGCATTGTTTGGATTTACATTTACAAAATTACCCACTATTGCTATTCCTATACCATATACATTTCCAAGCCTTGCAGGTACTCCCTTACAGCCCTTTAAATTAGCTGTATGATATCCTATCTGAATTAAATCTAGCGTATATGCTACTTTTGCATAACCATTTATTTCCTCACTACTAACAATAAAATTATACCCGATGCTATTAAATTTTCTTATATCAGTATGCAGATAATGAACATACCGAACTTCCTTATCCAGATTCTTTTCTTGATTCGTAACTGTATGATGTATAAACAAAGTGCTAACTTTATTCAAATCTCTATTACCTCGTGATATATAACCACCTTTTAAAAATCTATAATCAAACCAAGCACCTTTTTCAAGTAGTTTCGGAACATTAAATTTAAAATCACTCATTTCTTTTTCCTCCTTTCCTTATATTCTTTTTCAAACATTTTTCTCGTTATATTCGTATCTACATTTTCCTCATCATAATCAATTACCTTATCCTCTTTTTTTATCTTACTAATACTTGCAAACTTTTGCTTTTTCATAAATTAATAATAAAATATTATTTATTATATTTCTTTTCTATCTTATTCAAAGCCTTATCAACTGTAGAACCTAGCTTAGCTAATACTACAGTCATCTCTAATATTGCCTTATTCAAATGGTCAAGATGATTGCCTAATAACTTCGCTAAAAAGCAAACCATTGCTATTAATGCTAAACTAACACCAACACTACCTGCATCTGCTAAAGTTTTAAAGTCTGGCATTGTATTATCAAAATAAATTAAACTTCCTCACCTTCTCCTTCAATCGGAGTTTGTTTCCCCTTATTTGAAGTTTCCTCTTCCCGAGCTACTCCTGCTGGTTTAAACTGAAATTCCTCCATCCTATCTTTAGCCTCAGAACTTGCCTCACTAACTTCATCTTCAACATCTGATACATATTTACCAACCTGCAATATCTCTGCTTTTGTTTTATCAGTTACTAACCCCATACTATCTAAAGTTTCAACTAATCTTATACGTTTTTCCATATCCTCGTCAAGTATCGAACCCCAAATAATTTTTATATCTCCAACCTCAACATCAGTATTTCCATTTATACTCATATAATAAATAGCCGTTTCAACTAACTGTTTTATAGAGGTATTAAATTCTTTCTGTTTCTTTTTAGCTTTCCTAACCATTACAGGCATCTGCTCACTAACACTCGCCATTGAACTCTGAACTGCTGTTCCAAATACAAACTCAGGTACTTCACTCGCTTGAACTATTAACCAGAATAAGATATTTAATAAATCTTTAGCACCTCCAACACTATCATAAGCACTTAACATACTGATATCAAAACCCTCACCACCTACTATAACCTTTTTCGGGTCTAACTTCAATTTATATTTTTTCTCCACATCATCCCAGACACCATTCTCACTCAAAAAAGTACCCATATCTGTAACTCCTTTTATTATCGGCATACTTACAGAATTAAATACATTATTTTTTATTGCATTATCTAATACTTGATGATATCTGAGAAATAAATAATATAAATTCCTATACTCACTCTCACCATAAATACTCTCCTCATCTAATTCATTCGAAAATTGTATAATCGGCAAAGGTCTTTCCTCTTGAACCACATCATTAAACAAATCTTTAAAATCATCAACTAAAGCTAAACTTTCATTATTAAAACTAGGATTTTCATACGGAATATTAGTATCTTCTCCATCAATTTTTACAACTGTATGATTATTATCTTTATCTGTTCTAACAGTAACTACATACGGAGCAAATTTCCTATACATTGTTTTATATTGAATTTTATTAATCTTAGAACTATCCTCACTATCTGTTTCATAAACTACATTATCTACATTATAACCAATCAAATCGGTATAATCATTTACATTCACAATCTTAGTAACATTTTCAGGTCTTAATCTAATTACAGGTGCATTAAATTCATTCTTAATTAAAATATAACCATCACCTTCTGATAATGCTTTCTGTATCACCTTAAATACATCTGTACTATTAGTGTCTATCCACTGATTTACATAATCCTCATATTCATCAAAACTAGCATCTTCATAATTTACTCTAGGCATTTCATTTAACATAAACGCAACAGTAGCATTAACAATAGCTTTTGAAAATGGTGAAGATAATAAATATTCCTCACCATAACTATTACCTACCTCATCAGATATAACACTTCCTTTATATAAAGCTCGTGCCAGAAAATAATTTACCCTGCTTTCATCAACAGTCGGACTTAATGAAAAAAAATTGAAATAAGTTTGAAGCCTATACGTTAAATCGCTTAATAAATAATTCCTATTAATAACCTTCATTTCAGAAACTCTTTTTAATACTCCTCGAACACCTTTACCTAATCTGCTATTAACAAAACGCTGTGATATATTCATATTTTTTCAAAATTAAATAAATTAGACTCAACCTCATACTCTTCCTTAGAAAATGTCATTTCAAGTTTCCTACCTGCTGTATTCGCAAACCATAAAGCCATTACAGTATCTTCCGTATGCTTGTCAGGTCTATAAGTAATTAATCCATCACATAAATATCCTACATTATCCTTTGTCCTAATATCACTAAAATCCGAAGGAAACACAAACTTTTTATTTTCTAAAAGAACTGCAATCGAGTTAATTCCTAATAACGGGTCATACTTCTCCTCTGAAGTTATAAACGATTTTATAGGAATACTAGTATATTCCTTCATATCTTTAACCAAAGCTGCTTGATAAGCATTGCTTTCTACCATTATAACAGAATGTTTAAACTTTTCAAATTTATCTGCTATTAATGCTCTCTGCTGGGAAGGCGTTAATCTCTCCCTAACTATATCAAGTACAATACGCTTACCACTAGACACTTCTATTGCAAGAGTAACAAAAGCAAAATAATCAGCAGTAATACTCTGACTAATAGCCAAATCGACACCACCAACTATTATAACTCTATCAAATGGATTTTCTGCCTCATTCCATCTATCCCATAACTTATATTTACTCCCTGCCAATTTAGCATCTTTAACCCAGGAATATTTAATCAAACTTGTTTCGTCATCACTAACTTCATTTTGATAAGACATATTAAAAGCTAATCTTCCATAAGTAGGACTATCCCTTTTCTTTATCAAAGTATCATAAGAATATCTTTCAGGCCATAAAACCTCTTGATTATCAAAATCCAAAATAGCTTTATATCTAACTCTTATATCGTTAGTCGGGTCTGCCATCATTTCCTCAATTAAATCAACAGGATGCCATACCGTACCCACAAAAACTAATCTACCATTAGGAACTAAAATAGGCAATAACACTTTATTGAACCACTCCTTAACCTTTATACGCTGTTCCTCTGTACGAGTATTTTCAAGCCTCAAAATATCATCACAATTATGAACATTAAATCCGTTTGCAATATATGAATTATCGCCCTCAACTTCAAGATTATATATATACCTTGTATAATTTTCTACCTTTTGAATATTCTTAATAACATAATCATTTTCCGCAATAGCTCGTATCTTATTTGCATCTATAGAATTAACATATAACCGATAACTATTCGCTTTACCATATGTCCCTTGTAAATTCTTATAATCATATAAACACGTAGCAGAAATACCGATTGTTTTTAACAAACCAACAACACTATTTCTTAGTTTCTTAGAGGCACTACTAAATTGAAAAGCTCCATTTTTACAAATATGAGCATCGCCCATAAATAACCCAAACAAAAAATTAGCCTTCAATATATCATTGAATCTAAATACAAGTTCAGGTAAACACTTAGTAGTTGCGTAACTACCAAAAAGATAACGTAACGTATGAGCAAATCTACTAGAATAGAATAAAATACTGGTAGCCCACTCTAAATGTCTATCAATATAAGACTTGCCTAAATACCTTTCCCCAACATTCCTTATAAATTTTATATATTCTTTCTCTTTACTATTAAACGTAAAAGCAATTGTATTGTTATTTTTAGTGCATCCTTCTGCAACATAGAAACCTAACCATTTAGCAAAACTCTCATAAATCTCAAAATCTTTAATCCTCTTCTCGGCATTATGATATCTTCCTTTGGGAAAATGAATACAACTTCTCTTTTTACAAAAATGTCGAGTAAGTCTATCCCCAATTTTTAAATTCTTAGCCCTAATCCATTTACCACCAACAAAGAAAGGGTGATTTTTTGTAACTACTACCTTCTGATATTTCGTACAAATTTTCAGCATATCTCCACAAAACTTATGTCTATACAGCTTTGTAACTCTTTTAAAATTTCCTAGATGTGTTTTAACCATATCACCAACACATACATCTCTAATCTTCTTACTTCCATCCTTCAGTTCAATTCTTGTATAACCTGGAAAACATATCAATATATCAGCTCTACGAGATAAAATACTTCCTCCAGCACCAACGGCCGAAATACTAGCATCCTTATACTTAGCTATTCTTTTAACAGTAATTTCATTTTGAGTCCATATATCAGGATACTTTGGAATAAGCGTACCCAATTCATTAATAAGAACATCATTTCTTTTCAAGTGGTCTTTAATTTCTCTCAAAAATGATTTTGCTTGAGATGATGTATTCGATACTAATACAATTCTTTGATTTGAATTTCTATATAATTCCCAAATAGGATAATGAACTGTAAATTTTGTGCTTTTCGCACTATCTCTTGGAGCTTCAATAACAATTCGATTATTAACCTTACCATCACTATTCAATATCAACGTATCAGGCGAAAATTCTTCTTCATCAGAACTCAACTTCTTCTGAATTAAACGATTTTCAATAATTGCATTCCATTGGAAATGGTGTATTCCATCTCTTGACCAATCAGGCGTATAACCACCCAAATAATAAGATGAAAACACACCAAATGAATCATACCAAGATTTAGAAACCAAGTCTTTTATAGTTTTTAAAACATAGACCCTTTCGTTTTCATTAAGACAACTCAGAACTTGCTCCGCCTCTAGTGGATTTTTTGTCCACAAGCTCAATGCCATTTGCAAACATTCTTTTGATACGTTCTGCAAGTTGTTCGTATTCAAAACCATTTTCGGCACTAACCAATTGTCCTTTATCATCTTTATTATCTTTTAAAACTATTTTAGCAAAATAACTTTCAGTACTTCTCAACATACCATTATCCCTCATCATTTTATCAATAACTACACACATTTCTCTAACCTCCTTTTCCCAGAATAATAAACTCATAAATGACACTTTTGCATTTTTAGTAGAACGATAATATCCATCTAGTTTTTTTACCATTTTCTTTAATCTAGTTACTGATATAATTAACGGATTCCACTTACCATACAAATCCTTTCGCAATTTAGATATAGTTTTACATAATCTATCTATAATATCTTGAGTATTTATATCACCAACAAGCTTACTAGCCGCCTGAATAGCCTCACCACCAAAATACTTCTTCTTATATGTAGTAATAGCCCATCTACTCGGATAAGTTTCTAATACTCCATTTGCCTCTTCAAGCAAATTCGGAAACTCCTTCTCTAACGAGCCAACAATAAAATTAACAGTTTTCCCTTTACCTAAACAATCATCTATATAAGCTCTAGCCTCAATCGGCAAAGCGTGAACTGCAGTTTTAAATCCAGCCTTACGAATTTTACCTATCTTTCGAGCAAGAGTCCTATTCTGATAAGGAAATCTCCCCTTTTTTCTACTCATAAACTCTAAATTATAAAATTATATCACACTTTTTATCAATTTCTGCTGTTTTTTAATTATATTCTCAATAATTTCATTTGAATTTATAAGATTATTTATATTCCTTTTTTAATTTTATGTTTAAAATTAAATTATAAATTAACTAAATTATCTACTATTACAAAATTCCTCTATATTAAAGTTCTTCTCACTACCTTCTACATAGTGCATTTTACAACTCTTTTTATCTGGCGACATACCATTACAAAATAGAGCTACTCCAGCCTGACAGTGCATAGTACAACCAATAGTTCTATCATCAAAATTATGTTCTCTATCTGGGTTATACCATAACTGAATATTATCTACCTGAATATTATCTTCAACTACTACATCTGCATTAACACAATCAGTCTTAAATACTACAACTCCAAAAATCATACCTAAACCAAAAATAACAAGAGAATAAACCATAAACGAAATACTAGAAAACCTAAGTTTTTTCATAATATAAATTAACTAATTTTAAATATAACACACGCTTTTTTATAACTATTTATTCTGCAATTCAATTTATTACAGAAATGCTTCTTCTTTAAATAATAACTACACTTCAAACAATTCTTTTTTTCGTCTCTATATACATATCGTTTAACAATCTTACTACCAAAATACTCCTTAATTATTTTTACGTTTTCCCAATTTACTGCCATGCTTATTTATACCATAAATATACTTTAAAAAACTCAAATTCCTTTTCTTAAAAATTAAATGATTCCTATAAATTCCTTCTTCACTAGAATTGCCAAAAAATGATTTATTGTGATAATGATATAACCAAACACTACCATCATAAACAACCTTTTTACCTAACTTTAAAATACTACAGCATAAATCACAATCTTCATAATAGCCTCTACCATAACAAGTCTGAAATTTACCAGCTTTCTCAAAATCATCACTTCTCATTACCATACAAGCACCAGTTACAAAATCCACTTCCTGAACTTTACAATAGCCATTATAAAATCCAGCTTCACCTACCCATCTATGTCTAGGAATAAAATCACCAGACCAATCTATCATAGAACCACCATGCTGTATTTTACAATTATCAAATAATAATCGAACTCCTATAATTCCAATTTCAGGACAAACCATAAGTCTAGAAACACAATCATCCCACCATTCACTTTGACTAACTGGAACTTCAATATCACTGTTTAAAAAACAAACAAAGTCAGTTTTAACTTTACTAAAACCTCTATTACAACTCTTTGCAAAACCTAAATTTCTACCATTCCAAATTACCTTAATCCTACCTTCATTCTCACTAATATCCTTTAAATACTTTCTAGTTTCTAAATCCGTACTACAGTCATCAACAATTATAATACTCGTTATATTTGATAACGAATCAATACACCTTTTTAGATAAAACTTCTGATTAAAAACTGGTATAACAACAGTTAAATCATTAACATCTGCACATCTTTCAATATATTTACCTTCTATTAATTTATTCATATAAATTATATTCTCATTTCCAAATCTATCCCAAGTAATATTTCTCAATATATTAGAATCAAACTTATTATTTAACTTAATATTCAGATAGTTAATTACATCTTTATAACTATCAATAAATTCAACATCACCATACCTACCCCAAATCTCACTATTTCCTATATCCCTTGTAATTAGTTTTATACCAAGTTTAGCTCCTTCTAACAATGGAACTGGTCCTCCTTCAATTTTACTCATACATAAAATAAAATCCATTTTCTTATAATTAAATAAAGACACTTTATCGTCAATATAGTCAACAACTTCCATATTAGAATTACTATTCAAGTAATCCCTCAAACTTTCCCAACTATCATCTCCCACAAATAACCAATGAATATAAGAAGTTGATTTTAATATTTTCCTCAAATCGCTATCACCTTTTCTGCCACTTTTATACCTTCTGCCAATTACACCAACACAAACTTTCTTTCTATCAAAAATATCTAATCCTGCTGGAATTAACTGCTGTCTAAACTTAACATTCGGTTCATATCTTTTAGCCATATAAAGACCCAAATCAACATTCTTTTCCGACACCTTCCAAACCAAGTTAAGATTAGAATCAAAATGAGTATAAAAAGCAACTTTTAAAGTATCCACAGGACTAAAATAACCATAATTCATAAAATAATTAATATCTGCACTTGGGTCTATAAAATTACTAAGCCTGCCATCACAATTACTTAATATCTCCTTTGCCATTCTATTAAATATCCAATTATCTTTTTCAGTAACTATATTTACATACATTACTTTATAGGTATCATTTTAAATATTAATTCCTTAGCTATATCAATAAAACCTTCCAAAATTTGCCATTTTTTATCAGTATAAAAACTATATCTATTACCAAAGTCCGTACTCATATCTAAAAAATCAAAACTATTAATATTAAAAGGTCTGAAATGAGTAGGGTCTGACCAGCAATGCTCACTATCAACTCCAGCTACTCTAATACATAAAGTACCATTTCTTTCTAATATACGCCAGCACTCATTAAAAAATCTAGGAAACGGTTCTCTTAAATGTTCATATACATCATAACACTTTATTTCATTAAAACTATTATCTAACCACGGATAAGGATATACATTCAAATCCCAAGCCTGTTCTATCTCTGCTCTATGATACCGAATATCATGATTAATCCAGATTTTAGTATCCATTATTTTATTGCCAGCACCTAGATTTATTTTCCTTTTCATAATAACTCCTTTCTAGCTAATTCTCTTTCTCTATTATATTTACCATCTACCTTAGGCTGATTTAAAGAATCATGAAATATAACCACATCTTTAATCATACCAAGTAAATAATTCTTCCTTTTTGCAATTTCTATAATACCATTAAAATCCGAAAAACTATGTTTAGACCTATTAGAAAAATCAAGTTTATACTCAAGCCATAAACTTAACGGAACAAACCAAAATCCCCCTATCGAATTAACATGATAAACTATTTCATTTAAAATTTTAACAGGATTATAACCAATTAAAGGCTTAACTAAACCTCTAATCCTCGGACACAAAACACATTTATCACCTAATTTATTACTTACTTCTAAAGTTCTTAATAACCAATTCTCACTTTCGTAAATTACATCATTATCAGTACGAATAATATAATCATAATTACATAAAGTCTGCCATAATTGATTTTGAGCATATATAATACCCATATTCTGATTATTCAGAATAATACCTTTAAATTGTCCAGAATAAAACTTCTTTCTTAGCCATAAAGACGTACCATCATCTGAACCATTATCTACAATATAATGGTCAAACTTAACACCAGCTTTTTCATACATTGTAGAAAAACACTTTTTTGTAAATGCTAACCTATTCCAAGTTAGAGTATAACAGGCAATTCTAGCCATTACTTCTTTATTGAATTACATATAAAATATTTATTGAATAAACAATCTACACTCAAGATTTCAAGAACATTTTTATACCGTTCCCAAATATCATTTTGGGTTTTAAAAAACCTAACATGAGCTGGGTCATCAAAAGTCGGTACACTAAATATAAACTTAGTACCACTTTTAATAAAAGAAATAATCTTCATGTCATCGGTATGCTCTAACACCTCAGTTGCAACTGCTATATTATAATTCCTATCATAAACTTCCTCATTTAAAGCATCTTTAACTTCAAATATACAATTAGCCAAATTTCTACTCTTAGCTATCTGAATTGCAACTTTACTAAAATCAAAACCATAATATTTAAAAGAACTAGTATCAAAAGTATCTGATATTAAATGAGCAAACTGACCAGTACCACAGCCTATTTCAAATATATCCTTAATATCAAAACTTTCTACAATATCCGCAGCCAAAACCCAGACCTGTAAAAAAGGCGATTTTTTATAACAGCCTTTATAATATTCATACTTATCATAAATCTCATCATAAAACTTACTCTGCCTTAATTTACCCATTTTTTTTTACGAACTAAACTACGATATAAACTGATTAACTTTTTACTCTGCTCTTCCCAACTCGGTAAACATACCCGATTCCATTGCTCTTGAACTGCTATTTTAATCCACAACTCTATATTATGAATATTATCAGGTTCGCAATAAGCCAAACCTTCATTTCTCAAATTAACAAAAGTATTTTTACTTACTATAACATTACAGCCAGAATTAATACCTTCATAAACTGGATTAGGAAACGGGTCATTTAAAGAAGGCTGACAAACAACCTTAGCATTATTATAAACTTCAGCCAATTCCTCATGACTTAAAAATTTATTCCTGCACTCAATATAATCCTCGCCAGCCTCTTTAACATTTTCCAACTCGTTTACATGAAATCCTGAAGAGCCATCATATCTACCTGCTGAACCAAATATATATCCTTTAATTCGCATTTCCTTTAACACCTTAGCAAGTAGAACAAGATTTTTTCGTGGGTGGTACTCATTTACTACTGAGATAACTTCAAATTGCCTGTTTTTCCACTCTGTAGTATCTTTAAAAACGTTTGAAACTCCATTAATGAAGTATAGTGTATTATTTCCCCATATACCTATATTTAAGTAGTTTTGAATTGATTTTTTCTCTTTAATCGAATACATAAGCAACATATCACTACCCAAAATCATTTCCTTCTGCTTTTCTTTATTTAAATCACTATCAATACTAAAATTAATCGTTGATAATACAAAAGGCTTATTATTCTGTTTAGCCCAGCTATAAAAATAATAAGACCAAGAATAATTCAAATTATAAGAATGGACTATATCTATATCATCAGTTAGAACCGTATCAGGGTCTGCAATAATAACTTCATGCCCAAAACTTATCAAAGCCTCTGCAAATTTGCCTACTTTCATGGAATCGCCTCCTTTCCATGTTAATTTCCGATTACCAAACAGTATTTTCATTTAATACAAATAATAGATTATTTTCTCTTTTTTTTCTTTTTCTTTTTAGTTTTATTAATGTAATACCACTTGCTTTTTCCTTTACATGCCATCTAATTAAAAAAACTAATTTAAAATCTGTTTAATATTTAAAACTTCTTCATGCTGTTTCAAAACATCTACCAAATCATCTACATAAGCTCTACTCAAAACAATCAAATTATTCCCTTTTCTCAACCTCATTATCTGACCTTTCTCATCGTTCAATATACAATAAACACTTAACCTCCGCCTAAGCAAAACTAATAGTTTAACAAACTCACCTTGTTTTCTTGCAATTATTATATTACTCATTACAAAATTCTATACAATCTTTAACATAAGGACAAGTATTACAAGCACTACTTATATTCGGATAAAATACTCCATTCTTAATGCCTTTCCAAACTCCAATTAAATGAGCCTTCATTCTATTTATATTTTCCATATTTATATTAATTCTATCAACACCAAATGCCTTTTTATCATTTATACCTATAGCTCTGTTCGATTTTGAAAACCAGTGAATCTCAACTTGTCTAGGCAAACTGCCATATTCCTTTAAATACCAAAGTGAATAAATATATACTTGCCAGATATTAAAACTTCCACCACTACCAAAAACCGTCTTATAATCTATAAAACCTGCTCTCAATACACAATCTATATAACCTATAATTGGAATATCAACATCAGGTAAATTCAACTCAAATCTTTTCTCAATTCCTATAACACTATTCTTATATGTTAAATAAACCGATTTTGCATATACCTCTAAATTCCATAAAAGAACTGAAAAAGAACTTCTATCCGTATCACTTAATTTATCAATATCTTCATTTAATAATTTCCTTGCATATTGAATTGCATCTTTAATCCTGCCAGTATTATGTAAAGTTTCTAAACCAGCATGGAACGCACTACCAATACTATAATAAGATACAAATTCCTCTTTCTTCCTGCCCGCTACATAATCGAATTTATATTTCAAACTACAAGTTTCGTATAAATCAACTTGCGAATAACTCAAATGTTTTTGCTTATCTAATTGACTCCTCATAAAACAAAACCTCGTTTTTTAAATTTATCTGGAAAATCCTCAATTTCCTGATTACACCTATTATGACAAGGAACTAAATTATTAAAACTATCATCACCTCCTTGACTTCGCTTTTTTAGATGATGTAATCCCCAAGGTTCTTTGAATAAATACTCTGAGCATAAAACACAACAATTACTATACTTTTCACAAATTTTCTCGATTTTCTTCTTATTCATTAACTACAAGACATACTCAATTTTTTAGCTGATTTTGATATCACATTAACTGGTCTATCTTCTTGCACTACTGGTTCTAATATCATTCCTGCAATTTGCGAATACTTAAAATAAATCTTTTTATTATCTGACTGAAACTTCAAGTCACCATTTTTATCCCATTGCTCAACAATATTCCTTCTTTGCCTCCAAGATATCTCATAAGTGAATTGAGTACCATTTAAAACAAATATATTTATAATATAAATCCTCTTATCATCCATTTCTAAATTTAAACATATTAACCATTCTCTCTCTACGCTGAATATCATATCTTTTAACCGCTTCTAACGTAGTAAAATACCTATCAATTTTCTTATCACAATACCCTTCAAGACCACCTTTCTTTCCATTATTATTTAAATAATACTTAATCCGTTCCCAAATCCTTTTCCTGCTAACCTGCAATAATAAACCAGCCTGAAATACCGTTATACGATTAGGGTCGGCTTCTACCTCTATTCCATTATATTTTATTTTCTCTACCATATTTTACCTCCTATTTTATATTAACATATTGACAATGGGTTGTCAATAGACTTACTCCATTTCTTTTATTTCTAATGTAGCTTGGTCTATCAACTCGTTACCCTTATATATTTTTACAGTAGCAGAATTAAATAAATCCGCACTATAACTATCCATTCCTTTAATCATATCATCTATTGCACTATCATAATATCCCATTCCTTCTAATATTAAATTATGAATAGATACCATTTCTTCAGGTGGAGTCATTTCTTTTACTACTTTATAGTTATTTTTTACATTTACAGCATGACTCACAAATATAACCGCATCTGCATCACTCCAATTCCAAAACTCAGGAGTATTTATTAACTTATCAGACATATAATCAAAAGAATTTGAAACTGCTATTAAAACCTCAGACATTTTCTGATTATATACTTCTAAATCCTTATTCTTCTCCATTTCTATACCATTCTTTTCCATTTCTATATCAGCAGTTACTTCCTCAACCTGCTTATTTTCTACAACCTTTTTATCAGGCATACCAGTTGAACAACAAACAGAACAAATACACAAAACAATAATAAAAGACACTGCGAACACTATTATTTTTAGCAGTGAATTTCCCTTTTTCTCTTTCATAGGATTAAGATAAAAAATTAAATAATAAAATGCTTCAAAAACCAGATACTCACAAATAAACAATATAAAGACCACACAACTAAATCAATAATTAAATATATTTGTAATTTTCTTTTATCTTGTATCCTCTGAAATTTCCCCATAATCATCATCTAAACTTCTTTAAAATTTTCGCTATGTTCATTTTTTAAATTTTTCAATATTGTATCGTGAAACATATTTGCATAGGCAAACAAAACTAATACTTTACTTCTCGCATTCCCACACTCACCCTTTGGATATAATTCATCAAGTTTCTTCTCTAGTTTTTCAAAAAATTCTTTGTCTATTTTTATTTTGTTTTCTCATTTTTCTTTTTGGTAAATTAAATTTCCTCTGCTTTCTCTCGTAATTGTTCCGCTTTCTCAATCAATTCATCTGCCTTATCCAATAACTCTTGCTTCTTATTGTTCTTTTCAATGTCTATTTCAATTCCTGTTATAAATTCAAATCCCTCCTTAAAATTCTTCGCCTCTGGTATCGCAAGCAGCTTCTTCCATTGCTCTGATGTTACCTGTTCCCAGCATTCCTCCCATGTTTTTTTGTCTGAGCCCGACACAAAATCTTCTCCTAAAATATCTCCTACTTCCCCTACAATCTCATTATATCTCTCTTTTCCCACTTCCTTATTAAAAGCTCTATATCTTTTTTGCTGAAATGAATTTTCATCATTAAATTCCTTTGAATAACAGAAAATATTGTATTCTGTCATCCTTAAATCTCTGCAAGAGTTGCAATAGTAGCAAGAGTTGCAAGAGTTGCAAGAGTTGCAAGAGTCGCAAGAGTCGCAAGAGTTGCAAGAGTTGCAAGAGTAATTTGACATATTTTTATTTTAATAAATTAAATCTCTTCTGCTTTCTCTCTTATGCTAGTAATTCGTATTAGTTTCATCAAAAAAATCTAACATTCCTTTTGCTATAATTGTTGCAATTTGACTGTGAGTATAAACTTTTTCTTTCATTGTTCCATTGTTGTATTTTTGAATCCAAGAGATAAAATCTTCAATAGAATATAACTTTTCCATTTTAATTCTTTAAATAAATTAATTAGTTGTACGATTTTCTCGTACTACTCCAAGAAGTGAGCTAGCATGGTATAAGTCTTTCTATCTATACTTTTCGCTTTTCCGTTTTCATTGAGAAGGTTTACTCCTTGCTGGGCGATTCATGATATTTCCTTTATCCCTTTAATTCATCTAACTTCTCTTACCGTATCAAGGTCGAATTGGTATCGAGACGTCAATTATTATATCTGAAGTATTCGCAAGGTTAGACTGATAAGTGTCTAACTTCAATATCAAGCCATTGACAGAGATATAATAATCCAAGGCAGAATATTATATAATTACTGCCACATACTAGCTCGCTTCTGTTTTTAAGGTGCTAAGAATTAGTTTTAATCTTAATTAAGGTATCAATATGTTCATCTTTTTATATAACCTAAAATAAGCAAGTCTATCATTCTTTCCTTTTCTTTCAATAAATCTTCTACATACTTTTCAATCTCCCAATTCTCCCTATCTTCTTTTTTAAGCCATTCGTGAAATACTTTCATCTCTTTTATTTAAAAATTAGTAATAATATCCATCGTCTTGACCACTATCATATCCGTCACTAAAACCTGCTCTATATCCTCTTTTATAATCTTTATTAAAAATATATTCTAAGAGACTCATCGTATAATCGAATCTTTCTTCTGTCCCTTCATCAAATCCAACAACTTTTAAAACACTTCTAAGTTTTTTTCTAGTATCCACACAAAGTACTCCATCTTCTTTTAGATTTTCTAAAATTTTAATTAAAGTTTTTATTTTATTCTTTTTCATTTATATCTACTTGTTATATTTTAAAGTAAACTTTCATTAGGAATTTAATAATAATTCCGATTATAAATAAACCTATAACTAAACAAGATAAAAGAAATGTATTTGTAATAATATCAACTAGAGTATTAGATTTTTGTTTTAATTTTTTATTACTATTCATTTTTACTTTTTATAATATCCAAAATTCTATCTAATCTTCATTTTAATAAGTTAATTAAATTACTTGTAAACTGTAAATATATCACTATCTGTCTTATATTTTGGTGTTACACTCACAATTCCTCCATCCATAAACGCAGTAATCCAACAATAATGTTTCTTATCTTTTGCTCCAATAGATACTCTACCTTCTTGTATAACTGTAAGAACTTTATTTATAGCATCAATTTCACTTATATCTCTGTTTAATATCTTTATTATTATTTTCCTTTTAGTTTTCATTCTCATGTATTCTTATGTAATCTCATGTAAAAAATATAAAATTACTCCGATTTTGTTTTTTATTTTCTTATATGATAAAATATAACTACAATTCTTCAAGAAGTTCTCTTTTGAGAACTTTTTGTTTTATTGCTTTTATTTTAATAAGTTAATTAATATTTTTTCTGTTTAGTCTTTCTAGCCCTTTTATTTCTCAAATGATTATATTTCTTCTTATCTAAAAACCTTTTCTTATTCTCATGTATTGCTTGATTGCTTAACATTTTATACTCCTAATGATTTTAATTCCTGAGTCCTCAACTCAGCTAGAGACTTTAAATTAGATTCTAAAGACTTATGTATCCAGTAATTCTCTCTTAATCGTTCTACTTCTATTTCAGCATTATCAAGTAATTCTTGTACTCTCAAATGGTCAGAATGAGTAAATAAAGCAGCCTCCCGCATTTCCTTATTCTTAAACTCTCTACTATCCAAACCCAAAACAATATTTCCATCTACCTCTTTTAATCTCCTCTTTAAATCCTTCATTTTTCTAAGTGCCTCAAAGTAACTCATATTCTTAATCCTCAAATATTCAGGTATTCTTAACAATATCTGTTTTAAATCCTCTGAGCCTAATTTTAAATCAAGCTCATTAATTTTCATAGATTTTATTTCCTCTAATACACTTTTACTATTCTGCATTTTGATATAAATAATAAATTATCTATTACCATATTTTTTTATAGTACTTGCATCTGCTGGAACGCTACCTAAAATATTCTCACTTTCATCTCTAACACTAATCTTCTTATCTTTCTTTTCTTCCTTATAATTCTTATAAAACACATCAAATCCTTTTTTCATAGATAGCCTTACTAAATCCGCATCAAATTTATAACTAATCCGCTTATTCTTTTTTATTGCAATAACCTTTAATTCGCCAACTCTAGCCTTCTCATAAATAGAATCACGACTTTTATCGTGTAGCTTTGCCACTTCCGTACAATTAAAATATTTCTTGCTCATATCCTTAACTTTTAATAACTTAAATAGATTTTTTAGTATTTTCATTTTATTTAATTTAATTTTAAATTATCTTCACTTGTATTTTTAACAATAAATATCTGCCTCTTACCTATAATCTTCTCAATAACACTCGTATCAGTAATTAGCGAGGCATCATCTATAAAGAGGAAGTTTATGTTTTTATTATACTTTCGCTTGATTAAATCGCTTATAGCAAGTGAAAATGCAACTGATAACTTCATTTTCTCACCAGTTGATAATTGCGACTCTCTAACACCTCTTTTAAATACATTAAATACCTGCTTAACTCCATCAACTGACTTGAGATTTTCAATAGTTTTGATTTTAACTCCAGACGCATATCTACTAACAAGCTTCTCAAATAACTCAGTTTTAATCTTAACAATTTCTGCACTAACTCCTCTAGGCGATAATGCTTGACTTAATACCTTTAAATCTTCCAGTTCTTTATAATTTTCCTGAATTAAAAGTTTTAAAGCCTTTGCACCTTTTTTCAATTTATCAATTCGATTTCTCCTATCAGTCATAATAACTACATTCCCTTTATACTTTTCATACTTATCTTTCAAATCCCAAAACCTTTTTAACTCGCTATCCTTAACCATTTTACCTTCAATTTCCTTAATTTTTTCATTTATTAAACTAACCTTCTTCCGAGTAACTTTCGATAAGTCAGCAATTTTAGTAATTACTTCATGTCTTAATCTTTTATTTACTTCTAAATTATTCTTTATCTTATTAATTTTATCTCCAAGACTTTTAATCATTTCGTCATTTACTGATACCTTTGCTAATTTATCACCTAACTCATCATATTTTTTCATTAATTCCTTAATCATTTTCTTTGTATCAAACTTACTACCGCATAACGGACATTTATCTTTACTCTTTTCAATACTTTTAATACTATTAGAAACCGACTCCCGCTTAATTCTAATAACTGTCATCATATCCTCACCACCGATTGACTTTATAATTTTATTTCGATTGGAAGTTATATTACTAACACTAATCCTATCATCTTTAATATCTTCAATTACCTGCTTCAAACTTTTCCGAGCTTCTATTAATTCGTTATTACTATTTTCAATTTTATTCTTTTCCTCTACTAATTTATTATAATCAGAATTATAAGCCGAGCCTTTTTTAACTTTACCTTCTAATATTTGATACTCATTAATAATTTCATTTGAAATATTAGATACTCTAAAACTCTGCAAATCTACAACTTCCATACCCATTTGAGATAATTTCCCTTCTAAGTCCTTAATCACACCTTCTGTAGCTCTCAATTTTGCATTTATATCTCTATATTCCTCTATCATAAATCTATCTAACAAATCCTTGCATTTATATAAATCAAGAAATATCTTCTTCCTATCTATTTCGGGAATAAGATTTAAAACTATTTCCCTGCGTTCATTAAATCCAAGACTTAACCAGTAATTAGGATTAATTGCAGTGAGTAGGTAATCAGATTTAACCAAATATCGGTCTTCAAAGCCCCTAGAACTCTCTTTAGTGTTATTAAAGGTAAGATTAGTTTTATTTCCTAAAAATGACCTTGAAACAACCCCCAAGCCCTCAACATCTATACTAACATTCATATCCGACTCGCCATTTCTTATATATTTTGAAGTATCCGAACTATTGAATGGGGTTGTATTTAATAACGCATAAGTTATAGCCTCCAGAATGCTACTCTTTCCAACACCATTTCTGCCTTCTATAATATTCAAATCTTTAAACTCAAATTTATTATCCTTAAAGGATTTAAAGTTTTTAACAATTAACTTTTTTATCTTCATTAGATTTTAAAATAAAATAAATTTATAATTTATCCTTTTCATCTACAATCTCACCTTCATTAAAAGGATTATCATTATCCCCAACAATTTCACTTTTAGTAAGACTTTCATCTTCATAAGACTTATCAGGTACTTTCCTAGTATTAGCAGTATTACCAGAACCTACTCTTATAAAATCCACCTGTGAAGCTGATTTAACATCTTCCGAAAACTCAACTGATTCTTTATAACTATTCATCTTTACATCAAATTTCATATTATACCAGCTACGCTTTAACTTCTTATCTTCTGTTTTTTCAGTTATAATAGTTATATTAAAAAAGCATACAGGAATTGCATCTAGCGGAGCATTTATTTCTTTACTATTTAAAACTAAATTTTTCTCCTGCTCGATTAGTTTTGTATAATTTCCCCAGCCGCTTCTTTTAATAGTAATCATTACATAACCATATTTCTCACCATTATCCAACTTTATCTCCTTATCTAATTTTAAAAGCAATTTAACCACATTATCAGGAGCAGAACCTCTTTCTGATATAAACTTATCTTTTATATCCTGATTAACAAACTCTTTACTACCATAAACTATACCCGTTTCGTCCCATAACTCACTACCAGATTGCTCACCTATAATTGTACCGCTAATCTTATCTAACAAATCCTTACTAGAATTACCGTTCTGACTTCTGATATATAACTTACCATAATCCTTCATTGTAATATCCTCAAAATCACTAAATTTCTCTACCTGCTTATCAGATTGTAAGATATTCAGATACGGATAACTTGTTTGTAGCTTTTTGTAAGTAGAACCAGTAACACCTCCAAAATCCGTACTGATTTTACTTTCATCTGCTTTTATTAAAGCTTTTTCCTTTTTTACCATAATTAGAATTTTAAAAAATTAAATATATATAAAATAACATAATATTTAATATATGTCAAGGGGTGTTCAACCACTCTAAACTCTGATATCCTGTAAAACAATAAATATATAAAGATTCTAATGTACTAATCAACTTTATCAATTTTTTATACAACTCCGTTTCTGGCACATCTCCTTCACAACATTGATAACTTATACAATGTAAATACTTTATACATTGTAAAACAATCTTTGTATCTAAATCCACCAGATATACTTCCTCAATATATTTCTTACCCTTATTAATTTCATGATACCTTTAATTCACAGATTCAAAATTCATATCTATTAAATGATTTACAAAATCTATAGTATTCATACCAATAAAACTTCTCACAGCACTTATTTTAAACTTACTCAATACTCCTAAAGTTTCTAAAACATTTCCAACCATCTGATAAGTTTTTATCGATACTATAAAAGCACTCATATTAATAATTTAAAAAATAAAATTAAGAACCGAATAAACAATATAAAGCCCACATCACTAATACCATAATTACACAAGATATTTTAGTTAAAAACTTATTCTCGTTTACATTTCTAATATTCTTACAATCTCGATTATTGTATTTCATTGTCCCAATCCTCCTTACCTATAAAGTCATTAAATAAATTCTTATATATTATCTTATGACATTTTATCCGATAATCTCTATCAATTCTTTCTCGTCTTATTGCTTCTTTTTTTGATATTTGTTTCATTTTATTAATTTTAAAAAATAAAATATTATAAATACTTTATAAATTCTTCAACCTAACTTAACAATTCATCAACTGTATTATCTATTATATTATCCAATTCTGCATCTTGCTTCTTGTTTGGGCCGTCTTCATCTACTTCTACTGTATCCCATTCTCTCTGGGCTTGTGCCATAATCTCACCTATTACTTCTTCATCTTTTTTCAAAAATTCAGCAATCTCATCGGATGAAATTCCGTTTCCGAAATACTCAACAATCATTCCCTTTAACATGTCTTGTTTTTTTATCATAATATTAAAATAAAAAATTAAATTATTATAAAGAGTATATAATATAAATAAGTATATGTCAAGGGATTGTCGGTCAATATTTATATTTAATTTATGACTTATAACTTTAAAATAGAGGCTTTATAACTATATTGATTATATTTATTGATTATTCAATAAACTCGTTTGCTCTTTTTGAAACTTTCCCAGATAGTAAATTACTTCACCTCGTTTTATACCTTTCTTTGTAAATATTGAAATTCCATCTTTTCTAATATTATAAATTATCGCACTTATTCTAGGTATATATAAATGCAAATAACCCTCAAAACTTCCAATTCCTTGATAACCTCTTTCTTCCAACAACTCCATTATCCTTTCTTTCTGAGATTTTTTATTATTCATAAATAGATTTTATAAAAATTAAAATAAACTTATTCAATCTTTGCCAAATCTTTGTTTATTCCATCAGCTAATCTATCTAATCCTTCAGTCTTGCTAGTATCAACTGGCTTTCTAGGCAGAGGTAATAATTCTTTAAGGCTACAGCCATTTACATCTATACTCCAATTATCTTTGCAACCCTGATTTTTTGTATGCCAATATCCAAATATACACTGCCATAAACCTTTAGCCGACTTTTGTGTTTCAATAATATGCTCCTCAGAAAATATACCAACTATATGTGAGCAACGAAACCAGCTTTCACCAAACTGAACAATCTCAACACCTGCTTCTATAATTTTCTTTAATTCTTCAGCTCCTTCATCTGTTATTGCCAATAAACCACCATCAAATAATTTTATATATTTCATATTTTTACTACCTCCTTTCTTTTAGATTTGTAAGTTTGAATAATCCTTTGAATGTTATAAAATAAATACCTCATAGAAGTTAGATTTGAAACAAACCATTTATTCGATAAACCTATTTGAATCAGAATTTTAAAACTCTCTACTTCATCTCTTTCGGGAGCAATCTTTTTTAGCCTTAAAAACACGAGACGGCAATATTGACGGTTTTGTTTACTAGAACCGTCAAGTGTTCCCTGTATTTTACCTTCAAAAAAACTAATACATTCACTTATCTTTAAGTTTTCGCGGGTGTGTTTGTAAACCTTTGGTTTACCTACTACTTTAGTAGTAGTATTCTTACCTAACCTAACCTTACCTAACCTAACCTGTGGCAACCTTTGGTTGTCATTTGGTTTACCATTGGTTGCCATTTGGTTGTCATCTGGTTTACCATTGGTTGCCATTTGGTTGTCATCTGGTTTACCAAGTCGATTATTAGTTGAATCTGCAAGTAATTTAAGTTCTCTCTTATATATTTTTAAATATTTTGAAGGAGTATATCTATCTTTCCTAATAACATTATTTTCTTTCCAATTTAAAACTACTAAAACCCTATCATCAAATATCTCTACAAATCCTTTTGCTTTTAATATTTTTAAATCATCAGGTTTGGAGTCTGTCATTCTCATAATCGTAAAATGCTCACAAAATCCATCATCATCTGCATTCATACCTAAGTGAAAATATAAATTTTGTGCCGACTGTGGCATCATTAGAAAATTGCTGGAATTAGTTATTGTTTTTGAAAACATCCTACGTTGTGCCATTTTGTTTTATAATTAAATTATTAATTATTTTTATATTACTTACATAAATTGTTTATTTCTTTTTTAAACGCTATTCTAGTTTCCTTTAATAATTACATTTATATTGCTATATATCGGTTATTTTTAAAATTAAATCGAATTTATATAGCCTAGAGCTAAGTTTGTTGGTAGCCCCCCCCTCCCCCATAAAGGAGATTAAATTTATAACGACTTGTCTCTTTTTTATTTGAGGGTCTATTATTGTCAACCTATCAGCTTCAAAGTGTATTATAATTGTGTTATAATAGTAATTGAAGGGAAAGGGGCTTGTTTGACGTGAGCAATCCCTTTCTTTCTTTCCACACTGACCAGTTCTCCACTATTTAATACCTCATCATTTAAAATCTCATCATATAGCCTAGAGAGTACGTATTGGCAGGAGTACCAACCCACTGTGTGTGGCTGCTTATTCTGCATACCTAGAATGCTTGGAAGTTTATTTATAGACGACAAATAAGCATTTGAAGCCCTGCGTCTATTATATCTAGGATAATTAAAATAATTACTTGAAGTAAATGTCTTTTTGTATTTTAAATTCTTGTTGAACATATTTAAAAATAGCACAAGACAAAAAAAAAGTCAATAAAATGCAAAAATCCCCACTATGTCCAACGAGGAAATGGGGACTCTTGCTATTTAACTTTAACACAAAACGCATTTTAGAAGAAATGCAATTACAATTTACTAGAAATCTATTTAAATGTCAAGTAAAAAAAGAGAGTCCCTATCTGCCCTAGGAAACTCTCTAAACTGCCACGAAACCTATCCGCAAAAAAGAAAGACGAACTGTACAAAATGTATTCAGATAAATAATAATTGAAAATTTTTATTCTGTCAAGTTCTGTCTATTAGCAGACAACTCCCTAACCTGCTGATTCAAATTCCTATATTCTTTTAAAACATAATCTGTCACTATACCATATAAATCCTGTTCTGAAACTATTAAAGGATAACCAATACTAGCTTTATATAAAAAACCTAAAACAACTTGCATAATAGCTGTTTGCCTTTCATTAATCCAATTTCTAACTTCTGGAGAAATTTGTACTCCCTCCATTACTGCACTATCAATTTGTGAGTTATCTAAAACATCATTCACTTATATAAAATAAGAATTAAGTTATTCCATCACTATTATTATACGGAAATCCAATTAATGCAACTGTTTCTGCATTATGGTTTTGCTCAGGGCCGCTATTTTTATCTTCCTCACAAACTACCTTTACATCAGTTGTGCCAAGTTCTTTAATTCTAGAACTGCACGGGTCTGTATCGGAATAAGTCTGTATTTGATGAAATATTAACGGATTATTACTCCAAGTCTGAGTCCAAGTCACAGTTTTCCAGCCATCTGAAATACCCTGCACATCTGTTGGAACTTCTAAGTCAATCGGCAAGAACGTATTATCACTTGTCATATCTAAAGCAATCCAATAAATTGTACCATTTATTGTAGTGCTATCTCCCTGAGCATTTTCTAGTTTAACCTGAAATCCAGCAGTAGTTCGATTTTGGATTCTTACATTGCAATAATGACCATCGGAAGTCTGATAACTGCAAAGTACTACTGGTGTATTTACAAAAGTTTCTGAAAAGGCTACAGAGCTAAAATTGCCATCATTTTCCTCTACCTTGTTAGCTTCAAAATAAATACCGCTTGGCAAATAACCTGTACCTGTCTCTACTAACATATACGCCACACTTTCATTTGCATGGTCATCTGTATTTTCAGGAGTTTCAATTACTCGAACCTTAATTACCTGCTCATCTTCATTACCAGTTATATCCGCTATTACATTACTTTCTTCAGAATCATTATAAGTATTCATACAAGCAACTAAAATCGGGTCTTTATATTTCCTTCTATATGCAATTTCAACTAAATCTTTATTTACTGTCATCTTACCCATTTCGTAAGTGCCTATACCGACTTTATAAGACGAACTTGAATATTCTTGATTATTCAATCGCCTATTAATATCCATTAACTGTCGTGTAATAAACTGTCTCCTGTCCTCTACTACAACTTTAATATAATCTAAATGATATTCGGTAGTAGTTATTATCAAGTTTTCCCCTATATCTAAATTACTGCTTAAATTTAGTATCCTACAAGTATCACCTGGCTTAATACTTTCGATATCATATCCAATTCCGCTATTATTGTCGAATATAATAAAACTAACCGCACTTAAAGGCTGACTAGAACTATCAAGATACTTTTCTGTAATTCTAGCAAACGTATCCCATCTCGTTATATTTCCATCATTTACAATTTGAATATTCTTATCATAATCATCAACTGCTGTCTGTCTGAATACTAATCTAGTTCTATCACTTGCAGTTTGAGCTTCATTATTCCAAAATAAAATACCAGTTCTAATATTTCCATAACTCTTTTGAAACGAAAACTCATCAACTATATCTCTACCAAATGTGAATAAGTGGTCTGGTATATTTGAAATCTGCTTAAAATACAATATTCCTTCATTATCAAGATACCAGTACCAATCAACAGGACAACTCTCCATCAAAACATTTAAAGCTTCAAAACAATTTTTATGATTAAATGGATATGTTATTAAATAACTAACACCTATCGAATCGACACTACTAGCCGAATAATTCATGTGCGGATTATCTCTAAACGCTCTATATTTATCAACAATACTTTTGAAAACATCTGATGGCAACTGGTCTGTATGCTGTATTGAAGCATCCCCACTATCTATATACGGAGTCTTCTCAAATTCCGAAGTGTAGCCCTCTATTCCCAATTCTACATATTCTGCATTCCCACGAACTGTTCCCTGTACTATACCAATTAAACCGCAATATATTCTTACGCCAGACGGAGTATCTCTATCTTGAACCCAGATTACTACTTGATTACCACCATTATATAATTGATTTGTTTCTATATCTTCTATCTCCTCAGGTATTGAAATAGTCATATTCGCACTTCCGCCATTCATAATACTTGAAAATTGCACATCTATAATTTCAGGTATAACACCTAAATAATTTCCATTTTTATCTGAAACTTGAGCATAAGTTTTCTTCTCTCTAATATAAGTTCTAATACCTAATCTACCAGAAGTACATGTAATACCTTCACCTATTATCGTACAATATCGCTCCGAAACTGCTAACGCTTTACCATGTATTTTAGCATTTCGTTCCGAATTGGCCTCTAGTTTACCACGTATAACCGCATCTCTTTCGCTATTAGCTGTATCTTTACCATGAATTACTGCATTCCGTTCGCTATTAGCTGTATCCTTGCCGTGAATTACAGCGTTCCTATCTGAGTTATCACTTAACTTACCATGTATAACCGCATCTCTCTCGCTGTTGCCTATATTTTTACCATGAATAACTGCACTTCGTTCACTACTTACATCGATACTACCATGTATAACCGCATCTCGTTCTGAATTAGTAATTAGAAAACCAGTAATAATAGCAAGTCGTTCTGAACTAACACTACCTTCAACTTTAATTGTAGCATTACGTTCCGAAAATGTACTTGACTTACCAGTAATTATTGCATTTCGCTCAGAAGTTGAAACAATACCTCCTATTATAATTGCGTCTCGTTCTGAATTACTTGTCAATTTACCAGTTATAATAGCATTCCTTTCGGAACTTATAGATAATTTACCTATTATAATTGCATTTCGTTCTGAATAACTAGATAATTTACCTGTTATGATAGCATTTCGTTCCGAGTTATCAGATAATTTACCAGTAATAACAGCATTACGTTCCGAATCTGAAGTTGATTTACCTGCTATAATTGCATTCCTTTCAGAAGTTGAAATTGCTTTGCCAGTTATTACTGCATCTCGTTCCGAAACCGAAACAACTCCGCCTGTTATAACTGCATCTCGTTCCGAAACCGAAACAACTCCGCCTGTTATAATTGCTCCTCGTTCACTATAAGAGGTTAATTTACCAACTATTACAGCATTACGTTCAGAACCTACAGCCAAACCGCCATGAATAATCGCATTTCGTTCCGAATTAGATACTGATTTTCCCGTTATAATAGCACCACGTTCAGAACTTGAAATTGATTTACCCGCTATAACAGCTCCTCGTTCAGAATTTGAAGTTGATTTACCTGTTATAACCGCACTTCGTTCAGAATTTGAAATATCCTTTCCGTTTAATATTGCATTTCTCTCACTGCTAATAACTATCTTACCAGATATAATCGCATCTCGTTCTGAACTTACAATTAAACCACCTGTAATAACTGCACCTCGTTCCGAATTAGATATTGACTTACCAGTTACAACAGCATTTCGTTCTGAATTAATACTTAATTTTCCTGAAATTACTGCATTCCGTTCTGAAACTGAAATTGACTTACCTACAATAATTGCATCTCTTTCAGAATTAACGATTACTCCT